>Ga0307435_1000400_pt1 | contig 19417 bp, 16 predicted proteins | sample SalMarWE160470MG_FD_202164 | JGI IMG/M metagenome (GOLD analysis project Ga0307435, IMG submission 202164) | Salt marsh sediment microbial communities from the Plum Island Ecosystem LTER, Massachusetts, United States - WE1604-70 | ecosystem: Environmental > Aquatic > Marine > Intertidal zone >... | reverse complement strand
TCTTCATACCAGCCTTGAGCCTTGACAAAGCGATGCATTTCCTCGGTGAGTTCGCGGATATCCATAATTAGGCTTGATTATATTGATCAAATTTGAAATGGTCAACCAGTCTTAGGATCGCCTCAGCAACCTATCCTCTTAAATAAATAATCGACCGCAACCTAAAGGCTCGCTGCACCTCACAAGCACCTGATTGTATTTGTGATCTGTAGGTACACCAATCCGATATAGCCATCACCCTCTGCCGTACCTCTTAAGCCCGATTATTAGTACCTGGACTCTGCCTGTCTTGATCATCTGGAAAATTTATTAGAAATCGTGCCAATATTCCCTCCTTACTGTACAATAAAACTTATAGAACTTACGCAGTTGGTGGGAGCACGGGGGTGTTTGGGCGGGCGTTACCCAAACACCCCTGATTTTCCCCTGAACTGCGTAACTACTAACTTATTCATGCTATCTCTATCAGTAAATCATCATGGAGAAAATAAAATGAGCCGTGAAAAGCGCAAGCGCTCCCATACCGAATCAAGCGCTTTTGGAACATCTGGTCGGATAAGTCACGATTCCTCGACATTTTATGATAGTCGACTCTACGAAGGATTGAGAGGATCTGAAAAGGTGGGATATGTTGAAAATCCTGTTCCTGCTGAAAACCTCAATCGCTTCTTTTGTAAATCCAGCATCTCCATGGATGAACTACCTGATCAAAGTATCCATTTAATGGTCACCTCGCCCCCTTATAATGCCTCCAAGGAATACGACCAGGACCTAAACCTGTCTGAATATCTCGATGGATTGATGCAAGTGTGGCAGGAAACTTACCGGGTGCTTGTGCCCGGTGGCAGGGCTTGCGTAAACGTCGCAAACCTCGGCAGAAAACCGTATATCCCCCTGCACAGCTACATCGTCGACCAATTTCGAAAGATTGGCTTCCTCATGCGCGGTGAGATTATTTGGAACAAATCTGCAAGCGCCAGCCCATCCACTGCCTGGGGCAGCTGGATGTCCGCTACTAACCCTGTGCTGAGGGATGTCCATGAATATATTCTGGTATTTTCAAAAGATACCTTCCGGAGAAAGCCCAAAGGTAAACAAAATACCATCTCGAGAGAAGATTTTCTTAAGTGGACAAAAAGCGTTTGGACTTTTCCTGCCGTTTCAGCCAAGAAAATCGGTCACCCTGCCCCCTTTCCTGAAGAATTACCTCATCGCCTGATTCAATTGTACACATTCAATGGGGATGTGGTCCTGGATCCTTACGCTGGCAGTGGCACGACTTGCCTTGCCGCTTATCTCGATGGTCGCCTGTACATTGGCTATGAGATCAATGCGGAATATATCCAGCTGGCAAATAAACGCATACAGGCATCTCGTCCTGATTAATCGAATAGATTTATATCCCCCAAGGTCTCGCTATCCCTTGCTAAGCACCAGTTTCTTCGCTTAAAGCCCGCAGGGCAGCTATCGCTGATGCGCGCTGCTCGGAATGCCAGGCAGGTTCGCTCGCCATCCGTTCCAGGTGAGACAGCACCGCCCTCCTATCTTCCGCGTTTAAAGAATTAAAAACCGCTCTGACACGTTCTGGTTGCCGGGAGAGTAGGTTATCCCAAAGGGTTTTGAGGGGATCTGGAGTTGAGACCATCAAATTACCTTTATTATGCCAGAAATTTTACTCATTCCATCTTTGAGCTGAACTCCGGTGACACAAAAATGGGAAATCGACCATCGCCACCTATCTGCACAAACATCTTCCATAAGAAAATCCGCTTGACGAGCAGAAAGATGCGGTCGGTCTGGTCTGGCCCTATTGCTGTTCTCATCCAAATGTGGATTACAATAAGGTGAAAAGCGATCTAAGACATAACCTGTAACAAAGTATACGATCTTACCATGCACATCATCCTCACCCACGAACAGGCTGATTTCGATGCTCTCGCCTCCCTTTTGGGCGGTTATCTCTTAGCCGAGTCCGCCATACCGGTATTGCCGCGCCGGATGAACCGTAATGTTAACGCTTTCGTGACCCTATACGGCGTCGAATTGCCTTTCGTGGACCCTCGCGATCTGCCGTCCGAGCCTGTTGAAAAGGTCACTCTGGTAGATACCCAATCCATTATCAGCGTTAAAGGCATGGGACCGCATACACAAGTCCAAGTGATTGACCACCATCCCCTCAGGCAAGACCTACCAGAGAATTGGAAGGTCACTACCGAAGATACCGGTGCCACCGCTACACTCTTTGTGGAAGGAATCCAAGAACGAAATGGCATCTTGGGCACCATCCCAGCCACGCTGTTACTTTTAGGTATCTATGAAGACACCGGTTCTCTCACATACACCCGCACCACACCTCGCGATCTGAATGCTGCCGCATTCCTGCTCGAGCGGGGTGCCAGCTTAGAAATCGCAAACGATTTTCTCAATCACCCACTTTCAACTCAACAACAAGCTTTATATGACCGTTTGCGTGAGTTGGCAAAAGCTCATCATATCAATGGACATACCATCGTAATTGCTTGTGGCGATGCCCAAGATATTGACGAAGAATTGTCCACCGTCGCCCACAAAATGCGCGACCTGCTCGATCCTGACGCCCTCTTCATTCTGGTGACTACCCGGGGTGGCGTTCAATTGATCGCCCGTTCCACCAGCGACAACATCGACGTGGCCCAAATCGCCGATCGCTTTGGGGGGGGTGGTCATGAACGTGCGGCAGCGAGCCTGATAAAAGATAAGAGTCTACAGCAAGTCTGCGATGAATTAATAAAAATCCTACCTGGCTATGTCCGGCCAGCTATAACCGTCGCCCAGATCATGTCTCGCGGCCCGCAACTGCTCTCTCCGGATACCTCCGTCGATGAAGCTGCTCACCGCATGCAGCGATATGGCTATGAAGGCTATCCTATCGTTACAGATGGCAAGGTCATAGGTCTGCTTACCCGGCGGGCCGTTGACCGCGCCTTATCCCACAAACTTAACCTGAGTGCTGACAAATTGATGGACGCAGGAGAATTCACTGTCAATCCGAGCGATTCGATCGAAAACCTGCAACGCCTGATGACCGAATCGGGTTGGGGGCAGATTCCTGTGGTAAATCCTGAGACAGGTGAAGTTATCGGTATTGTCACTCGCACAGATTTGCTTAAAACTCTGACTCAAGAGCCTAAGCTCCCTAGTCGGCAGAACCTGGCTGGTCGACTGGAATCAATATTACCAGCAGCCCGTTTGGTTCTGCTTAGAGCCGTTGCCCAAGCAGCTCATCAGCAGCGTGATGCTCTCTACATCGTCGGGGGTTTTGTGCGAGATCTGCTGTTGGACCGCCCCAGCCAGGATTTCGATCTGGTCGTTGAAGGGGATGCTATAAAGTTGGCTGGTGTACTCGCTGACAGATACGGCGGTCGCGTCACCAGCCACGCTAGCTTTGGCACTGCCCAGTGGCATATTGGTGAAATTCATTCTATGCTTCTGGAAGCGCTAGATGCGCCCAATGCCCTCCCGGCCGATCTGCCTGAAACGCTAGATCTCGTGACCGCACGTACTGAGTTCTACACTTACCCCACTGCTCTACCTACCGTGGAACGAGGTAGCATCAAGCTTGACCTGCACCGTCGCGACTTCACCATAAACACCTTTGCCTTGCGACTTGATGGTCGCCACTATGGGGAACTCCATGATCACTGGGGTGGTTTGAACGACCTGCGTCATGGCTTGGTGCGCGTTCTGCATTCGCTTTCCTTTGTCGATGACCCGACGCGCATGTTGCGGGCAGTCCGGTTCGAACAACGCTTTGATTTTCAAATCGAAGGACGTACTCTTGAGCTGCTCAAAGAAGCCCGGCCCTTACTCTATCGCATCTCTGGCGACCGCATCCGCCATGAATTGAACCATATCCTGGAAGAAGAACGCAGCTACGCCATCCTAGATCGTCTGCAAGAATTGGAATTGCTGTCGGTTATCCATCAAGATCTAATCTGGGACCAATGGTTATGCGGCCTCTTCAAGCGGGTAGGAAAAGCCGTACCAGACCCATACTGGGGCCTAAAAAAGCCAATAAAAGGGTTCTCCTTAAAACAACAGTTGTGTTATATTTTGTGGCTGATACGCCTCTCCCATACAGGAGCTCGCAGTGTTATCTCTCGACTAAAAATTCCTCGCGACCTCGCTCAAGATATCTTGTCTGCTCGTCGTATAAAACTAGCTCTCCCAAAGATAAGAAATGAGTCTCCCAGCCAGGTTGTTGCCCGTCTAAGCGAATCTTCTTCCCTGGCGATCTATGCCAATTTTCTGGTTTGCGAAGATCGACGGTTAAATGAGATACTTAATACATACATCAACGTTTGGAGGCATATTACCCCCACTGTAGATGGCCATGACCTGCGTGCCCTTGGCCTCCCTCCTGGTCCAATCTACCGCCAGATATTAAGCGATTTACGAACTGCCTGGTTAGATGGAAAAATCACCACAAAAGAGCAGGAACTCGCCTTCTTGGATGACATAATCTCTAATCACACGAATAAAGAAAGTAGTTAGATCTAAATTTTATTTTATGCAAAAAACATCTCTGCTTGACCAAGTACGAATTCGTATCGTGACCCATCAGGACCTGCCAGATCTTGAATGGGATGGAGAATACACTCACTTCCGGCGATTATACGCCCAGGCTTTTCTTCGTGCCCAAGATGGTCATGCAGTCCTCTGGATCGCTGACCTGCCAGATATAAATGTGATTGGCCAATTATTTGTACAATTGGATAGTCACCGCAATGAATTGGCGGATGGTTATGATCGCGCTTATATTTATGGATTTCGTGTTCGTCCCACATTTCGTGATCAGGGTATCGGCACCCTGCTTATCCAGACAGCCGAATCCGACCTGAAGGAACGCGGCTTCCATTGGATTTCTTTAAATGTTGGTCGCGATAACCCACGTGCCCGGCAATTATACGAACGCCTTGGTTACCATGTAGTGGCTGCTGAACCTGGGTTTTGGTCTTATCTGGATGACCATGGGCGCCTTCGCGAGGTGCATGAACCTGCCTGGCGCATGGAAAAAGAAATTTCCCAAGTTCAGGATAACTCCCCTTGGAAAAGTCCGCCCAATTGAGAGCGATTGGCATGAGACCTTATTTACGACTACCAGGTTGGAAAAGGGTCAGCTTCCACCCCAAGAAAGATGACCCGTTAGAACCTATCGTCCAGACAACATTTCTCAGAAGACCTTGCATATCAAACAATTCCGTGCTAGAATCTCTATGGAATGGGGTGGAGGCGATAAGGGTGTCTACGAAAAGTGGGCTGAATCCCACTTTTCTTTCGTATAGAAGCCTGTAAGCCAATACCATCCTGAGAGTAATTGAGCTGGAGAAAGAGTACGCATGAAAAACGAGTTTGCCCTGGCCTTTAATGAAGTCTTGGAGGATAAACAACTGCCAAGAGAAGTCGTCTTAGAGGCTTTGGAAGCAGCCATGGTCTCCGCCTACCGGCGCGCCGTCAACGCTTCCAACGCTCAATTGGTTGAGGCTAATGTTGATCCTGAAACTGGTAAAGTTGCCATCTACGCAGAAAAAGAGGTCGTCGAAGTTGTCCAAGACGAACGCACCGAAGTCTCTTTAGAGGATGCCATCAAGGTAGATAAGAATGCTGAAATAGGTAGTATGGTGACCGTTGAAACAACCCCTCGCGACTTTGGTCGCGTGGCAGCTCAGACAGCCCGGCAGGTTATTCAGCAACGCATCCGTGAAGCTGAGCGTGACGTCCAACTCGATTATTTCAGCAAACAGCTAGGCGAGATTGTCAGTGGCATCGTACAAGCTGTTAACTACCAAGGCGTCACCCTGGGGCTTGATATGAAAGCGGAAGGCATCATGCCGCGCAATCAACAAATTCCTGGTGAACGCTTCCGGCTCCACGACCGCGTTCGGGCATTATTGCTAGAGGTCAAGTCTTCTCCCCGTGGACCGCAATTAATCCTCTCGCGCGCTCATCGGAACTTCTTGCGCCGGCTGCTGGAAAACGAAGTTCCTGAAATTTACCATGGGCAGGTTGAAATTCGTTCTATCTCTCGTGAACCAGGCCAGCGCTCCAAAGTTGCTGTAGGTGCTCTCCAGCCTGGTGTAGATCCGGTAGGAGCCTGTGTCGGGATACGCGGGGTTCGCATTCAGGCTATTGTGCGTGAGCTGAATGATGAGAAAATCGACGTCATCGAATGGAATCCGGATAATGCTGTTTACATTGCCAAGGCACTGAGTCCCGCACGCGTAACCGGCGTATACCTTAATGAGTTTGCTCGTGGTACAAAAACCGCTACTGTTGTCGTACCAGAAGATCAGCTCAGCTTAGCAATAGGTCGCGATGGGCAAAATGCCCGCTTGGCTGCAAAATTGACTTCATGGAGAATCGACATAAAAAGCTTGCCGGAAGCAGCCTCTGATGCCTTGTACAAGCTTCAGAATGATCCGAGAGCCAGCGCCATCGCGGAAGAGGAGTCGGAAAACGTCGGGCAGATCGAAATGATTCTAACCAAGAAGGACGAAGGCCGCCCGGTGACTCCCGAAGAATACACATTCCTAGCCAAGTTCGCGGACCGGGTAGAGATAGGTATCATTGATCTGCATCAGGCAGCCAAAAAGGTTGCTAAGGAACGCCGCGAAACAGCCAAAGACCTCGTCCCCGATCCCGCCTTCGATATGCCTCTTGAAGAGTTGAACCTATCCAGTCGTGTGTATTCATTGCTCACCGAAGCCAATTATCAAACCGTTGGAGATTTAATGCTCCAAATGCACTTAGATTCTGATGTAATTCTCGGCTTGAATGGTATCGGTCCTAAATACTTAGAAGAGATTGAAACGACATTGACAGCTATCACCTTCCCCGAAGAACAGGTCGAAGGTCAACTCGCCGTTTTAGCCGAGCCTCAAGCCGAAGTTGCTGCAGTTGAACAAGTCGCTGAAATTCCTGAAGAGGTTGCCCCTGTCAGTGAAGCTGCAGCCGAGCCTGAAGCACTTGAATCTGTTGAGGTTGAACAGCTAGCCGAGGCAGCTGGGGAAATTGTTCCCTCTGAAGAAAGAATCGAAGCCGAGCTTGAAGAAGTTGAAATTCCCCAGCCTGCTGCTGTAACCGAGGTAGAAGAGGTTACAAAGGAAGTTGGGGCAGTTGAAGAAGAGCAAGAGGTTCCCTCTTTGGAAGAGATATTTGCCTTCAAACCAGAGGTATTCGAAGACATGGACATTGAAGAAGATGAAGAGGAAGAAGAGGAACCTGAAGGTAAAGGAAAGAAAAAGAAAAAGAAAAAGAAGAAATACGTTCAGGTGGAATATGACCCGGACCGTGACGTCGTGATTGTCAAACGTAAACGCAAGCGCGGCGGTGAACCCTGGGAAGATGATTGGGATTATTAATTCCACCAACCCGAGAGAGACTGGGGTGTCCAAGACGACAGGAAGGCGAAAACATATTCCCCAACGAACTTGTATCGGTTGTCGTCAGGTTTTACCCAAGAGATCGCTGGTTCGTATCGTGCGTTCTCCTCAGGGAATCCTGGTTGACCCAACCGGCAAACTGGCTGGCCGAGGAGCTTACTTGCATGACAGACGCTCCTGTTGGGAACTTGGCCTTAAGAGCGCGTTGGCACATGCCTTGAGGACTCCTCTGACGGAAAAAGATTTGGAACGCCTGACCGCTTTCATGGATTCCTTACCAGAAGAATTGCATGCGGCTGAGATTAATGATGATGAGCTTGCATAGGGATGTCCCGACAGATCCCATTTCTCTAATTGTTGAGATGACCCTTTAACTCGACTCACTCCCTTGGCTCATCGGGTTGCGGAAATTAACATATCGGTACCAAATTGAAAGGAGGTGCCCGATGAGTGCTAATGGTCGAGAAAAGACAATCGAATTACCCGCTTCCATCACCGTGCGGGAATTGGCTGAAAGTATCCAGGCCAGCCCCATTGATGTCATTAAAACTTTGATGGCCAATGGAGTCATGGCAAATATCAACCAGCAGATCGATTTTGATACCGCTGCCATCGTAGCTGCTGAAATGGGTTACGAGGTCACCCTTGAAACCCCGCCAGTTCCTGAAGAAGATATCGGTGAGATCCCTCTTTGGCGCCAGCTCATCGCTGACGAAAAACCGGAGAAATTAATTTCTCGCCCGCCGGTTGTTACCATTTTAGGTCATGTTGACCATGGCAAGACTACCTTATTAGACGCTATACGTCATACCAATGTAGTGGGGGGAGAAGCCGGAGGTATCACCCAACACATTGGAGCTTATCAGGTGGAACATAATAACCGACTAATCACTTTTCTCGACACTCCTGGTCATGCCGCTTTTACAGCCATGCGAGCTCGTGGTGCCCAGGGAGCCGATATTGTGGTGCTGGTGGTAGCAGCAGACGATGGCGTGATGCCCCAGACGCGTGAAGCCGTTGCACACGCAAAAGTCGCCAAAGTACCCATCCTGGTCGCCCTCAACAAAATTGACAAACAAAACGCCGATCCAGATCGCGTAAAGCAGCAATTGGCTGAAATTGGCCTGGTTCCAGACGAATGGGACGGCGACACGATTATCGTACCCATGTCAGCCAAGCGCCAAGAAGGTTTGGAAGATTTGCTCGAGGCTGTCTTGTTGGTAGCCGATTCCGCTGACATTCGCGCTAATCCCGAGGGCCGCTGCATTGGCACCGTCATCGAAGCCGAAATTGATCGCTCCAAAGGCGTATTAGCAACCCTGTTAATACAGAACGGCACACTCAAACTCGGTGAGGTGTTGGTTGTAGGCACTTCTTATGGCCATCTACGAGCCATGTTTGATCATCGCGGCAACCGGGTCGAACAAGCTGGTCCTTCAACACCTGTTGCGGTTATGGGTTTGAATGATGTGCCTGAGGCTGGGGAGTTATTCCAGGTAGTCGCATCGGATCGAGAAGCGCGTAATATCATCAATAAACGCATTCTGGCTCAAGAAGAAGAGGTTGCTTCTCGCCAGAAAAGCGCTATGACACTTGAACACCTCTTCGACCGTTTTCAAGCTGGTGAAGTGCATGAGCTGCGATTGATCATAAAAGCTGATGTCCAGGGTTCCCTAGAACCGATTGTTTCATCTCTCAATGACATGAGCGTAGGCGACCTTGCTATTAATATCCTTCATGCAGAAACTGGTAATATCGGCGAGAGTGATGTCATGCTCGCTGCTGCTTCTAAAGCTATTGTCATCGGTTTTAACGTAGACGCCGATTCAGCCGCCCGGCGATTAGCTGATACCGAGGGTGTATCTATCCGCGTATACAATATCATCTACCGGCTGACTGAAGACGTCGAAAAAGCCCTTAAGGGTATGCTCGAACCCGAAAAGGTAGAAACGGTCATCGGACATGCTGAAGTGCGCGCCATTTTCCATATATCCAGACTCGGCAATATAGCCGGTTGTCGCGTAGTGGATGGGGAAATTCGTAGAAATGCTCATATTCGTGTTATCCGAGATGATCGGGTTGTACACGAAGGCGATATCTCCTCCCTAAAACATCATCAGGACGATGTCCGGGAAGTACGCCAGGGATTCGAATGCGGCCTCTCCCTAAAAGGCTTCGACGCTTTCGAAGAAGGTGATTTTCTAGAGTGCTATATTATCGAGCAGGTCCCGGTTACATAGCTAGGAGGCCTAATTGGTTTCAAGATTGCGTGTTCAGCGCATTGCAGACCGCATCAAAGAAGAACTTGCCGAGATGTTAATCCGCCAGGTTCAAGATCCACGTTTGGAAGGGGTAACCATTACCGATGTTCGTGTCGATAGGGAATTGACATTCGCTGATATTTACATCTCAGCTATAGAAGGTTCGCAGCGCGCCGATGAGGTGCTCGCTGGTTTTGAGCATGCTGGTGGATTTTTGCGCAGCGAGCTGGCTAGTAGAATAGAGTTACGAATATTTCCTCGTTTACGCTTTCACTGGGATCCAACTTTAGAAAGGGCAGAGCATATTGAAGAATTATTGGCCTCTCTTCACAATGAGATCCCATCCGAGGGGATTGAAAATCCCACTCTTCAGGATGAGAAGGGTGAAATAGATGAACAATGAGGCCCTGCTGCAGATTGTTCAGAAACAATTCCAGGCGGCAAAACGGGTTTTAGTTATTTCGCATATCAGACCAGATGGGGATGCAGTTGGTTCATTGCTAGGATTAGGTTTGTCTCTCCAGGAAATCGGCAAAGATGTCCAGATGGTCCTTTCCGACGGTGTTCCCGGTAACTTTCGCCATCTCGTTGGAAGCAACCTGGTTAGGAATCACCCTCAAGGTAATTTTGACCTGATTGCCGTATTAGATTGCTCGGATCTGAAACGTGTCGGGCGAGCCCTCAACGGGTACTCGATACCCGATTTGAATGTAGATCACCATCCGACTAATCTGAACTTTGCCCGCATCAATTTTGTAAATACAGATGCAGTAGCCACAGCAGAAATGTTAGCTGAGTTTATGCCTAGATTAGGTCTGCCCATAACGCAACCCGTAGCAGCTGCCCTTTTAAACGGCTTGATCACAGATACTTTAGGCTTCCGCACCTTTAACATGACACCTAAGGCCTTGAAGGTTGCAGCAACTTTAATGGAAACCGGTGTCGACTTACCAGGGCTATATCATCACGCCCTATTAACCCATTCATTTGAAGCTGCTCGCTATTGGGGTGTAGGATTATCTCATCTTCAACGCCAGGGGCGTATGATCTGGACGACATTGAGTCTGCATGACCGCCGCGCAGTCGGCTATCCCGGGCATGATGATGCCGACTTAGTAAACCTGCTTACTACCATTGATGATGCAGACGTTTGCATGATCTTTATTGAACAGGAAGATAATCATGTTAAGGTTAGCTGGCGCTCTCATCCAGGTTTTGATGTCTCCCATATCGCTTCTCATTTTGGGGGTGGAGGGCATAAAGCTGCTGCTGGAGCGGAAATTGAAGGGAGTTTAACCGAAGTACAAGCGCGGGTACTAAAGGCTACACGCGTTTTATTTGACAATGATAAATTTCAGGGGCATATATCTTGATAATAAGGGTAAAGTAAGCTTTCCTTAGCTAATTTCTCCTAACAATGAGCTTACGGGGATCAATAACATGGAAAGAGATCATTTAAAAAACGTTGTATCTGGGGTATTGGTTATCGACAAACCCATAGGATTGACATCCCATGACGTAGTTCAAATTATCCGCCGTGGGACAGGCATCCGCCGTGCAGGCCATACTGGCACTCTCGACCCACGTGCCTCAGGGGTTCTGGTGGTGTTAGTCGGACCAGCAGTTCGGCTGAGCGAATATGTTTCCGCAGCTGACAAACGCTATCAGGCTACCATTCGACTGGGGAGCTCTACGGACACATATGATTCGGAAGGGGAAGTCACGGACACCGCACCTTTGAACGGAATCTCCGAGGATTCATTCCTTGATGTGCTTAATTCTTTTGTCGGCGAGATCGAGCAAATCCCTCCCCCTTATTCGGCTGTAAAAGTCAAAGGGCGGAAGGCTTATGAAATGGCGCGCAAGGGGGAGGAAGTGGAGCTGGAACCGCGCAAGATTCAGGTCTACAGCTTGGATGTTTTGGAATGGGCTCCCCCAGAAGTGGTTGTTGACGTTTATTGCTCTTCAGGTACTTACGTTCGATCTCTCGCTAATGACCTCGGCAAAGCCTTAGGCACGGGCGCTCATCTTATCGGTTTGCGCCGCACCAAGAGCGGTCGCTTTACCCTCCGTGATGCAGTCCCCTTACGCAGGCTGAAAGAAGCTTTTGACGCTGGAGACTGGTACCGGTACCTCATCCCGGCCGCCGATGCCCTGGGAGATTGGCCTATGGTTGAGTTAGATGCCGACGAAGTTGAGCTGGTTCGCCACGGTCATCGTATTAAGGCTGAACCTGGCTCTAAAGGGTGGGTGCGCGGCATCAGCCAGCAGGGTGATCTTGTCGCTCTGTTAGAATTCGATGACGAAACGAACGAGTGGCAACCCCGCAAGGTTTTTTTCCAGACCTGAACGCTCCCCAAGATCAACAGCGCGCCTATCTATTATTAAAGAGCAAATCTCTCCTTGCTACTGATCACGGGATAGCGCCGGGCAATCTGATTATGCGCCACTACTGGTCATTAGATGATGTTTACCTAGACAATTCCTGGATAACCATTGGATCTTTCGATGGCATTCATCGAGGCCATCAGGAAATTATCCGAAGCTTGACTGCTGGAGCTCATGCCGTAGAGCTGCCGGCAGTTGTGATTACATTTCATCCGCACCCAGCCCTGGTATTAGGGAAAAGGGAAAAGCCCTCTTACCTGACGACTCCCCAGGAGCGCGCAGTATATTTGGGTGAATTCGGTGTAGATGTTGTCATTACGCATCCATTCAACAAACAAGTTGCATCCACCTCCGCCTACGTTTTTATCGACCAACTGAAGCGTCACCTGGGTATGAGCCATCTTTTGGTTGGACCGAATTTCGCCTTGGGTCGTAATCGGGAGGGTGATATTCCCACCCTTAGCAAGTTAGGGGGACAGTTTAGTTTTTATCTTGAGGTAATGGATCCAGTGAAGATCGATGGGGAGGTAGTCTCTTCCAGCAGAATTCGGAATTCTTTAACGACGGGTGATATAGCTCTAGCAACCCGCCTGTTAGGGCATCCTTACCTCCTCGAAGGTGAGGTTATCCCTGGCGATGGGCGCGGACGTACCATCGGGATTCCTACAGCCAATTTGCACGTCTGGTCAGAACGCACCCTGCCTGCCTCAGGTGTATATGTCTGCCATGCTCAGATCAATGGCAAGACCTGGGGTGCTGTAACCAACGTAGGTGTCCGTCCAACTTTCAACTCCCAGCCAGAGACCCCTCAGGTAGAGGCACACATTCTCGATTTTGACCGGCAAATATACGGCCAAAAAGTCGGCTTGGCATTTCTTTCACGCATAAGAGACGAGAAACGGTTCCCAAACGTCCAAGCGCTGGTAGATCAGATCAATCTGGATATCAACAAAGCCCGAGAAACCCTTTCCAGACAGGAGATGCCTGGTAGATAATTAAATGCCGCTGAGCGCTTTTTTTTGTTTTATACCAGTGTTAATCCACTTTAGCCCTTAATACATGCTGGTACCAGAGCCATACTGCTTGTAGGTGTTTGGGAGGTCAAGTTAAAATCACCAATGGAGCGTCTCTAAATCAGGCTATAATAGATCAGATCCATCCAAAATAGGACGGTGGCCATGAGACAATATTTAGACTTAATGCAAAATATCCTCGACCACGGCGTGGAGAAAGGAGATCGCACCGGTACAGGCACCCTTTCTCTTTTTGGTTACCAAATGAGATTTAACCTCCAGGATGGTTTCCCCTTGCTCACAACTAAGAAATTGCACCTCAAATCCATCATCTACGAGTTGCTTTGGTTCCTGCAGGGAAAAAGCAACATAAAATACCTTCAAGATCACGGTGTGCGTATCTGGAATGGATGGGCCGACCAAAACGGTGATTTAGGCCCAGTTTACGGTGTCCAATGGCGCTCTTGGAAGACCGCCGATGGTCGCCTCATCGATCAGATCACCCTTGTGGTCGACAAAATCAAAACCAATCCCAATTCCAGGCGTTTGATCGTAACCGCTTGGAACCCCGCCGACATCGAGAAAATGGCGTTGCCTCCTTGCCATCTACTCTTTCAGTTCTATGTCGCCAACGGCAGGGTTTCCTGTCAGCTCTACCAGCGTTCTGCCGATATTTTTCTGGGGGTTCCTTTCAATATCGCCTCTTATTCACTCCTAACCATGATGATGGCTCAGGTGTGTAACCTGGAAGTAGGCGAATTCATTCTGACATTTGGGGACGTCCATCTCTATTTAAATCACATTGATCAGGCCAAGATTCAGTTGCAGCGCCAGCCTTATCCGCTTCCTCAGATGGAACTTAATCCTGCCGTCAAATCGATCTTCAACTTTGATTACCCGGATTTCAAGCTGCTCAATTATCAAGCTCACCCACATATCAAAGCCAGAGTTGCAGTATGATTGTTTCTCTCATAGTCGCCATGGACGAGAAAGGCGGCATCGGTGTGAATGATCGCCTGCCATGGCACCTTTCTTCAGATCTGAAGCGCTTCAAATCCCTCACCATGGGTCACCATCTCATTATCGGGCGTAAGACCTATGAAACCATTGGCAAACCTCTTCCTGGTAGGACCAATATCGTGGTGACGCGCAACCCAGTTTACTACCCAGCAGGCTGTCTGGTGGCTCACTCTCTCGATGAAGCCCTATCTATCACCCAGGATAGATCGGAAAGCGAAGCATTCATCATTGGAGGATCTGAGATATACGCTCAATCACTAGCCATCGCCGATCGCATCTATCTCACCATCGTCCATGCTGATGTCCCGGCTGATATCTTTTTCCCTGACTTCGACGAAAACGAATGGCGTGTAGAACACATCTCCTATCACCCCGCCGACGAAAAAAACCAATACCCCTTCACAACCAAACTCTTGGTTCGCAAAGAATTGAATTAATTTTTTTCGGTTTCCCTTGACAAATCCCTTTATCCACGGTATAAACTCGCCTATATATTGAAAAACTGTGAAAAGGACGAGTAAGCGTCGAAACCGCGGTTCAGAGAACGGGTGTCAGGTGTGAATCCCGTCCGCATGGCGGCGTTGAATGGACCTTGGAGTTGTAAGGCGAACGGCCTGGATACCAATCATGACTTATTAGCCTGAACCGGAATTGCCACCGTTATCATGGTAAAGGGTATAAGCTTTTCAAGCCGTACCCGTAACAAGTGAGGCTGGCCTCTTTTAACCCGTTGCATCACCAGCGGGTTTTTTTATTCTTGGGAAGTTTCTTATCACATTCCCCCGGACAGCCTAACTGGGGTGGCACCGCGGACCATGCGTTCGTCCCCAAGCCAGGGACGGGCGTATTTTTTTTCCTGTCCCTCCTGTCTAGCTGTTCCAATAACGACTCACACCTGATAGGAGCGTTGTAGCAGCCGTATAATCCAAACCCTATTCATTTCAAGGAGGTACTCTAAATGTCCGACCAAACTCGTTTCCAACTCAACGAAACCGATCTGCCTCGCTTTTGGTATAACATCAACGCCGACATGCCCGTTCCCCCTACACCAGTGCTGCACCCTCAAACCAAGGAACCGGTCACACCCGATTTCCTGAATGTGCTCTTTCCGATGGAACTGATTATGCAGGAGGTCAGCACCGAGCGCTATATTGAAATACCCGAAGAAGTGCGCGAGATTTACAAACTATACAGACCAACGCCATTGGTGCGGGCTCGTCGCCTTGAAAAGGCATTGAACACTCCTGCTCACATTTACTATAAACACGAAGGAGTCTCACCCACTGGCAGTCACAAACCAAATACCGCTATCGCTCAAGCATATTACAACAAAATCTCTGGCACCCAAGCTCTGACCACCGAAACCGGTGCTGGACAATGGGGTTCCGCCCTGGCTCTTGCCTGCAACTTCTTCGATCTCGATCTCGAAGTATACATGGTCAAGGTCTCATACCAGCAAAAACCCTACCGGCGCATCATGATGGAAACTTATGGCGCTCAGGTTTTCCCTAGCCCCACCGATCGCACACAATTCGGTCGTGCCATCCTGGCAAAGGACCCTGAGACCCCTGGTTCTTTAGGAATTGCGATTTCTGAAGCGGTAGAAGCTGCCGCTACCTCAGATGGTAAAAAGAAATACAGCCTGGGTTCGGTCCTCAACCATGTACTCCTGCACCAGACCGTTATCGGCGAAGAGGCGCTCAAGCAAATGGACATGGCAGGCGAATATCCAGATGTCGTGATCGGTTGTGTTGGGGGAGGCTCCAATTTTTCTGGCCTGGCCTATCCCTTCTTACGCCAGAATTTGATCGAGGGTCAGCGTACCCGCTTGGTTGGCGTTGAACCCACCGCAACCCCCTCCTTGACCAAGGGTGTATATACCTTTGATTATGGTGACACTGCTCAAATGGCTCCAATCGTAAAAATGTATACCTTGGGTCACGACTTTGTCCCACCACCTATCCATGCGGGTGGTTTGCGCTATCATGGGATGGCTCCTAGTTTATGCGCCTTGTATAATGCCGGGTATATCCAAGCTATCGCGGTACATCAATTGGAAACCTTTGAGGCAGCTATGCAATTTTCTCGCAGTGAAGGCATTATTCCGGCGCCAGAATCCGCCCATGCCATCCGCGCTGCCATAGATGAGGCTTTAGACGCAAAAGAAAAAGACGAGAAGCGTGTCATCCTCTTTAACCTTTCCGGGCACGGGCACTTTGATCTATCAGCTTACCAGGCTTACCTTTCTGGGCAGTTGCAGGATTACGAATACCCTTCCGTAGCCATTCAAGCTGCTATGGAAACGCTTCCCAAGGTAGCTATACCTGCCTGATTAGATCTAGCGGAACCTCACCGCTCACCCGCACCCACAAAAAGGGTGCGGGTTTTTTATATTCCTCTTTCCTGTCTCAAAGATTTCCTTATCTTGACAAATATAGATATATTGGAGTAAAATAGTAGTAGTTGCTTAAGCAACTACTACAGGAGTTTATGTGGATACGGTCATAAAACAGCTTCAGGATCTTGGTTTTGGACAATATGAGGCTCAGGCTTATGTAGCTTTGCTTCAGCACAATCCCGTTAATGGCTACGAGCTGGCAAAAACCTCCAGCATTCCCCGACCTAATATCTATAAAGTGCTCCAAAAACTTGAGGAGCGCGGCGCAGTTTTACGTCTCGATACCCCCGAAGGTATTCGCTACTCTCCCGTGGCTCCCGAAGAACTGATTCTCAAAATGCGCACTTGTTACCAATCTACCCTTGAGAATGCGCAACAATCCCTCAGGGAAGTTTCTACACCGGTTGAACGTGAACATATATGGAATGTTCAAGGGTATCCTGTTTTAATTGAGCATGCTCGTTCAACCATTGCTTCAGCATCTGATAACCTCCTGATAGCTGCTTGGCCGCAGGAAATGACACTTCTCTCGGAAAGCCTCGAACAGGCCGAGCAGGATAATGTCCAGATGAGGATTTTATGTATGGCTGGTTGCCCCCGTGAATGTGCTCATTGTCGCGGTCAGATATTCCGCTACCAGGTCTTGCCTCATCGACCGATGCGGTGGCTGATGGTCATACCGGATTCTTCGGAGGTTCTCGCAGGTGAAATTGGATCATGTGGAGACGCTATACTCATCCGTACTCGTCAAAAAATGATAGTAGATCTTTCCACCTGGTACATTCGCCAGAGTATCGCCTTGGCTGCCATGCTATCCGACCTCGGTTACGGTTTCAAAGATCACTTTTCCCCAGAAACTCGTCAGATTCTCTATGACATCAGTCCGGGTCAGGATGGGGTCGATTGGATTGCTCAAATGCTTCAGATCGAGAACCGGTAGATTATTGAAGGTTAGCAGGATGAATTTCGAAAGATTTTTTGCCATCACCCCGTCAATCATTGTGGTGGTTTTAATAGGTAACTGTCATTGAGGTGCTTCTGAGTTCGCAGAACCTTTTGCCAGTCACCAGAATCAAAAACTAGGAAAAAATAGAAAGGTCAAAATTAATTGTATTATGAATAATAAAATCGACACGATCAAAGTTACCGACCTGTTTGAAGGATCAACGTCCTCTGAGGAAACCCAATACGATGCTCAGGTTGCTCTTCTTACGCGCGACTTGCTTACTACTCTTGGGGAGAATCCAGACCGGGAAGGCCTCCAGCGCACACCTGAGCGGGTTGCCCGCATGTATAATGAACTCTTAGCTGGATACCATACTAACTTGGTGAAGCTGGTTAACGGGGCGATTTTCGAAAGCGATTACGAAAACATGGTGCTCGTCCGTGATATTGATTTTTATAGTCTTTGTGAACACCATATGCTGCCTTTCTATGGGCAGGCTCATGTTGCTTACTTGCCGAATGGAAAAATAATCGGTTTATCGAAAATCCCCCGTCTAATTGAGATGTACGCCCGTCGTTTTCAGGTTCAAGAACGTATGACTCAGCAAATCGCGGCTGCTCTTGATACCATCTTACAGCCCCGAGGGGTCGCCGTGGTTCTCGAAGGTGTTCATTTTTGCTCTGTTATGCGGGGGGTTAAAAAAACCGATGCTAGTATGGTTACAAGTGCAGTACTAGGCGAATTCAAGGAAAACCAAATGCTCCTCAACGAATTCATGTCACACATACATAGAGGAGATAATATCTCCCGGATTTCATTTTGAGATTATCTTCTTGGACATCCATTTTCCAGAGAGATAAACTCATGGACTCATGGCTATTATGGTTTTTGGATCTCGATTTCACCATGACCTGGCTTATGCGGTGGGGGAGAATCTCTCCCCACCGCATGCGGGTATCTTTCTTGATCGTATAACCTATTTTCAGAGATATCGATTAATGTGTAGCAAGGAGAAATAGATGCAGCACTATAAATATCTGATAGTCGGGGGAGGTATGACCGCTGATTCCGCCATACGAGGCATTCGGGAGGTTGATCCGCAAGGCTCGATCGGTTTGATCACCGCCGAAACCTACCCTCCTTACGATCGACCCCCTTTGACTAAGGGTCTTTGGAAGGGTAAACCTCTCGAGCAAATCTTTCGCAGTACAGAAAACCGGAAAGTGGATATTCATTTGGGCTTTTGGGGGCAGAATCTTGATGCTGAAAACAAACGCCTTCATGATGGCCAGGGAACGGTGTACACCTATGACAAACTACTTCTGGCTACAGGCGGCACCCCTCGACGTTTGCCGTTCGGGGACGATCATATCCTTTATTACCGTACATTGCAGGATTATAAGCGCTTGCGAGCACTGGCAGATGAACCTCATCGCTTTGCCGTTATTGGTGCCGGTTTTATAGGTTCGGAAATCGCTGCTGCCCTAAAGATGAATAACCAAGATGTCGTCATGCTCTTCCCTGAGGATGGCATCGGTGGCCTCATGTTTCCCTCTGATCTGTCCCTTTTTCTCAACGATTATTATCGTCAAAAGGGCATCGAGGTGCTTACCAACGCCATGGTCTCAGGAGTTGAGTCCAGGGGAAGCCAGCTCGTGCTACAGACAAAAGACGGTCGCCAGGTTAGGGTGGATTACGCAGTTGCCGGAATTGGCGTCCTTCCCAACACAGAATTGGCTCGCTCTGCAGGCTTGAAAGTTGAAGACGGCATCATCGTAAATCGATTCCTGTGCTCTAGCGACCCGGACATTTATGCCGCTGGTGATGTCGCTTCCTTCCACAACCCAGCTCTGGGCAAGCGTTTACGGGTTGAACACGAGGATAATGCTAATACCATGGGGAAAATGGCTGGAGCAAATATGGCTCGTCAGATGATGGGAACTGACTTGCTCCCCTATGACCATCTGCCC
>Ga0307435_1000396_pt1 | contig 19496 bp, 15 predicted proteins | sample SalMarWE160470MG_FD_202164 | JGI IMG/M metagenome (GOLD analysis project Ga0307435, IMG submission 202164) | Salt marsh sediment microbial communities from the Plum Island Ecosystem LTER, Massachusetts, United States - WE1604-70 | ecosystem: Environmental > Aquatic > Marine > Intertidal zone >... | reverse complement strand
GTAGCGAGCAAATAGGCGGCGAGGAGCGTATCGTGCGCGATCCCATTGAGCGGGAGATCGAGCGCTTCCAACAGTCGCATCTGCTCTTTGGCGTCATGGCAAACCTTTCCCGGCGCAACGCCTCCCAACAAATGATCCAACGATGCTTTGATGGATTTCTTCCCGATGACGGAAGAGGGGATGAACGCGGACGATTCCTTCGTGCCGATGACGATTCCTTCCGCGCCGGACCCGAAGAGCGATCCCTGCTGACCGGCCACGGCGTCAACGACAATTCGCTCCTCCTCTTTCAGTCCATCGATGAATACCGCCGCGCCCCTCTCATCTTTTAGTTTCAAAAATCCCTTTGAGCCTTTCCCCGCGCCCCGCGCCCCGCGCCCGACGCCCGATGCCCGGTCTTCCTTCCCTGATCCGGGCAGTCTTGAAATCAGTGATCGAAATCCATACGCGCCCGCGAGCCCGATGAACGCATCACGATCGAGCTCTGCGTGAAGGTCTTCGATCTTCTTCTTCAGCGGAACATCGAGATCGATGGCCACGAGTTTAAGCGCCTCGCGTCCCTGTTTTTCTCCATCAAGAATCTTCTTGCGCACCCCCGCCTTGATATCCGCCTTCTCATCTTTCGCCGCCTTGATCACGCCTTCGAGCGTCCCGAATTTTTGAAGGAGCTCCGTGGCGCCCTTGTCTCCAATGCCGGCGATGCCCGGAATGTTGTCCGACGGGTCGCCCTTGATCGCTTTCCAGTCGACGAGCCGCTCCGGTGGAACGCCGTAATCCTCTTCCACCTCTTTCTTTGTATACAACTTTGTCACGCTCACGCCTTTCTTGAATGTGAGTACGTCAACCTGCGGCGTGATGAGCTGGAGCGCGTCCCTGTCTCCGGTAACGATGCGCACGTGGTATCCCTTATCCGCTCCTTTGACGGACAGCGTTCCGATGAGGTCATCCGCCTCATACCCGTCCTTCGCAAATGACGGAATGCCGATTGCGTCCAGCACCTCCTTGGTGATGGGAATTTGGTCATAGAGCTCCTGTTCCTTCTCCACGCGCGTCCCTTTGTAATCCTCGTAGGCTTCGTGCCGAAACGTCTTTGCCTTCGTGTCCCAACATGCGAGAAAGACATCCGGCTTCTCTTCCTTCAGGATCTTCAAAACGACGGATGCGACGCCGTACACGGCGTTCACCAGCGTTCCATCCGGAGCTTTGAGCGGCGGGATCGCGTGCCACGCCCTGTGGAGCAGGGCGTTCGCATCAAGCAGAATGAGTTTTGGACGATGTTGAGGCATGACAAGATGGTAGCATAACGGGATAAATTACAAAGCGGTGATGAGAAGCAAGGTACATATCCCGAGATACAAAGAAATTCCAATATTCAATCTTCAAGCCCCCTTCATTCAAGTACGAACCTTGGAAAGATATGTTTGTATCTTATCTTTTGTTTCTCGTTCCTTACCTGTAAAGGTTGGGTTTATTCACGATGGCGATATCGATTCCCAAATTTCGAATTCTGCGCGCGCGCCGCTTGTTGCTCCGCAGACTGTACGGCTCCCAGGTAGCCGCACGGAGGCCGCTCTTCTTCAGCCATGCGATGCGGTTCGCGGAGAGCGCCGTATAGCTCTGCCCCACGGCGTACGGATGATGCGCTTCAACCCAGCGGATAAAGCGCTTGATGCGCACCGGCCAGCGGTGCAGCAGCAGGAGACGCGGAACATCCGGGAGCTCGCGCGCCGACTGTTCGATGACCCGGCGATTGAATGATGAGATGAACGAACGCTCGCGCAACCCTCTGCTCGTTTTGAGCTTGCGAATGACGTGATCGAGCACGCGCGCATCCTTCACTTCAAAATCGATAATCACGGGCGCCGGAACGCAGGCCGTCACCTCATCCAGCGTCGGAATGCATGATCCGTGGCGGAGCGTTATTTTCCGCAGCTCCGAGAGCGAAACCTGTTCGGTTTTCCGATTATCCCCTGCGAGGCGGCGAAGGTTTGCATCATGCACGATTACCGGCTTCCCATCCCTGGTAACGCGGATATCAAGCTCGATCCCGTCGATGCCTTGGGCTACGGCGTTCCGAAACGCTTCGAGCGAATTCTCATCCGCACTGCGCAGAGCCACGCCTCTGTGCGCGAACACTTTCATGGCACCAAGCCTAGCGCAGATTGCGAATTTCGTCACGGATGGATCTGACAGCTCCTTGACGGACAACAAAACGCGTGGTTACGTTGCTTCGCACCTCAACAAGGAGCGGTCCATGCCTGATCTCCCCGCGCTTCCGAATCCCAATACGGCTGGAACACAAGAATATCTGCGTTTCGTCGAAAACTTGCGACGTGCCATTCCCGGTTTGGAGATGTTGGAAAAACTCCTGCAAACAGCGCTCATAAGCGACCACACGTCCATCAGCGTGCTCCTTCGAGAATTGGACGAACGACCGAAAGCAAAACTATTCGCATTCGGATTCGTGGTTGCCGGAATTCATGAAGGTAAACAGGCAAACATCTATGTCGTTTTCTTCACGGATGAAACCGTTGAACTCCGGTTCAACAACCACCAGCCGCAAACAAACACGGTAACGCTCTCGTCGTGGATGGAAGGATATCGCCATGCTCTCGTCCATTTGCGAGATTTCCTTTGTTTCGCGAAGCAGATACTCGACATCGCCGTTCCGGAACCGTAATGTACTCGCTTTAGCCGCCAACAACGCTCGTTGGCGGCTTTCGCATTCCAAAGACAATCCGCAATGCGTAATGCGTAATTCACAATCAAAAATCCGCTTTGAGCGGAATTTTTGCTGGAGGCCAGGGCGAGAATCGAACCCGCGAATAAGGGTTTTGCAGACCCTTGCCTTACCACTTGGCTACCTGGCCGTGAATGTATGGCAAACCATGACGGCACACTGGATATTATAGGCTTTAAATCCATTCGTCCAGATGGACAGATGCGGCCGCATGCACGAAACGAGGCAGTGCGCCTCGTTTCGATATTCGACATTTGATATTCGATATTCAACGATTACCCGTTCACCTCTTCCGTCTCAACGATTTCGATGTGAGCATAGCGCACGCCGAACTGACGGGCTTCACCGAGGTCTTCCATCCAAAAGTCCATCTTGTACGGGTAGCGCTTGTTCATGCGGTCGTGCACCTCGAAGACTTTGTCCCCGAAGAGCGACGGGATGCGCACCTTCGTGCCGAACGGGAGGAAGTTGCAGGCGACGATTCCGTCGCGCACGTGCGAACCGTCGGCCGTAATGAACGGCGTGGAGTCCGTTTCTTCCGGACGGGACGTATAGGCCGTCATGGGCACATAACGATATGTACGAATCGCTTCAACCTTCGTGTACGTCGGAACGGTAAAATGGTACTCCGAACCCTCGTCATTCTTCATGAATCCGTTCAGAAGAGGGGATACTTCCGTGGTCGCGTCCGCATCCGCCGTTTGAAGCGGCAATGAGACGAGCGTGATGGCCACGAGAAGGCCCAATGAAGCAACGGTTTTGATCCGTTCGATCGAATAATCTGAAATTCGTGAAATAATAGTCATATATTCGTTAAGTGTGTCCAATCGCTTTTACAGCGAAGGAAAGACAACTTAACATATTTTCGCAATCCTGTCAAGGGTTTTCCCTGATTATTTTGCTTAATTTAGCAAAATAATATATATTTCATTGAGGATTTGCGTTTCCACCCCTCATATTCAATACTCGTACGAATTCCCTTTATTCTGTAAGGTGATCCAAGGCGAATTCGCCGGAAGGAGACAACATGTCACCACGTTGACGCAGTCCGGTAAATAGTGGTGTCAAGGACGCGAGGAGGAGGGTCGGATCGTGTCTTTTTTTCAAATAGTTGGCTTAAAATGATGAATTGCAAGCTTGTCTGAATAGAAGTGAAACGGAAGTTGGTGCACGTTGCCGAAAAGACCGTTAACCAAATGCCCCCGTCTGAGATACACTACTCATTAAGAACGATTTCCTGTCTCACCCCAATCAAATAATACGTATGCCTATCAAGCACCTGAAGTTGAGCGATAAGATCCCGTCACTGAGCGGAACTGAAAAGAAGAGGGAGCGCTGGAAGTCCCTGCTCATTACCGGAGGGGTTCTTGCGGGAGCGATCATGCTCATCGGCTTTTTCGTGCTCACGCTCGCCCTCGCGTGGATGAGCCGGGATCTCCCGGATCCGAATGCTTTGCTTCAAAGGGAGATTGCGCAATCAACAAAGATCTACGATCGGACCGGCGAAGTCCTCCTCTACGAAATCCACGGGGACGAACAGCGCACGCTCATTACGATCAACGAAATTCCGGACGTGATGAAGCAGGCCACGGTTGCCGTGGAGGATAAGGACTTTTACAAGCACCACGGCGTAAGCTGGAAAGGCCTCGTTCGCGCATTCGTGACGAGCGCCATCAAGCGCCAGCGCGTCCAGGGGACGTCCACCCTCACCCAGCAGTTCGTGAAGAACGCCATCCTGACGAATGAACGGACCGTTACGAGAAAACTGAAGGAGCTCTTGCTCTCCCTTCAGATTGAACGAAAGTACTCAAAGGATGAAATTCTTCAGCTCTACTTGAACGAGATTCCGTACGGCTCCACCCTCTACGGCGTTGAATCCGCCGCCCAGGGCTATTTTGGAAAATCCGCCAAAGAGCTCACCCTCGATGAGGCCGCATTGCTCGCGGCCATGCCTCAGTCCACGGATATCTACAATCCGTACGGCATGGGTTCACGAGGGGACAATCGAGACATGCTCGTAAGCCGCCAGCATTACATCATGGACCTGATGGCCGAACAGGGATTTATTTCTCGGGAAGATGCGGAAACGGCAAAGGGGATTGATACGCTCGAAAAACTCATTCCCCGCCGTATCGGAAACATCAAAGCTCCGCACTTCGTTACGTACGTACGATCTGAACTCGTGGAGATGCTCGGCCAGCGCACCGTGGAAACGGGCGGACTTAAAGTCATCACCACGCTGGACTGGCGCCTTCAACAGGCCGCGGAAGAGGCGGTGTGGAACGGGGTTGAAAAACGCGGAGAGCAGTATGGATTTTCCAACGCCTCCCTCGTTTCCATCGGTCCGAAGGACGGCCATATTTTGGCCATGGTCGGTTCGAAGGATTTCTTCGACGAAGAGAATGACGGCCAGGTCAATGTGGCGATTCGTCCGCGGCAGCCGGGTTCGAGCTTTAAGCCCGTCGTGTACACCGCGGGCTTCATGAAGGGCTACACCCCGGAAACCACGCTCTGGGATGTAAAGACGCAATTTCGGACGGATACGAACAACTACTCGCCGAACAACTACGATTTTAACGAACGTGGACCCGTATCCATCCGCATGGCGCTTCAGGGATCGTTGAACATTCCGGCCGTTAAAATGCTCTATCTCGTCGGCGTGGGCCGCGTACTGGATCTCGCGGAAGAACTCGGCTATACCACGTTCGCCGAGCGGAGCCGCTTCGGCCTGGCGCTCGTTTTGGGCGGAGGAGAGGTGAAGCTCTTGGAGCATACGGCGGCATTCGGCGTATTCGCGAACGAGGGCGTAAAACAGCCCACGACGGCCATCCTCAAGGTGGAGGACTCCAAAGGAGAGACGATTGATGAATGGAAGCTCGAGGACGGGAAGCGCGTCTTCGATCAACAGATCGCGCGCGTCACTTCAAACGTGCTCTCGGATAACAATGCGCGCGCATACGTATTCGGAACAGGGAACTACCTTACGCTTCCGGGACGCCAGGCGGCGGCAAAAACGGGAACGACGAACGACTATCGCGATGCGTGGACCATTGGCTACACCCCGTCCCTCGTCACGGGCGTTTGGGTTGGAAATAACGACAACACGGAAATGAAGCGCGGAGCCGGAGGCTCAACGATCGCGGCTCCGATCTGGCAGTCCTTCATGATCGAGGCCGTGAAAGGCTCTGAAGCCGAATCATTCACCTCGCCCGGCCCGATGACAACCACGAAGGACGTCCTTGTTGGCAAAGCGTTTGAGACCAAGGTGAAGATTGATACGATCTCGGGAAAACTCGCGACCGAATACACGCCGGAGGAGTTCGTCGAAGAACGGACGTTCTACGATGCCCACTCCATTCTGTACTACGTGGACAAAGACAATCCGCTGGGCCCGGTCCCGACGAACCCCGCGCGCGATCCCCAGTTCAACAACTGGGAAGCGGCCGTGCAGGCCTGGGTGGAGAGAGAGGAATGGAACGCAACCGGAACCCCGCCGACCGAATACGATGACGCGCACACCAAAGAGAACGCCCCTCAAATCCGCGTCAACGAACCGTCGAATCGAGATAAAATTCTCTCCCGTTCATTCGAGATCAAAGCGGAGGTGACCGCCGCGCGAAGCGTTCAGTCCGTAAAAGCGCTCATCAACGGCTACGTGGTGGGCGCGGCCTTCAGCGGGAGCGGAGGCTCATGGAACATCCAGGCGAGGATTCCGAATGCGCTGGGCAAGGGCTTTCACGACCTCGTCATCCAAGCGCGCGATGATGTGGGGAATACCGGAACCGAAACGCTCACCATCAACTTGCTCGCGGATCCCGAAGAGCTCTTTCTCCAAGTCGTAAATCCGTCTCCCGGGAGCGAAATATCAATGAACGACTTCCCGAAAACGGTTGAAGTCCAGATCAACGATCTGAGCAACATCTCCCGCGCAGACCTCTACCTCCAGACGCCGACGGGAGAGACGAAGTTGATCGGATCAAACATCAAGCCGCAGGAGAATCCCGTTCCATTCAACTGGTCATTCCTCCGCGGCTCCGGCGTGTACTCCCTGTACGCGGAAGCGACGACGAACCAGGGAGATAAAATCAAAGGAGATACGATCAGTATCACGGTCCTTCCGATGCAGGGAGAGGAGGAAGAGAGCCATTAGCTCTTAGCCTTTAGCTATTCGTTTCCACTGCTGGATGATAGTTTTTTAATTAAAGCGTTCAACATCTTCATTACTTCTGATAAAGTATTATTGATTTGAGTGTAATCCAGCTGATTGGTCTTCTGAAGATGTTTTGCAATCTCCAATTGTGTTTCCAGTTCAGCGCCCGAACCAAATGCGATTCGAAGAAAATGCTGAAACTCTTTCATGCTTCCCCGGTATCTCCCTTCAGCAATATTTGACGGGATCGACACAGCCGCTCTTCGAATTTGGGATGTGAGACCATAACGTTCTTCTTTGGGAAATTTTTCCGTTAATTTATAGATTTCAATAACTAAATGGAACGATTTTTTCCAAACGAGTAAATCTCTATAAGATTGTGACATAGAACGGCTCTTAACGATTAGCTTTTGTTACTTCTGGGACTTTTATTTAATTCATGACTTGAAAACGAGCTCTAAAAGCTAGTGGCTAAAAGCTAATGGCCATTAGTTTTTTAGCTAACGGCTCGCCCTACTGCCTGATAGGCATCACGAGGTACCGATACTTCTCATCCCCGCCTTCCGGGAGAACGAGCATGGGACTCATAGAGTCGTTGAATAGGAGTTTAACCTTTGGCGTGGTGATCGCGGCCAATCCATCACTCAAATATTTAAAGTTCACAACCAAGCTCGTCTCATTGCCCGTAAGGTCCACCTGGAGGGCCGTGGACGTCTTCCCTGTGCCCTGATCAGCCGAGAACACCTCAATGGTGCCTTCGGCCGGCTTCACGGCAAGGTGGACGTCATAGAGCCCCTGACGCGAGAAGAGGGATGCGGCCTTCACGGCTTTTTGGAATTCCGATCGATCCAAAATCGCGGTGGTGCCAAACTGCTCGGGGATGATCTGTTGGTAGTCCGGGAATGATCCTTCGATGAGGCGGGATACGAGCTCCGTATTTCCAAACGTTACCACGAGTTGATTCTCCGTCATGACCCATTCAACCTCCTCCGGAACACCCAGCTCATCCTTATAGGAGGAAAGAATGCGGCTCACTTCAAGGACGGTTCGGGAAGGAACGATGATTTTTGATTCCATTGATCCTTTCATCGCGGCCAACACGCGTTCAGCCAGTCGATAGCTGTCCGTTGCCACAAAAGCGACGGATCCCTTTCCAACCGATCCACCAAACCAGCACGCGACACCGGAGAGCTCCGGACGAGATTCCGAGATGGAAACGGCGAAGGCCACCTGACCGATCGTGCGCTTCAAATCCATTAAAGAAAACGTTATTCCTTCAGACTTCGCGAGTTTCGGAATGAGGGGAAATTCCTGCGCCGGAAGGCCTCGAATCGTTGTCTCCTGACCCTCCGCTGTAACATGAAGACCGTCTTCATTTAATTCCAATTCCACTTTTCCCTGAGGAAGGAGGGAAATAAAATCCTGAAAGAGTTTTGCCGGAACCGTGTATTCTCCTTCCACCTCAACTTTTCCACGTACGAGCGTGCTCACCGCGAGTTCCAAATTCGTTGCTGATAATTTTACATTCCCTCCTTCCGTTTTAAGAAGAACATTTCCAAGAACGGGGAGATTAATGCTCTTTCCCGTAATATGACTTACGATGGATAGCCCCTGAATGAGATTTTCCTGCGTGCACACGAATTTCATAAGACTATAATTATTAATATATAAATTAGGAGTAGTAGTAGGGGGTGTGGATGATGGGGAAAGAATTGAGAAACCTATATCAGCGTGCGTTTTTAGGTTGATAGTTATACACGGGTGCTGTTAGTAGACGGGTGCCTGATCGGGGATGAGTAGATGGCCGAAGAAACGAATCCTCACATGTCCACATCATCCACAGGTGTTATGAAGATGGGCTGTGGAGATGGAATGTTAGGATTTATCGCTGTACACCTTCTCTCGGATGAGAATGATATCCTGTTTAAGCTGTTCGTCCTTTTTCAAGAGTTCCGCTATTTTATTACAGGCATGCATGGCCGTCGTGTGATCCCGGTCTCCCACTTGGGCTCCGATCGCCGGATAGGAGCACTTCGCATCTTCTCGAAGGAGGTACATGGCGATTTGCCGCGGGAAGGCCAGTCTTCGCTCCCTGCTTTTTCCGAGAATGTCATCCATGGAGATGTCGAAATAGACCACGACGATTTCAAGGAGCCTCCGCGGAGTGATATTTCGCTTTGGGACGGTCGGGACAAAGCTCTGGAGGAGCGTTTGGACAGTCTCCATGGTGGGCTGGATGTTTTTAAATTGGTGGTAGGCGATGATTTTATTCAGGGCGCCTTCAAGCTCGCGGACGTTCGATTTCACCGTTCCGGCAATTGTACGGAGAATCTCCGGACTCAACGGATAGCTCTTTTGCGCGCACTTGGACTCCAGAATGGCGATCCTCGTTTCGAAGTCCGGGTTTGAGATATCCGTAATCATTCCCCATTCAAAACGGGAGAGCAGGCGATTTTCAAGCGATTGGATGTCTTTCGGGGACCGGTCGCTCGAAAGGACGATCTGCTTGTTGAGTTGGTGGAGTGCGTTAAACGTATGGAAAAATTCCTCCTGCGTTCCCTGTTTCCCCGATATGAACTGGATGTCATCAACCAGGAGGACGTCGACGTTCCTGTAGCGATCCTTGAATTCATTAATCCTTCCGCCCCGCACGGCTTGGATAAACTCATTCGTAAAGCGTTCGCAGGTGATGTAGCAGACCACGGCGTCGCTTCGCGTTTTTGCCACGTGATGGCCGATCGCTTGGAGCAGATGCGTTTTTCCGATGCCGGCAATGCCGTAGACGAAAAGGGGGTTGTACGCTTCGCCCGGAGTCGTTGCGACCGCGAGGGCCGCCGCATGCGCGAGCTCGTTTCCCTTTCCCACGATGAACGTGTCAAATTGGTATCTCGGATTCAGGCCGACGTCTTCCGATCCGGAAGCGTCCGGCATCGGTTGAGCCTCTTCATTCCGAAACGAAGGGGCGCTCGTCATGGTATCGGGACTCGGCTCCATGGCGATCGTCGGCCGCATCTCCACACGGTAGGCGGCTTCGCGAATCGTATTGGATGTAACGTGCTTCAGCGCCTTTACGATGGAGTCATGATATTTTTTTTCCAACCATGCCTTGGTAAACGTATTTGGAACGGAAATGACCGCCCTCCCGTTGTCGAAGGAGGATATGCAGGTATTTCGGAACCATGTTGTGAAGTTTGCCTTTGAGAGTGTGAGCTCGAGCTCGCCCAGAGTGGCAAGCCATATGACTTGAAGGTCCATAGGATGAGAGGTGAAAGAAAATTAGGCGAGGATAACAATGGTAGGTGAATGCGAGGCGTCTGTTGCGGACGGATTGATGGGATCGGCGTTTGGTATTTGGCCGGAAAGTTGGATTTATGGAGGCCGAATGTTAACCGCTAGATGTCCTTTGTTGAAATGCCAGGTCGGAGACATTCCATTTGATTTCAAGACGCAGATTGTGCAACTGATCCTATAGATATCAACAGTCGCGCAAGCACTCGTCAAATCTGTGGAGTGACTGGGGGTAAGTTACGTTCGTTTGTCGTTTGTTAATAATCGTACGTCGAGGCATTGCACCCAACCTTTCCATTCACGACAAACGATAAACGACAAACGAGCCATACTATTGCCATGAGAGCCTTTCCGTGGCATTATCCCCTGTACGAATATGCCTAAAAGAACGTTCCAGCCGAAAAAGCGCCATCGAGCCAAGACCCATGGATTTCGTGCCCGCATGAGCACGAAGGGTGGAACAAAGGTGCTTTCACGAAGGCGAGCGAAGGGCCGAAAAGCCATCGCAGTGAAAAAAGCGCGGTAATAGCCTATCATTGAAGCATGTTGCCAAAAGCATCCAGGCTTCGACACGAGCAAGACTTTGCGCGGCTGTCTGTAAAAGGGCGGCCGCTTTATGGTCCGTTTTGCACCCTTCGTGTCAGGAAGAGCGGATCCGATCCATCGAAGATCGGCTTTGTGGCATCCGGAAAAATGTTTAAGCGAGCCGTGGAACGGAACCGCATCCGACGGCGCATGCGCGAAGCGATCCGTCCGCACCTGGATGTTGTTCCGCCCGGATACGATATGAGTTTCGTGGCTCGTAAAGAGATCCTTCCGGCCAAGGCCAAGGAGCTTAAGGAGTCCATGCTCCACCTCATCGAGAAGATGCCCGGAGAGCTCGAAAAACCGTTCGTGAGACGTCCCAAGCCCCCAAAGAGCAGGAAGGGCGTGATCGCCTATTCCAAGCAGATTGGAGCGCCCAGGCCGCCGGGAAAGAGGGCGCAATAAAAATTGTTTCATTGTCCCATTGCTCCATGGTTAAGTTAAAGATGGTTTATGCAGGATGTTTCGCGACAATGAAACAATAGAGCAATGAGACAATGCGTATGATCCGCACCATCCTCCACCTACCGCGGCGCTTCGTTCAGATCCTCATCGCCGTTTACCAGCATACCCTGTCTCCGGACCACGGATGGGCGTCGCGTCTTTTCCGGCACCCCGTATGCCGCTTCCACCCCACATGCAGCGAGTACGGACATCAGGCCATCGGCAGGTACGGCGTATTAAAAGGCGGCCTCATGGCCGCGTGGAGAATCCTGCGCTGCAATCCGTGGACAGACGGAGGAGATGATCCCGTGAGGTAAAATCGTAGATTCATCGCGCCCCTTTTTGATGCAAACTAATTCATTAATGCTGAATCGGGTAATTTTAAAACTTTCATCCTCGACGTTTTTCCCTTCACGATCTCGATCTCGCTCTTCGCGATGCCGATCTTCTTCGCAAGAAATTTGATCAATTCCTCATTCGCTCTTCCCTCGATCGCTGGTGCTTTCAATTTGATCTTCCACACGCCGTCAACACATCCGACGATCTCGGACGATTTGGCATTGGGCTGGACGCGGACGGTGATGAGGAGCTTTTTCATGAGATGGAATGTTACAGTGATGGTTCCATTGTTTCATTGTTCCATTGGTGTCTCACGAACAACAGGAAGCGTAACAATGGAGCAATGGAACCATGGAGCAATTCAACCATTAAATCCGAGTTGTTGCTTGTATGGATATGTTTCCTCACGGAGGAGTACAACCTACTCCCTGCAACCTACTTCAAGCATTTCAAAATCGACGGAAGCAGCCTCGGCGTTGTTAAAATGAGATTCTGATCCTTAACGGTCCAGTTCTTCCCTTGTAGGTTCACGACCTTGCCCCCGGCTTCGGTCACGAGGAGTACGCCCGCGGCCACGTCCCAGGGCTTTGCGCCGTGGAGCACGGAAAAGTCCGCGCGTCCGCTCGCAACCCAGGCAGCTTCGATCACGGCCGCGCCCATACGCCGCACGGACCGGACCTCTTTTGTCACGCGCGCGACTGCACGAAGCCCGCGGTCCATATCGGCTTTTTCGTAACCGTAGCACAGGAGGCCGAGGCTTTCTCCGAGCTTCTTCGTCTCCGACGCGTGAAGCCGGTCTTTTTTAAACCACGCTCCACCGCCTTTGACGGCGTGGTAGCGGTGTTTGAGCGGAGGAAGGGAGATGAAGCCAACGATCGGTTCCCCGCGGCGCATGAGCGCGAGCGAGATACCCCAGAGCGGCAAGCGCGCCGCGAAGTTCGTGGTGCCGTCAATCGGATCAAGCACCCAGGCGAGATCCGTCTTGCCGAGATCGGTTCGTGAAATGTCCGCGCCTTCCTCCGAGCAGATCGGAATCGTCGGCGTGAGTTTCTTCAGGACATTGATGACAACCGCATTCACGGCCTTGTCCGCGAGGGTCACGATTTCCTTATGCTCCTTATAGCCGTACTTCGACGCGTGGTTCACGTCATAGAGGCGTAGAGCTTCTTTTTCCCCTGCCGCAACGGCCATGCGCGCGATGGAGAGCCAGCGCTTCTGACGCCGCTTATTGATGAGATGCTGCATGGGGAGATGATAACATGGAAGTCATAATATCGAATGTCGAACATCGCGAACGAAAACGAGGTATCGAAAAGGCGCCATTGAGGCGCCTATCAACCGTTACAATCTTTTCGATATTCGGATTTCGAGATTTAATATTTAGTCATCGTGTTCGTGATCGCAGTCCGGACCGTGCACGGGTTCATGCTCCGATGACTCTTCCCGTTTCGGGTAGTTCTTGATCCCCTTTTCGCGCAGGAGCACAATCGCCTTCTGGTTCCGCATCATGATGGCCAGATACTCGCGGTACTCCGGAGAGATCACGCGTTCGCGCGTTTCCGTATCTTTTTCCGGAATACCCTGAAGGATGTGGTCAACCTCCATATCGACTTCCGCGTCGGTCACGGCCGTTTTTTCGCGCTTCGCAATCTCTTTAATGAGCGTTGCCGCGCGAATCCGCCGCATGGCCTGCGGCACGAATTCCAATCGGAGCTCATCCATGGTTTTTTTAATGCTCATCAGGTACTCTTCAAACTTCATTCCCCGTTCCGTAATCGTGTGCTCGAGCTCATTGAGCATCTTTCGCACCTCTTCGTTGATCAGGAGTTCGGGAATTTCACTGAAGGTCGTCTCATCAACGAGCTCTTCGAGCAGTTTGATCTCGGACTTTTCTTTTGAACGCGCTTCTTCCTCCAGCGACAGATTTTCTTTAATGATGTTCCGGAGCGCTCCCATGTTCTCCTGGCCCAATGACTTGGCGAATGCATCATCCCGTGCGGGAAATTCGAGTTTATAGATCTGCGCGGCTTTGACCGTGAAGTCTACATCCTTCCCGGCCAAGTGTTTCTGAAAGTGTCCTTCCGGAAAGGGGAGCGTAAACGTACGCTCCTCGCCCTCTTTGATCCCTATGAGTTTTTCAGCAAATCCGGGGATGTAGTGCTCTTCGGCCAGGTACACGCGGTATCCTTTCGCCGCTCCGTCTTCGAGTGCCACGTGATCGCGCTTCATGTCCAAATCAATAACAACGAGATCCTCCTTCGTTGCCGGTTCCGTCGAAGCGACTTCTTTGCGCTGCATTTTTTGGAGGTCGCTCAGGGCGGCGTCAATCTCCTTCTCCTCGATGGTACGAGATTGGAAATCAACCCGTTCCTTTTCATAGTCTGCTATTTTTTCAACCGTTGGCGCAATGGGAGCCGTAACCGTGAATTGAATATCGGCGCCCGGCGTGAGTTTATCAACCTGAATTTCCGGAGACCCGACCGTATCCAGATCATGATCCAAAATGGCGCGCATGTAGCTGGCGCGAACGATGCGTTCGAGGGCGCTTTCCCAAATCGTCATCTCGCCAAACGCTTTGATGACCTCTGCGTACGGAGCTTTCCCCGGTCGAAAGCCGGCAATGGGCTTTGATGCACTCAGTGCTTTTACGGCCTCGTCGATATACGGCTGCGCCTCTTCCGGCGTTACCGTAAACTGGAGTTTTACTTTGGAACCGCTGAGTTTTTCAATCGTTGGCTGATTCATATGAAGTTTTGCGATCGTACAGGAATTATCGCTAATCGTCAACGCTGGGAGCGGAAAAGCCAAAAGCCGATAGCCAAAAAGCCCCTAAGGGCATCTGGCGTTTGGTTTTATGCTTCAATCCTTCTTTAGCGGATATACGCGAGCGGATTCACGCGCCGTCCGTTGATGTAGACTTCGAAGTGCAAGTGCGTACCGGTTGAGCGTCCGGTTGTGCCCATCATGGCAATGACCTGACCCTTCTTCACCTTGTCGCCGTTTTTCACGAAAATTTTTGATGCATGTGCATAGCGCGTCATGACGCCGCTTCCCGTTACAACGACTTGCAGTCCATAGCCTCCGCTGTTCCAGCCGGCTGTGGTTACGGTACCGTCATGCGCCGCATAGAGCGGGGAGGAATAGTCGCCGTCAATATCAAGACCCGTATGGCTCCATCCGTAGTATTGCGTGATCACCCGTCCGCTCGTGGGCCACAAGAGCTTTCCCTGTGCTGCGGCGGGGCTCGCATCAGGCGGTTTGGTTACGAACGTGTTTGCTTGATTCGTTGGAGATGAATACGAACTCTGTTTTGGCGGCGTGTACGGAGGGCTTCCGCCCGGAAGAACGATTTCCGCTCCGGTTGGAAGGGGCTGTTCTTTGTTCAGGCGGTTCGCTTCGGCGATTTCTTCGACATCCGAGCCGTACGTGTTCGCGAGCGCCAAGAGCGTGTCGCCGCTTTTTACGGTCACGAGTACGCCGGAAACCGGCGGGATGCGGAGCGAGTCTCCCGGCCGGATGTACTGCGTGGCCGAGCGATCGTTCGCCCAGAGGATCGTTCCGATGTTCACGCCAAAGCGCTTGGCGATAACGCTCAGCGTATCCCCTTCTTTCACGGTGTATGTCTCCGTTTCCGTTCGTTTCACAATCGGACCTTCCGGTTCTTCCGTATCATGCGGCACGAGATTCGCAACGATCGTTCCGGGCACGGACGGCGCGCTCACCGGAATCGCCAACGCTTCGTCGTAATCAAAGTCGATGTCCGGAACGGCCAAAATGGCTGAAGGGCCGGCGTAGTGCGTGTCGTGCGCGAGGAGTTCCGGGTGCACCTCTTCTTCCGTAGTTCGAACGTCGCCGCCGGTTACCATGGCGTAGAGCAGACTCGTCTGCCCCACGTCTTGGGCTTTGGCTTGGCGGGCAACGAAGTTCACGCTCACGGTCGCGGCTGTAATGATGACGATGATGCCGTGAAACAGGTATCGGTTCGTGAGCAGAAAGAGGAGCAGGCTCCTGGCCGGAAGCGTGAGTTTCGCGTAGCGCAATCGAAGCGTCGTTATCAGGCGGTAGAACGGGAGAATGAGGATATGCACAAACAGCCGTCCGATGAAGGAAGTGCCTCGTACGATCTTCGGCCAAACGGTATGTATGCAGCGCTTAAGGATTTGGAGCGACCGGAGTCCAAAGCGGCTGAGTACCGTATTGAAGCGTTTGTAAGTCGTAAATGGTAAGGGCGTTCACCGAACTCTCCTCGATGAGTGACGCCTGGGACTTCATTTCGAAATCCCGTCAAAGCCGCAATAAGCTATCAGACTGTGAACTGCGTGTCAATGAATATTGGTGCTTTTTGCGCTCAACAGAGTGAAATCTTGTGAAAAACATTACGTTTTTGTAGTTGGTGGCTTGTATCTCGTATCTGGTATCTCGTATCTGGTATTTTAGGAGACAAAGGAGATTAGATCATTCATGAGGCGCACGTCGGAACATTCCTAGCTCTGATTCGAGATGGGTGTTGACACTACCGTGCCGCCAGCCCAAACTCTAATTTAGAGTGGTGTGCACGCCTTCCTTTTCGTTCCCAGAACCCGTCCGTTGCAGGTACCATGCATCGTATGGCAATTTTCGGAGCACGGTGGGCGGTATCGATACCACTCATCCTAAGGCCCTCAGACATTCGTGTTTGGGGGCCGTCTTTATTCTCAGCGTCAAATCCCCCTATTCCGCGAGCTGCCGATACTGCAACGCTTCCGCTACATGAGCGAGCTCAATACGATCCTCATCCGCCAGATCCGCGATGGTGCGTGCAACCTTCAGGGTTCGGAAGTACGCACGGGCGGACAGGAGGTAGTGGTTCACGGCTTGCTTCAGCAGCGTTTTCGCCTCGTCGCTCACTTCAATCGTGCGTCGTATGACATCAGAGCTCAGTTCGCTGTTCGTGAGCGCACTCGTTGCTTCACGCCGCTCCAGTTGTCGATTCCGCGCCCGGATAACGCGCTTGCGCGTTTCTTCCGATGATTCTCCTTGCGAGAGCTCCATGAGCTTGTCCGTTGGAACCTTCGGGACGTCGATGCAGAGATCAATGCGATCGAGGAGCGGACCGGATATCCTCTTTTTATAAGATAGGACCTGCATGGGAGAGCAGGAGCACTCGCGATCCGGATCCGTTGCATAGCCGCATGGACACGGATTCATGGCCGCGAGCAGGTTGAAGCGCGCGGGGTACGTGACGGATTGCTGGACGCGCGTCACGCTCACGATGCCGTCCTCAAGCGGCTGTCGCAGATTTTCGAGCACCGGTCGCGGGAACTCCAGGAACTCGTCCAGAAACAGCACGCCGCGATGCGCGAGGGAGATTTCCCCGGGCTTCGGAATCGCTCCGCCGCCCACGAGCGATACGCCGCTCGCCGTGTGGTGCGGCGCGCGAAACGGCCGGTGCATCATGTATCCCTCATCCGCATTCAGCTGTCCGGCAACGCTCCACATGCGCGTGACTTCCAAAATTTCACTCGGTTCGAGCGGCGGAAGGATGGACGGGTAGCATTTTGCGAGGAGCGTCTTCCCGCTCCCCGGAGGCCCCTGCATGAGCACGTTGTGGCTGCCGGCCGCCGCGACTTCCAGCGCTCTCTTCGCCGCCTCCTGTCCTCGTACGCACGCGAAGTCCGGGTACGTGCTTACGTCGAGGGATGCTTCAACGGGCCTCGTGGGCGTACGCTCAATCAACCTCGTCCCGTTGATGTGGCGAATGACGTCGCTTAACGTCTTCGCGCCATACACCTCGATGCCCGGGATGAGCGCGGCTTCGCGCGCATTCATCCAAGGGACGATAACCTCCTTCATGCCGCGGTCCCTGGCGAGCGCCGTCAAGCTGAGCGCGCCGTTTATGGATCGTATCGTTCCGTCCAGTGCGAGTTCGCCCGCGATGAGTATGGATTTTATGCGCTCCTCGTCGAGCGGGAGGTTGATGGACGTGATGGCCGTGGCAATGGGCAGATCGTAGAGCGTACCGAACTTCCTCAAGTCCGCGGGCGCGAGGTTCACCACGACCGTTCCGCTCGGGAACGGAAGTCCCGATTGTTTAATCGCGCTTTTTACGCGTTCACGCGCCTCCTGGACCATGGCGTCCGGCAGGCCGACGATAAAAAATCTCGGTCTGCCGAAGCGCGAATCCGCTTCTATTTCAACGAGTTCGGCATCAAGGCCCACGAGCGCGCCTGTGAGTGGTTTTACGGACATAGATCAATCAGATTACCTATTACGGATTGCGAACTCCTTTCCTTGGAGGCATATCCAATTTTTGAATCTCGCTTCTATTCAGTCAGTCTCATGGATCGGAACATCATGCAAGCGAGGGTTTTTGTCGCTTAACAGAGCGGATCAAACCAGACGTTGTTGATAAAAATATGTCGAATGATGCATGTTGCGCCGCGTATTGCGAATTGTGCATAACGTCATTTGCACGCCCCCCTTTTTTACAGATATTCAGGAATGGGCGGGGACTTGCCCCGCCCGCTGTTTTGTGGTGAAGTGGCTCCAGCCTGAAAACAACCAAGGAGGAGTCAATGGACTTTTCATCAGTGCGTGTACCGGATCCGGAACAGAAAGAGTCGCTCAAAGGATTCATGCAGGACCTGGATGAGCTAGGCGAACGCGGCCAAGCGTTGTTGTTGAGCACGTTCCCCAAATTCGTGTGCGGCAACGGTATCCTGATCGCGTACATGCGGCCAGGAGAACGTCCGTCTCCACTCATGAATCCCTCCGAGGGTTATGGATTTGTCTGCTCGCGCAAGTCGGACGGGGACCGGATCGAATACTATTTCTATCTCAAGGAGGGCACATGCGACCGGTGTCACTTCGTGCCCGGCGAGAAGAAGAGCGAAACATCCATTTCGTGGAAGGAAGCGCACAGAGACATCATCGAGAGAACAAAGGAGATTGTCAGCCAGCCGTTCAGAGCGCTGGACGAGCTCCGTCAGTTCGCCGCCTCGTGACGACATCTTCTCCCGCCTTATCTACAGAAGCTCCGCACCAAACGTTGGTCGCGGAGCGTTCCTTTTTTTTCAAACCTTCAGGAAGACGTAGGGGCGGGGCCTTGCCCCGCCCTCCGTTTCGTGGTGAAGTAGTTTGAGCCAACGATCAAGCGAGGAGGAGGCATGCACATTCCACTTCCGAAATCAGGAGACCTTCAATCACTTGAGGCGTTTAGAGACGGCCTCAAGGAGTTAGAAGAAAATATCAGGCCTCATGTACAGTCCATTTTTGGAGATGGTGGGTTTCTGGAATTGAGTGAATTGAAACCTGTCGCGCCGACGTCTGCTCATCACGTTATATTCTCCGCAGAGCTGTTCCGTCTACGTTCTCACCTTTGGCGATGTTCGTTCAGGTGGCTCACATTCGGCTGCCAAAGAGCATTCAGCCTTGATAGCGAGAGATCGTCAGAATCGATCCCGGATCCTGAAATCCTCAACTGGCGAGAGGGGGCGCTCGAGTTTATCAGAACGATCGAATCGGAACTTCAAGATGTCCACGCTGCCGCGGAAAAGCGGGTTCGCATCGTCCGAGATGCCGTTGAGGGACTCGATCAAATTTCAAAGACGCTGCGTTGAATCTTTGCGGGATGAGCGGTGCGCGCAGCCGAATCTTCTGGTCGATTCATTTTTAATGAACGCTCCGTGTTTATCTGATCACGGAGCGTTTTTGCGAACATTCAGGCAGGCGTAGCGGCGCGCCGATGGCGTATCCCTATACGGAAACGACATAAAAAAATCGAGAACGATCGAATATTACAAAATATGTTCTTCAGGATGCGCCTGATCGTTCTTTGACTTCTTCTCAAGCCACGTCCATCCGATAAAGACGAGTGCGCCTTCGATGATGGCGATGTCCGCGATGTTGATCGCGCTTTGTCCGAAGAGCAAGATCCAATCAAAGACGTACCCCCGCGTTACTCGATCAATG
>Ga0307435_1000392_pt1 | contig 19565 bp, 15 predicted proteins | sample SalMarWE160470MG_FD_202164 | JGI IMG/M metagenome (GOLD analysis project Ga0307435, IMG submission 202164) | Salt marsh sediment microbial communities from the Plum Island Ecosystem LTER, Massachusetts, United States - WE1604-70 | ecosystem: Environmental > Aquatic > Marine > Intertidal zone >... | reverse complement strand
TCTGCAAGAGCTGGGCAAGCTGGTCACCGGCTGGACAGTTATCCCTACCGCCTGTGATGAGATGACCGAAGTAGCTGTTAAAGAAAATAATGGAGCCATTCAGAATGCCAAATGTATTCTGGTCATGGCCTGTGCTTTAGGAGTGCATAAGCTGAGTACCTATATTGACAAGCCGGTCATTCCGGCCCTGGATACGCTTTTCATAGGTGTCGAGGATAGTCCGGGCTGTTTTCAAGAGGTTTGTGCCCAGTGTGGTCAGTGTGTCCTGGGGCAAACTGCTGGCATCTGTCCCCTGACGGCATGTCACAAAGGTTTGCTGAACGGTCCATGTGGTGGCACCGACAATGGTAAATGCGAGGTAGATAAGGAAAAGGATTGTGCTTGGACTCTCATATATCAGCGACTGGAAGCACAGGGCCGGCTGGATTTGATGCGTAAGTATTATTCCCCCAGAGATTACAACGCGGTCCTCAGGCCGCGAACTATCAGGATTACGTGAAGGAGGAGCTATGGCGCCGAGTTTTAGGGAAGTTCTCAAATCTGATAAATTTGTGATAACCAGCGAAATCGGTCCACCAAAGGGGACGAACATTGAGAAGATGCTCCACCATATTGACCTTCTCAAGGATAAGGTAGATGCGCTGAATGTTACTGACCACCAGAGTTCCGTTATGCGCTTTCCCTCCATTGGCGGCTGCTTGGCTATTAAAGAACAAGGAGGCGAGCCCATATTGCAGATGACTTGCCGCGACCGCAATCGGCTTGCCCTTCAAGCCGAGCTTCTCTTCGCGTATACCCGGGGCGTAAGAAATGTCCTCTGCCTGACTGGAGATGCTGTTGTAGTTGGCGACCACAAGGCAGCCAAGGGCGTTTTCGACCTGGATTCAGCACAGTTGCTGAAGACAATTCGGCAGCTGGAAGCGGGCAAAGACCTTGGAGAGAATGAGCTCGACGGAGCTGTGGAGTTCTGTGCCGGAGCTATAGTCACACCTGAAGCAAACCCGATTGAGCCTCAGTTAATCAAGTTTGAAAAAAAGATTGAAGCCGGTGCCGAATTCTTTCAGACTCAAGCCATCTATGACCTGGACAAATTCGCTAAGTTTATGGAATATGCCCGCCAGTTCCCGGTCAAGATACTGGCTGGCATCATTCTGCTTGTGTCAGCCAGGATGGCGACGTATATGACTGAAAATGTCCCGGGCGTCCTTGTGCCCCAAAACTTGATTGATGAATTAGCGGCTGCCCCCAAAGGCGAGGCAATCAATAAGGGTATAGAAATCGCGGGTCAGATGATTGCCACTCTGGAAAAAGAATCCATATGCGATGGAGTCCATGTCATGGCTATAGGTCGGGAAGAAGTGGTTCCGGATATCCTGAAAGCGGCGGGACTTACTACCTAGTGCCCCATGTAGCTAGTGGAAAAGGTAGAGACCGCTTGCCTCCTTTCTTGAGGTGGATTGCAATCTCCTTTGAAATCTGCTGTCAAGAAGGGATTGCACTTTTCTGACTTTTGTGCAATTCGGCAAATTGCACAAAAACTCATCTTGTTATCCGCTATATTTTTGAGCTTTTCTATCTTCCACGAATAAGAGCCATCAATATAAACATCAAGACATCTAAAATTAAATTGCCGGTTTTCCCTTGTCCCAGCTGCTTCTCTGAATACTCCAATGGTAGCAAGGTGGCTCGATCAATTGGCATAGACAGAAATCTGCCAAGTTTTTCTAATGTATTACTAGCAGCTTCAGTACGATGCGCTGACAATGTGCGCTTAATATCCTCTTCTAACCTCTTATCTTTATAGCTTCTTTCTTTGGTTCGCTTTAGCTCTTGCCGGGCCTGTTGAAATTTTGTGAAGTCACCTCGGTTTAGCCAGATTCCATTACACGAAGGGCAGCGCTCCAAAATAATGCCTTTAAGAAAGTACCGGTCTTTAAACCGGAAAAGCTCCGATTGATCTAATGGACATCTAAGGATTCGCTTTTCTATATTTGTAGGAGTCCATAGGCTTTTCGAATCAAATACCTCGATTTTTTCTGCCTCTCCATGTCTCGCACTAAATAATTCCATCGCATCAAACCAAATCCCACCACATTCTTTGCATTGTTCAAGTAAGATTGGCTGACTGTAATGACCTTCGATTTTTACCTGATACATCTCGGTATTGTCATTCGGACATTTCATAGTTTCATTATAAGTTAAGAACCGAATGATGGGCAAAGATCACTTTCTATAGAACTTGCTTTACTACAGTGAATATCAGGGGCAACTAAAAGAAGCTCAATAAAACAATTCTTAAGTGCACGTTGTCGGGGTGAGAGGATTTGAACCTCCGACCACCTGAACCCCATGTAGCTAGTAGAAAAGGCAGAGACCGCTTGCCTCCTTTCTCAAACATTATTATACCTTAGCTTCCTTACGGGCTCAATTGCCATTCTGCAAAATGACACCAGACACTAGACTACCCTTTCGAGGTGCCATCTGCACGACATTCCACCCACTACTTCACCTGTGTTGATATCAATCAAAACCTCCCAGAAATGTCCTCGGCGGCCTCCTTGTTCGAACCTGACTATCCAGCACCACTCAGTCTCTGATACATCAGGTATCTCTAATTCCTTTGCTGAGTGCCAATAAAACAAATAACCGTCAGATACTTCGTCTATATGCACAAGATTGACAGAAAGAACTTTCCCTGTCTGGAGACCTATGTCTTCAAAAAATTCTCTACCAATCTCTATGGCTTGCTCTTGTTCCGGAGACCATTTCGGCGTGGCTAATATTCCCGCCAACAAAAATATTACAATACCCAGCAAAACCCATCTATTCATCGGCTCCTCCACCGTATTTCATTACTTACCCTATTGTTATTTATTCATGGATTATACATTCTTAAAATATAATACAATTGTAATAATTTAGTTGCATCAGAATCTTATTCTTTGTATCTGATTAGAATCTGGGTAAGAGTATTTGAACCTCCTGCCACCTGAACCCCATATAGCCAGTAGAAAAGGCAGCAACCGCTTGCCTCCTTTTCTATATTTTAACACACTCTTTTGATATGCGTTTTCGACTTCTACCTCATAATTTGAATTATCTATCTGCTAAACCAACGTTCATTAATAAAGGCTATACCCTTCTTTCACCCGCTCCTGACTTTTTCCGCCCAACATACTCCGCAATCTTTCTTGACAATAAAGTAACATTTCAATACAATACCACCTGAGGATACTTGTCGTATACGAACTTGTCATCCAACGCATTATGCTACAAAACCAATTATCTCTAATCAGGAAGACACTATGGAGATCAAGTCTTTTCGCATAAAGGATTATCGCTCCATAAAGGATAGCGGCGATTGTTACTTATCTGGCGATAACATAACAATCCTTGCGGGAAAAAATGAATCTGGTAAAACCGCAATACTAGAAGCCTTGGAAGATTTTAATGTCGGTCAAAATATACGTGAAGATGCTATTCCAATTAACCAACCAAATCCCAAACCCGAAATCACCTTAGCTTTCCCATTAGACGCAAAAACCTTTGCCGAAGTTGCTAAACAAACTCACCTAAATTTCACCATAACTAGACCATTATTGATATCTATCAAGAAAACATTCCCAAACACCTATTCTTGTGTGTTGCCCAGAGAAATGGAATCGGAATTTAAAGGTATTACTGATAGTAAATACAAAGACGCAAGGCAAAGAATACGTGAAATGTATTCTCAAATTGAAAACTTTCATGCTAATTATCCTCAAATTCTCGGCGACCTACCAAATCTGGTTTTTGATAATCTTGACGATACTATTGCACAGTTCAAGGCTTTTCAAAATGCCTTGTCACCCAAACTGAAGAGTATCCCCGATGTTGCTCCACGGGAAGCCCTTCAACAGGCTCTAGAAAATACACTTCTTAGGTTAGAGAGCATTCAAAAGCCAGAATCTATGCGACAGAATTTCATTAACCAACTATTGACAAACATACCTAATTTCATACTATTTAGTTCCTTTGAAGACGTATTCCCCTCAGAAATACCTTTGGGGAAAGCCCCTAACAATGAGCTCATCAAAGACTTGGATATCATCAGTGACTTAAACCTAGAACTTATTACTTCGGGTTCAACGCCCATAAAGAAAAGACACAAAGAGCAGTTGAATCTACGATTGCAGGAGGACTATCGAGCATTTTGGACACAGGATCTAACTAATCTTTGTATAGACTGGGACTCCCAAAACCTTCACTTTTTCGTTTCAGAGAATGATTACTATTATCCACCTAATATGAGGAGTAAGGGAAAGCAATGGCATCTATCATTTTACCTCAGGGTTACTGCCAGAGCCAGAGAAGATATTCCCAATATCCTATTGGTTGATGAGCCCGGTTTATACGTTCATGCTCAAGCCCAGAAAGACATCATAAAGAAGCTTGAGCAATGCTCCCAAGATGCACCGATTTTGTTTTCTACCCACTCACCCTACTTAATTGAGCCCAACAAACTAAGCAGGATTCGCTTAGTCTTAAAACCCAGTGAACGCCAAGGTACCGTGATTTCAAACAAGATACATAAGACAGCTGACATCGAAACCCTTACTCCAATAATAACAGCAATCGGCTTAGACCTTTCATTGGGATTAGATATAGCAAAAGACAATAACATCATATTTGAGGGAATAACTGATTACTACTATGCCTTTGCCTTTACAAAGATTCTGAAATTCAGATTCCCAAGAGAAATCCACCTTATTCCAGGAGCAGGCGCAGATAAGATAAACCTTTTAGTTTCCCTGATGATTGGATGGGGTTTCAACTATTCTGTTGTTTTAGACAACGACCCGAAGGGAAGAAGCGTCTGCAACCAATTACAAAAAGACTTCGATTCCTCCAATATTAAGATTGAATTTACTTCTCAAGACAAGGACAAGGAGATTGAGGATTTATTTTCAAAGGAGGATTTTGCAAAATACGTGCTGAACGAAAAGCCAGAAAACCTACCAGCTGATAAGTCTAATTCTCAAATAATCAAGCAAAAGGGAAGCAACTATGACAAAGTGCTTCTCGCCAAGTTATTTCACGAAAAATCAACCACCAGCACTATGGCACTTTCAGCAGAAACCAAGGGAAATTTCAGAAACTTACTTGATAGAATTAGCAAACTTATGTTTACGAACTGATCACCTCAACCAATTTTTATGCTTATCACGTTCCTTCTCCCACAAATACACCCCAAACGACGTATTTTCCTCACGCTCTACCTTGCTCATACTACCTAACTCAACCAACATTTCCTTTGGGGGGTAAAGGCTGAACTCCTTCTTAAACCATAGTGAGAAGCCTATCCAGCCGGGAAACACCCAACCTTTACTAAAATAGTACCTCTCAAAATCTTCCCCGCTTAAATACCCGCTCAGAGACTGCTTGTCTCCTTTCTTGGGGTGGATTATAATCTTCCTCGGTTTAGTTCGGCTTGTCGAGGTTGTGATTTCAGCGACATTGTGCTCGAGGAATGAGCATGTCTCTAACAAGATTCATCAAGGATTTACTGAGGAAGCCTGAAGCAATCCCAACCCCTGGTGCCATATTCTACAATGCGACAGTGGCAAAAGTTCTTCAAAAGCCCGAAACAAAGATAGCTAATGACATAGTGGAGAAGATGGGAAACGGGATTATTCTTGATTTGGGTTCGGGAACAGGCTATTTGTCGATAGAGATTGCCAAGAGGTCACCCAGCCTGCAGGTCTACGGCATAGACCTCAGCAGGCAAATGGTCAAGATTGCAAGGCGCCATGCAAAAGGCATTGATAATGCTCGATTTGTGTTTGGCAATGCGGCCAAACTCCCTTTCAAGGATAACTCGATAGACCTTGTGGTTAGTACGGGTGCTTCGCACCATTGGAAGACACCACGCATGGTGTTTGACGAGTGTTATCGTGTTCTAAAAACCGGCAAGGAAGCCTGGATATACGATGGGTGTCCTGAGGTTTTCAATAACCGGGCTGATAGAAGAAAAATGAACGAGAAATATGGGTTCCTGGTTGGCCGACTCGGACGCAGAACCTCTATGCTACATGGTTTCACCAAGGAAGAATACCAGACCGTAATTAAGGGCATGCTAGAGCAAACGGCATTCAAAGGCAGCTACCAGATGGCGCTGACGGATATCTGGATGAAGATTACGCTTAAGAAGCGCAGGTGAGCACGTTTGCTGTTTCACGACTTTTGATTATCTAATCAAGCTTGTTGACCTAGAGAGGCTTATCCGGGAGACTCTCCTTAAAGGGAAGGGTGGACATCAGGAGGGCGAGGGCTCACTTTTGTTCTGAGGGGTTATAGGGCGCAACGCAGTTACTCGGTATACTTTAATAGGCGCTGATTTCCCCTTAAGCATCTGTGGCTCGAGTTCCTCGGTTTCTATATAATCTTTTGTTTGATTATATGTCTCAGCACCAATCCAGACTTCCCCGCCGGGGGCGCTGCTACAAATGCGTGAAGCAACGTTAATGGAATCTCCGATGACAGTATATTCAGTGCGTCCAACCGAGCCTATATTGCCGGCTAAGGCTATACCGGTGTTAATGCCGATGCCAAATTGTACCGGGAGCCGCTGGCTATCGCTTTGTTGTAGTTCAGCAACTTTCTGCTGTGCTTCCCACGCTGCCTTTACTGCCAGCAACGCGTGCTCTGGCTGAGATTGCGGCGCGTTCCATACTGCCATGATATTATCGCCGCCAAACTTGTTGACTATGCCATCATGCTGTACTACCGCATCGGTCACAGCTGATAAGTAAGTATTGAGCATTTTCACTATTGCTTCAGGGGTCAACTGCTCACTTATCCGGGTAAAATTACGGATATCAGCAAAGAGCACACTTACCTCCCTTTGCTGGCCGCCGAGATGAAGGTCCCCAGCATCCGCTCGACTGACTATCTCCCTGGCTATTTGGGGCGAAATATATCGACCAAAAAGCTCCTTGACAAACCGTTTATCCGACTGCTCAATAACGACCATGTAAAGAACGTTACCGACATAGACTACTGGTAGTAGCAACAGGGGATAAAATAGACCCAGGATATATCCTCTGTCGAAAGCAAAGAAGCCGGCTACCAGGTAAGCGACAAATAGGCTTACCGTTATCCCCGCTCCTTTAGCTATATCCGTCCAGTACCAGGTCCCACACCGGGGCAAGGCAAAGGCAGTGATGCCAACTAGCAGCAGCATAATCATTAGCGTGATGATGATGCCAGGCTCTGTCAAGAAACGCTCTGTGAGAATAGTATCCATGGCACCAGCGTGTATAAAAACTCCGGGAACATTGCTGACTGAAGTGGGGATTGCCCAGGTGTCGGGCTCACCGGTGGCGGTCATCCCGATCAATACTATCTTGTTCTTGACCAGCGACGGGTCAAAGTTGCCACTGATAATATCACCATAGGGCACATAGGGTCGTTCTCTAATATCGGCGGAAAAGTTGATGCGTAGATAGTATGAGGTATCAACTGGAATATCACGAGCCAACAAGTTAACGGTACCATTTTCGAGCAGATATTCTTGCGGTAGAGTCATGGAGAAATGCCTGTAAAGTACAGCCAGGGTCAATGAGGGATAGACCTGTCCCGAGCTTGACTCAACAATCAACGGTAGTCGCCTTACCGTGCCATCCCCATCGGGAATCACATTAGCGTGCCCAATATTACTGGCAGCCTGCTCTAGAGAAGATGTCGGCAGCAGGAAATTATCATAGGTAATCTCAGGATTAGCCTGAGAGACAAGTTGAGTACCCACGGCAGCCAGGACAACATTGTCTGCTTCGGTCATTGCTATCGCCAGCATTTCATCATCGGTGGAGTTGTCGGCAAAGATAACATCAAAGCCGATTACCTTGGCTCCAGCCTGGCTTAAGTTATCGATAGCTTGGGCATGGAGACTGCGTGGCCACTCTGCCCACCGTCCATAAGTGTCAAGGGTATTGTCATCGATACCAGCGATAACAATATTAGGAGAAGGGGGTTGAGAGGTGAAAAGCTGGTCTGACAACCACAAATTGACGCTATAGAATGGTTGAACCAGCAGAGCTACAAGTGTAAAAAGGCAACCCACCCCTACGAGTACCAGGGTATGATAAAGGCGCTTACGTTGGCGTCTAGTTCTTTTACGCTTGGATAACGGATTAACTGTAATCTTGATTCGCCTCCAGGTATCTGTTTTTCGTCGCGGGCTTCTAAGACGACCTCGCCATCACAAGCTACTGCTCTTATCTTGGTACAACCAGGTTAGAAAATGTATTAGTAATAGCCTGGCAATCCAGTTAACTACTTTTATCCGACAACAATAAAAGAAACTGAGACGAGAGCGTCTGCGACTAAAGGTCCGTAGGCAGCCTCAGCATCATACTCAGGAGCAGGTTCGATGGACCAGTGTTCAGGCTTATCATATACAAGGTACGAGTATTCTGGCGCATCTACCCAGACGTAATAGTCACGTCCTCCACAAACAGTGATAGTAGCTGGTGTTTCGTGATTAGTTCCATTCACCAGCTTTTCAGTATCTTTGTCTATAGCCCATCCACCACGGGTATCATCCCAGATAAATATTAAAGCCCCCGGTCCCTCAACTATGGTAATATTTATCTGGGCAGACGTTTCAAGGACCGTAACCCTGACGTTAGCCGTATCGGTACCGCCACGACCATCGCTAACGGTGTAGGTGAAGTCATCAATACCATTGAAGCCAGGGGCCGGGCTATAACTAACATGCTGATCATCAATGATGGCAACGTAGCCATTAGTCCCTTGAGTTACCGAGTCCACAGTCACTGTGTCACCAACATCGGGATCGTAGTCGTTGTCCAGGACATCGATAACTACCGGGGTATGCTCGTTGGTATCGGCGATATCATCTTTTGCTACTGGCATAAGATTAGGTTTCTGACCGGGTATCATAATGCATCGTTCCCCCTCGGGTACCCACAGTTTCACACCCTCCGCAATGGTATATACGTTACCTGTCACGTTAGTTGCCAGTGTTGTGCCGTCTTCATACTCCAAGTGACCGAAGATGACCGAAATTCTCACACTGCTGCCCCTCACCCCCACCACACCGCTCGGCGTTTCGACCTCATAGCTGGATGCCGGGTCGAGAATCTTTTCCACGCGGCTTATGGTATCCCCTATCATCTGCTCAAGAGTAATGGTCGTGGAGCCAGTATCGCAGGACATATCGAGCGAGATAATCTCGATCTCGGTGCCCGCCTCCAGTTCCATAGTGCTGCCGTCAAAAAAAGTAATTTCGGCGCCGGAATTATCGCCGGTCTTTATGGTATCTCCGACTTCTAACTCCATCTCGACCTCCGCTTCTATCCAATCATCCGTACCTGCTTTCATTACGGATACATCACCCTCGGTTATCGAAAGTATAGTAAGCGTCGAAGGACATGGCGATCCCCCACCACAGCCAGCCAAAGTTGAGGCTACTAGAATAGTCAGAGCAAGTATTAACAGCAATTTTTTACGCATGGTAGGCTTTCTATAAGTGCTGCGGAGGTTTTACTAGCAGCATAGGCTTCTGAGGATATCTTTTGTTTATCTGCAATTCCTTACTGGCACCCAACTTGTAGTTTCTCTCAGCTAATTTTTAAATTTTTTAGCTACTGAGAGGTATTAATAATAGTCCGGCAACTCAGCTAACCCCTTCTAGCCTTCAGTAATTTCAGTAAAATGAACTGGGTAGACAGAGTCTGTGGCCGCATATCCATAGGCAGCTTCATCATCACCTTCAGGAGCAGATGTGATAATCCAATTCTTATTCCTAGGATAGTTCTTTACACGGTATACAGTGTCTGCCGCCTCTACCCAGACGTAATAATAGTGTCCTCCAGCAACAGTAATGGTATCAGATGTCGCGTGATTCGTCCCATCTACTTCCTCTCCAGTATCCTCGTCTATAGCCCACCAGTCAGTGGTATCGTCCCAGATAAATATTGAAGCCGTCGGCCCCGTATCTATTTGAACATTGATACTGGCAGGCGTTTCAATGACGGTAACGTTGACGTTGACGGTAGCCGTATCAATACCGCCGTTACCATCACTGATGGTGTAGGTGAAGCTATCAGTGCCGGTGAAGTTAAGAGCTGGCGTGTAGGTGACATAGCTACCATTATTGGCGACCGAGCCGTTAGTCCCTTGAGTTACTGAGTCCACAGTCAACGTATCACCGTCGACATCAGAGTCGTTACTCAGGACATCGACGGTAACCGGGGTATTCTCATTGGTAATGGCACTATCGTTTACTGCTACCGGTGGATCGTTGACACCATTAATGGTAATCGTCACAGTGGCAGTATCATTGCCGCCATTGCTATCGGACACCGTGTATGTGAAGCTATCGGTGGCTGAGTTGCCAGCCTTTAGATACTCGAATTGTCCATCAGGGTCATAGGTAAAGGAGCCATCCGGGTCCCAGGCGTTGACATCACCTATAGTCGCGCTCGTATCCACTGCGGTTACAGTCAAGGTATCACCGACGTCGGGGTCGGAATCATTGCTCAAGACTCCCGGAGCGGCAACAGTTACTGAATTGTCCTCATCAGTAGTGGCGGCATCGTCCTCTGCCACCGGGGGATCATTCACGAGCTCAGGCTGCTGACCGGATACAATAATACCTGTTCGCCCCACAGGTATTTGCAGTTCCACACCCTGCCCAACGGCATATATATTCCCTTCCAGATTAGTTATCAGAGTATTAACTATCTGGGGTGTGACATATTCGACGGTAACTATCACAGTACTACCCCTCACCCCCGCCACACCGGTTGGTGTTTCAACTTCGTAGCTAGATGCTGGGTCGAGAAGCTTTGTCACGCGGCTTATGGTGGTCCCTATTGTCTGCGTCAGAGTGATGGTTGTGACGCCAGTATCACAGGAAAGATCGAGTGAAATAATCTCGATCTCGGTGCCCGCCTCCAGTTCCATAGTGCTGCCGTCAAAAAAAGTAATTTCGGCGCCAGAATCATCGCCGGTCTTTACAGTGTCTCCAACTTCTAATTCCATCTCGACCTGCGCTTCTGTCCAGCTGTCCGTACCTGCTTTCATTACGGATACATCACCCTCGGTTATCGAAAGTATAGTAAGCGTCGAAGGACATGGCGATCCCCCCCCACCACAGCCAACTAAAGCTAAAGCCACGAGAATAGTCAGAGCAATTATTAACAGCAATTTTTTATACATGGTAGGTCTCCTATAATAATTGCCGAGAATATTTTGTCAGTAACATAGGCTTTTGAGGGTATCTATTATTTATCTGCAATGCTTCACTTGTTCTGGTACACAACTTATAATTTCTCTCAGCTAATTTTGACTTTTTTAGCTACTAATGCGATAATTCTAATAACATTGTATAGTACTTTAGTACAATGTACTAAAATACCATCCTATAGTATACGATAGATATCGTTCTGTTTTGGTTGGTACGGATAATCGCTAGAGAAAGAGCTAAACGCGGAGGTGCTATGGTGGACAAGAGCTTGCCGTATGGAAATGGCTGTGAAAGTCATGTCGATTGCTTTACTTGCCCTGAGCCAGACTGTACTGCGGATGAAGATGAAATATCAGAGGGCTTCGCTCCTAGGTTACATGAACAAGGAACTCTCGCTGCGGACAAAGCAGAACCGAAGCCTCAATTCTGCAAGTATTGTGGGGGTAATCATATCTCTCGATACGGGACGGTTAAGGGAGTGAGGCGCTATTTTTGCTGTGACTGTAAACGGAAATTTACTTCCAAGGATAATTTATTTCATATGAAGGTGCCACGCCTATTTGTCGAAACCGCTCAAAGCCTATGGGCGGACAACCTACTGTATAGGGAAATTGCTCAATATCTTGAAGAACATTACGGTTATTCGCCATCAGTATCTTCCATCCACCGGTGGATACGAAAAATTCAGCCAGAGAGAAGAATACACTGAATTCTGGCTACCAACCAAAACAGAACGGTATCACACAGTACTCTGGTACAATCCACATGTCAATAGGGTTTTATCTTGTGAGCGAAAGGAGTCCAGCGAAGCAGAAGTAACCTTTCTCATAGTGTTAAACCGAATATGACTATGGCAGATGACAGAGTGGATGAGACTGCAACCTTATCCAAATTCCGGCAAAGATATCGGAAATCCGAGGTCATCTTTGAAGAAGGAAGCACCGGCAGTGAAATGTATCTCATTCATAGCGGGAGAGTACTACTCTCGGTTCGACAGAACGAAACTCAACAGGTCCCGCTGGTTGTTCTGAATCCCGGTGATTTTTTCGGCGAGATGGCTCTGGTGGATGACTCCCCACGGGCAGCTACTGCCTCGGCTGTTGAGGACGACACCGAGTTAATTGTCATGGATAGGGCTAGATTCCTGTTTATGGTGCGACAACAGCCAGAATTTGCCCTCAGTCTCATGCACACTTTGTGTCAGAGACTACGAGACATGGATAAACGATTATCCCCTGAAGGAGCCTCACCGTGAAAGATAAGCCACTTAGCCCTCGGGTGCCGACTAAGGCTGAAGTGCGATCAGAGCCATCCAAAGTAATTGAGCTGGCACCGGGAATCTACCAACTTCGTGGCGAAAAGCCCGGAAGTCATGTCTATCTTATCAAGGGCGATATCAAGAATATTCTTATTGATACCGGGGTTGCCGGCAAATTCCCCGTTTTAAAGCGTCGGCTTACTGAATTAGGCCTGCATGTAAAGGACGTAAATCTGATTATATTAACACATGAACATTATGACCATATTGGTGCTACTGCCTTCTTCCACCGGACTGCTGTAGTGGCGGCACACCGTTTAGCGGCCAACAAACTGGAGTTACAGGATGAGTTTGTCACCTTGCTCAACCGCGACCAACCCAGTAAACCCTTCTGGGTAGATGTCTGGCTGGAGGACGGTTCTATAATTGACCTTGGAAATTATGAACTTCAGGTAATACATACACCGGGGCACACCTCGGGTTGCATCTGCCTATATGAGCCAAGAGCGGGATTGCTCTTCACTGGCGATACAGTGTTTGCTGGAGGCACTCTGTCCGAGATAGCTGTGGGCGGTAACGTCAGCGATTATGTGAATTCGGTCCGGCGTTTGAGTAATCTGAAGATTAAGCAGCTTTACCCCGGTCATGGTAGAGTATCCAGTACACCCGATGAGGACTTGCCCAAAGCCATAGTGTATGCCCAGGCAATGCTTGATGACTGCAAGACCTTTTTTGAAGCTTTCATCAAGACCAGAAAATTGCAGGACAAGCTTGGATCGGCCTTTGGTTACTGGACAGAGGCCCAGGATTAAGAGAAATAGCCGCTTGACTAAAGGGTTGCCCCTTTTATTCTCAAACAGCCTACGGATGGCTGCATATTTCTACTACAGGATAAGCTCCTCACCCTCGTGGGCAATATCAATAGAGGTTCCCACCAATTTGGCTACTTCTCTGACTTCTCTCTCTATCTCGGGCTCGTGTTGGGGGCTTAAGTGAATTATAACCACTCTGGGGAAATACCCTTTGAGCCTTCGGAACTCGGCCAGCTCTCTCTCCAGCATTTTGGGGCAGAGATGACCGGCATCCCTGGCAGCGGTGCTCAGACTATTGGGCCAAGTTACATCGACTATTATTAGCTGCGGGGATATGTTCCCCCATATCGAGGAGAGGCCGGGACCGGTATCGCCGGTATAGAACAGGGTCTTGCCATCGCTTGAAGTTATTTCAAAGCCCACGCTGTCAAGAGGGTGTGGCACCGGCACGGCTATGACCTCATAGCCCTCTATATTCTGCGGTTTGAAAGGTTCCAGCGAGACCAGTTTAATAGTTGCCTTCTGCAGGAATGAGGCATCGCTGGTGAATTCGGGGTAGACGACGCCGTCAATGAGGTGAGACGAGAGAATTTCAAGGGTCTTCGGAGTGGCGATGACTTTGGTAGTGCGGTCCGAATTGTTGAAGGCAAAAGCGGGGACCGCCCTGATATGGTCGTAATGACCGTGAGAAAGCAATATCGCCTTTATCTTCCTCTGCTCGGGGAAGGTTAGTTCTGAAACCAGGCTCCCGGCATCTACAGCAAGGATGTCATCAATGAGGAAGGACACGAGCCTCGTGTTTTTGGACTCCGCATTATGTGTCCCCAGGAATCTTATTATCATTGAAATCACCTCGTTGCCATATCATTTATTGGTCTTTAAGAAATTCGGCTAATTCACGTCTTCCTTCGGACGTAGTCATGAAGACTAAAGTATTCTCAGGCGCAATGACATGATTTTCTGAGTGGGCTAGATCAAATTTAGCCACCTTTTGCTTTTTGGGCCACTCAGGTGGCCTGACCACTTTGTTTCCAATACAAAATCGGGGTGAGAGGATTTGAACCTCCGACCACCTGAACCCCATATAGCTAGTAGAAAAGGCAGCGACCGCTTGCCTCCTTTCTGAGAGAGATCCTAGCAAATAGGAACTACAGAAATCAAGTTCCCTGCTTAGCTGTCTGTCCAGCGCAACAATCTAGGGGTAACATTTCGATGGAATGTTCAACGGTTGCAAGCTGGATTACTTTCTTAATTGTAGGCTAGTTTTTTAAACCTGATAAACCTTCCGTTAAAAGACCATCAAGCTATAATTACCGTCCATAGAGTGCAGTTAATTCCTTTAACCTGACTTTGATTTCTTCGGTCAGCATATCAGGCACAAAACGCCAACACCAGTTCCCCTCCGTGGTACCCGGAAAGTTCATCCTGGCTTCGCTGCCCAATCCCAAGACATCTTGCATAGGGATGATAGCTGTATCGGCGACCGACATCAAAGCCAGGCGGATGAAATCCCAGTTGAGCTCGTGCCCATCTGTGCCAAGATACTTCAAGGCAACCTGCTTCTCCTCTTTTTTCCCCTCCCTGCTCTGATTGGCACCTTCCTTTCTGCTACCCCTAAACCAACCAATGGTTGTATTGTTGTCGTGGGTGCCAGTGTACACTACGCAGTTTCGCGGGTAGTTGTGAGGCTTGTAATCATCAGCTTTGGGGTCACTGTCAAAGGCAAACTGGAGAACCCGCATCCCGGGAAAGCCGAGCTGGTCTCTAAGTGCGTCTACTTCTGGTGTGATTATCCCTAAGTCCTCGGCAATAATGGGTAGGGTGCCTAATGCCTTCTGCACGGCTCTAAAGAGTTCAACCCCCGGTCCTGAGACCCACCGCCCGTTCATGGCAGTGATATCTGTGCCTGGAACCTCCCAGTATTTCTCGAAGCCGCGAAAATGGTCCAACCTGATGATGTCCACCAAGGCATGTGTTGCCCGGAAGCGCTTAATCCACCACGAATAACCGTCCCTGGCCATTACATCCCAGCGATAGAGGGGATTTCCCCATAACTGCCCGGTCATGCTAAAGTAGTCAGGCGGCACCCCGGCCACCACCGTTGGTTTGTCACTGGCATCCAGATAGAACATTTCCGGGTGCGCCCAGGCCTCGGCGCTATTAAGGGCAATAAATATGGCCATATCACCGATGAGCCTGATCCCATGCTCATTACAATACTTCTTTAGTTCAGACCACTGCTTAAAAAACTGGTATTGTTGATATTTGTGGCAGTAGATTTCGTGGTCCAGCTTCTTGCTCCAGTGTTCGAGAGACTTCGGCTGCCGTCTTCGGATACCTTCCTCCCAGGTGTTCCAGACAGCGAGGCCATGAGCCTCTTTTAGTGCCATAAACAAGGAGTAAGTTTCAAGCCAAGAGGTATTCTGTTGACAGAAAACTTCGAATTGCTCCTGCTCACCTGGAGCAGATTTTCTCTGGAAGGTCTCAAAGGACTTTTTCAACAAGGGCATCTTAAACTTGGTAACTGAGTCATAGTCAACCCTGTCTTTAGGGAAGGAAGGCCTATTCTCTAAGTCAGCAGGTTCCAGGAACTTATCTTCAACCAATCTTTCCAGACTTATAAGGAGCGGATTTCCAGCGAAGACAGAAAGGCACTGGTATGGGGAATTGCCGTAGCCGGTGGGGCCCAGGGGTAAAATCTGCCAAAGACGCTGCCCAGTGCTAGCCAGAAAATCTACGAATTGATAAGCTTCCTTTCCCAAGTCTCCTATCCCGAATCGGCCCGGGAGTGAGGTCGGGTGTAGTAATATGCCGCTTGCTCTGGGAAAGCTCATGCTGACTTGTCCCTTATCCGAGTCATCCATATCCGGGGTGGAAGAGTTGGCGATTTCACCGCGTTTTTGATTATCCATGACAAATTTGATATCTTGGAATTGTTGTTTACACCAGTATACAATAGGGCATAGCAGTAAACAATGATTGATGGTAGGATGGGCTGCGAGTGGAAAGAGCGTTTCCTATGCTGACGGGGAGTAAAAATGCCTGAGGACTTAACACCTTTGATTCTTGGCGTTGACCTTGGAGGCACCAAAATACTGACGGCAGTGACCAACTCTCAGGGGAAAATGCTATCGCACGATCACAGTATAACGCCAGCTCAAAAAGGCCATGAAGCAGTTATCCAGTCTGTTTTGGAGTCTGCGTCTCACTGTGAGGATTTAAAAAACACAATGGCTAAGGGCGGCAGGGTGAAGGTCAGGGAATAGGGGCGGCCATGCAAGGGAATCGGCGCTGCTTCCACTCCACCCAGATTACCTTGACCAGTGCCTCCATATTCCCTGGCATCGCTGTTTAATAGCTCTCTCCAGAACCCTGGCTGCGGTACGCCAATTCGATAGTTAAAATGAGTTGTGGGAGTGAAGTTACAAACGACCACAAGAAGATCGTCTGGTGAACGCCCTTTGCGTATGAGACTGACCACGCTGTGCTCGACATCATTGCAGTCAATCCATTCGAAGCCGGCTTGTTCAAAGTCCAATTCGTAGAGAGCCGGCTGTCCCCGATAAAATCGGTTTAAGTCCTCAACCCAGCGTTTAAGGCCAGAATGTGGCGGGTAGTCAAGGAGATGCCATTCCAGGCTCTCGTCGTGTACCCACTCCCGCCACTGGCCAAACTCACCGCCCATAAATAGGAGCTTTTTCCCAGGCTGGGCATACATATATCCCAGAAGGAGTCTCAAGTTGGCGAACTTTTGCCAGTCGTCTCCCGGCATCTTTCCTAAGAGCGAGCCCTTGCCATGTACAACTTCATCGTGGGAAAGCGGCAGGACAAAGTTTTCGAAGAAGGCATAAACTAAGCGGAAAGTCAGGTTATTATGATGGTGTTTCCGATATATGGGATCCTTGGTCATGTACTCAAGGGTATCATGCATCCAGCCCATGTCCCACTTCAGGCCAAATCCCAGGCCTCCCAGGTAAGTTGGACGAGATACCATAGGCCAGGCAGTGGATTCCTCAGCAATGGTTTGTGTGTCAGGACTTTCTTGATAAACCGCTTCATTAAAGCGACGTAATAAGGCGATAGCTTCCAGGTTCTCTCGCCCGCCATACTTGTTAGGTATCCATTCACCCTCTTTACGACCGTAATCTAGATAGAGCATGGAGGCCACTGCATCTACACGCAACCCATCGACGTGGTATTTGTCCAGCCAGAATAGTGCGTTACTAAGAAGAAAGCTTCTCACTTCGTCCCGACCATAGTTGAAAATAAAAGTGTTCCAATCGGGATGAATGCCCTGTCTCGGGTCACCGTGCTCGTACAGATGTGTTCCATCGAAATATCCCAGTCCGTGTTCATCATTAGGGAAATGAGAAGGTACCCAGTCGAGGATTACACCTATGTCATGCTGGTGTAGATAGTCAACGAGGTACATGAAATCCTGGGGGGTACCGTAGCGACTCGTCGGGGCAAAGTATCCTGTTAACTGATAGCCCCAGGAGCCATAGAACGGGTGCTCCATTATCGGCAGAAACTCAACATGGGTAAATCCCAGCTGCTTCAGGTATTCAGCCAGCCTGGGAGCTAGTTCCCGATAGCTAAGGTAGCGATTCCCCTCCTCAAGCACCCGCTGCCAGGAGCCCAGATGTACCTCGTAGATAGAGATGGGGGCATCAAGGGCATTGTGAGCGCGTCGCTTCTCCATCCATACCCGGTCTCCCCAGCTATAATCCAAGTTCCAGGCAATGGAGGCTGTTTTGGGAGGCGTTTCAGTACAGAAGGCAAATGGGTCGGCTTTCTCCACGTGATAGCCGCGGCGATGGGAGACGAGGTAATACTTGTAGAGTGCGCACTTAGTCACACCAGGGATAAATCCTTCCCAGATACCAGATTGCCCTTTTGGACGCAGTGGATGGCTCGACTTATCCCAGCTGTTAAATTCACCTATGACAGAGATCTGCTTGGCATCAGGTGCCCACACGGCGAAATAGGTTCCTTCCACTCCATCCACCGTTATGGGATGGGCTCCAAGCTTTTCATACAGCCGATAGTGCGACCCTTCATTAAAGAGAAAAAGGTCGTCGTTGGTCAGCATGCTTATGTCATAGCGCACTGATTGAGCATTTATCGTATCCTTTGAGGGCACCTCTTTTCCTTTGCCTTTTCCCTGTGTCATTTCTGGATAATGTCTCCTATTCGAATTGCTTTACTTAACCGGATATACCGGTTACTTAAGTATCTCGAAGAATATCTCCACAGCCGATGCTCATTCTTCATCTTTCATCAGTTGTAATATACCCTGAAGTGTCACCTTCAACCAGTGTGGACGATTATTCAGTTCATAGCCAACTTCATAGATAGCCTTTTCTAAGAGATAGGCGTCCAGAAGAATCCTCAGTTGTTCCGGGTCATCAGGAAGCAATTGGGCTTGTTCAATGCCGTTCAAATAGGACATAAGGAAAGATGATGAAACCCAGACATACCAGAATTGTGCCCAATGTTCCAGCGCAGGCAGGTCCTCCGGTTTAAGTGCCAGTGAGGATTGGTGGAGCAGAGCGCTGTGGGCAGCGTAGTGGAACGAACGTACCATACCAGCAACATCCCTTAGAGGTGACCGCTTGATTCGCCGCTCGCTCAATGGGCGTGCCGGTTCGCCCTCAAAATCAATGATAACGAAATCCTTACCCGTATAGAGCACCTGCCCTAGATGGTAGTCCCCGTGGCAACGTATTCGTGCCGCCGAAATTTTTCGATTACGCAGCAACTGAAAGCGTTGCATGATGCTCTCCTCCGAGTCGAGAACCTGTTGAGCATTTTCCCTAAACTCCTCCGGGAGCTCCTTCAGCTGCTCCCGCAGCAGTTGCAATGTCTGGGTAGCAAAGCTCCGCATGGCGTGGCAGAGTGAATTCTGGTAAATAAGAGAGAATGGCTCTGGGGCAAAGTCCGGGTCATCAGGTGCTGAGGCCAGGGCCACATGGAGTTCAGCAGTGCGCCTTCCTAGAAGTTGTGCCGAAATGAGATAGGGACCGATGGTCTCTTGGGCCAGCGCAGGTGGCTCCTTGAGCAAGAACAACAGGTGTTTCTCAGGAACGGGTGGCACCTGTACTGTAGGATGTGCCAGTACATATTGAAAATAGCGATTGAGGAAGTCCAGGGTATATTGCCAGGCGTCTCCTTCATTCGGTACAAAGCTCTGAAGGGTGGCTAGAGTTATTATCTTGCCTTTCTTACGGTGGTACTCAAG
>Ga0307435_1000387_pt1 | contig 19676 bp, 17 predicted proteins | sample SalMarWE160470MG_FD_202164 | JGI IMG/M metagenome (GOLD analysis project Ga0307435, IMG submission 202164) | Salt marsh sediment microbial communities from the Plum Island Ecosystem LTER, Massachusetts, United States - WE1604-70 | ecosystem: Environmental > Aquatic > Marine > Intertidal zone >... | reverse complement strand
GAAGATTTTCTACGCGCGTAAGAGTCTGGAATTGGCTGAAAAGGGTGACCAGGCAGCTCTCGGGTATTCTCAGAAGGCAGGGAAAGCACACGAGGAAATACGAGAATTGACGCGAGTCTACAATAAACAGATTGCCGGCGGCAAGTGGGACGGAATGATGATAAGAGACTCTTACCCGGATGCGGGGTGGCTGCGAGGCCTGGCAGAAGGACAGCCTTTGATTTATGAGATGCCGAGAGTTGCCGATAGTAATATGATAAAAAATGCGAAAGGTGAAGTTGATTTGTTCGAGCAAGAGAAAGCAATAACAACAATTCCGGCCGAATCATTTGTCAACAAGAAAGACGATACGAATACGGTAGTTAAGATAATTGAAGGTCTCGGGATATCAGGAGCAAGCGTTGTAACGATGCCTTTTACTTCACCGCCAATTGCTGCAGATGAGATTACTGATGCCCCTTATGTTGAATACGAGGCGCAGCTTGCTAAAGGGCAGCGCACTGTCGAAGTCAAATGTGTGCCGACATTCGGTGTTTACGAGGGACGTGGGGTCCGCTATGCGGTTTCAGTCAACGGCGACCGGCCTCAGGTGAGGGACATTAGCGCTGCGGACAATGAAAGGGACTCGGATTGGGCGAGGGGCGTTCTTCGCGGATATGCGAGCTCAAAGACATCGCATACCGTCGATAAAGATGGGAAGTCGAGAATTCAGATTTACTTATTGGATGTTTCTCTGGCTGTTTCTGAGATAGAGATTAAATAAACGCCGGCGTTTATGGATATGTTCTGATTAAGAGTGCAAAAACATCCAAATATTCTGACATAAACCTGTGAGGAAACATTATGGCAAAGGAGAAAAAAATTAGATTAGCTCCGTATGACATGGTATCACCGGTTTTGAGGCTGTGTACACCGGCGAGAAGTCTTCCTGTCCTATAGAAAAAGATGAATTAATAACGGGTCTTGCTACAGACAAGGATGGAAATATTATAAGAAGATGGCCCACCTTTACCTGGACATTTCCCGGACAGGAAAAAAACTGGGACGCGGAAATTAAATATATCAACGAAATGCAAAGCAAACTTGGACCTTTTGATGATAACATTCGTCAGATTCGTGCCCATATCGCAAGCCTTGTGCCGTGTGACAGTGGATTTCCGGTTACCGTTGACGAGTTGCTGAATGCTATTGGAAAGGGGAAATTAGATGAGCCCTCATTTCACAATGGTTGCTGGTGTCCCGGCATGTGGTGGGGACAGAAAACAACCCAGCCGCTTCAAATAGATAGCATGAGAATAATATACTCCGTGTTGACAGGCTATCTCGCGGGCAAAGCCAAAAAGGACTTTATCAGAGAGTTCCCGCATATCGAAGGATTTATCAATCGTACTTACGAATGGCTTGGTCCTGTATCAGAACTCGCGGAGGTTCAAAAGCTGATGATGGGCAGGATGCTTCTTACTATAGATTTTTTCACGAATTTCAGTGATACAACACCGCGCTCAATATTTGATGATGTTTCAGAATTTCGGAAGCTTGAGAATGTCGCAGAGGAACTTTTTTCCAAAGAAGGTGGTCGTGGGGCTTGTCTCGATGCAGAGATATCAAAGAAGGCAAGCCTGCCGAAAATTCATCCTCGGTGGAATCCGAAGTTTCAGGAAAACCTTGAGAGTCTTAAGAATCCTCAGAAAAAAGAGTTGTATAGAACCTGTTGCGCAATAGCCTCAGGGATTTACACATTGTCTGATTGCCATCATAACACATTTCGCATCATCGAAAACTGGATTCATGGTATTGGAGCGGGAAAGTCGAGCATTCCGACTCGTAAGGCTGGGACAGAGAAGGAAAGGATGGGGCACCTGTTGTTTGGTTATGTCCTTGGCTTGGATAAGTGGCTGGTTGGTGTACCGATGCAGTTTTTATTTCTCGATTTAGGGCATATCGATATTGGCTTTGAAGTTAAAAACGAGATACTCCGGGTATATGCTTATCTCGGTGAAAAACGGACGCCGGTGAAAGAATGGCTCGCCGCCTGTTTGTGGCATAACCTTACTTATAATCCCATAGACGCCGCTAATACGGCAGGCCTTGTTCGCCACAAGCACTTGATAGAACACGCTGGGAAAGTCGGCATCAGCCTGCGCGAGTGGATGGATTCTGTTCTGAGAAATGATTCGTAAAATAAGTCAGATGAAACTTTTTTCAGCAAGAATAAGCTAAAATCGAATTATTAAGCAATCAAAAGGTGAAAGGGCCTCAAATGAAAAGGTTATCTATCATACTGCTCGTTGTAATGGTAAGTTTAAGCTCATGTGCGATAAATCAGGAAGAAGAGACAGCGAAAGAGAGTGGAACACCCTCATTCCAGCCGAAACCTCTTGATGACGAATGGAACAGGTGGCTTGTTGGTGAGTGGAAAGTCGTTTCGGGCGAATCAGACTGGCTTGCCGACGAGTCGGGAAACACGGTTGAAATCGATGTGGATGAGGAAGGGACAAGCGGTTTCAAAGTAGAGTTCGGTTTGAATGGGCAGTTTTTAATTATGAGAGGAAGTGTCGGCGAGATGACTGATGAGCAAAAGAAACAGGTTAAGGAGGCGTTTAAAGAGACGACAAACGCTTCTGATGAAGATTTGGAAAGATTTGTGAGTATGCCTTACAAGTCGCTGCAAATTCAAACGATTGATCCGAAGACCGGCGAAAGGATTGGGTATTTTTTTGATAGCCAGCGTTGTATAGCCAAGGGAACGGGCCGGTTGGAAGGAAACAAAGAAATTATGGAATGGGAATGGTCCGGGACCGGCCAAGGGGTTAGGAGTGTAGGCATCATAGAAAAAATCAGCGACAATAAGTTTACCGGTATTCACAAATATACTCTGCCCAACGGTGATAAAATGGAAGAGAAAATAGAAATGACCCGGATAGCGAAGTGACCGGAAAGTAAGTCTATGCATTAAAGGCCTTTTTTAATTGGTGTAGCAAAAGAGAAAGAAAATGAAGACAGAAAAACAATTAAAGATAAGAAAACTGGTTGTTACTGATTTACCGAAAATACAAAAACTGATATGCAGAACAATCGATAAGTGCTATAAAGGCCGGCTCTTTGATTATGTTGTCACGTATCTGAAAAGATTCCACAGCCAGGAGAATATTTTGGCTGTTGCCGAAAAAGGATATACGGCGATTGTTGAGATGGACGGTGAAATTGTCGCCACAGGCAGTTTGATTGAAGGAGTGATTCTGCGAGTTTATGTTAACCCGGACTGCCAGAAGCAGGGAATCGGCAAGCTGATTATGAAGGAGCTGGAAAGAAGAGCGCTGCAGGAGGGTTATGATGAAGTGATTCTTCGTGCAACGGATATATCGTGGCAATACTACCATTTAATGGGCTATACGATAGTGGAAAAAAATTATGTAGCGGTGGAAAAGAGTGCGCGATTAGAGTATTATAAAATGATAAAAAGACTCGGCGAGAGGGCGGTGCCGGCTTTGAACAAGGGCTATGAATTGAAAGAGGATAAGTGGATAATAATATGATAACGTCGGCGAAGGGTTTTCTTGCGGCGGGCGTGAGCTGCGGATTGAAAAAATCCGGCAGGCTGGACCTCGCCTTGTTAGTATGCCCGTCAGGAGCAAATGCGGCGGCGATGTTTACAACGAATAAAATTATATCAGCCGCCGTTCAGGTCAGTAAGAATCATATTAAAAGCAAAAAAATCTTCGCTGTAGTTGCTAACAGCGGCGGTGCAAATGCCTGTACCGGCGAGCAGGGATTGCAGAATGCGATAAAAATGTGCAGGCAGACTGCAAGGCTGTTAAAAGCAGAGCCGAACGAAGTACTTGTCGCATCGACGGGGATAATCGGTGAGCAGCTGCCGATGAAAAAGGTTACCGCAGGTATTTCAAAGGCGGCAGAAGGACTTTCTGCTTCAGCATCGGCAGGCCTTGATTTTGCAAAGGCAATAATGACAACGGATACGAAGGTCAAAAAGGCTGTGCGCAGATTCCGGATTTCCGGCAAAAATGTCACTATAGCAGGCACGGCGAAAGGTGCAGGGATGATAGGTCCTGATATGGCAACCACTCTTTGTTTTATTACAACTGATGCAGCCATAAGCAAAGCTATGCTTGTAAGGTCACTAAAAGAAGCAATTGGGAATTCTTTGAACAGGCTGACTGTTGACGGCTGGCAGAGCACAAACGATACGGTGATAATTCTTGCAAGCGGCGCCGCTGGTAATCGGCCTATAGTCAAACAGGGTCCTGCTTATAAGAAATTCAGCAGAGAGCTTATGTTGCTTTGTCAGGATTTGGCCAGGCAGATGGCACTTGATGCAGAGGGCGCGACAAAGAGTTTTAAGGTAGTTGTTAAATCTGCAGCGAGTAAGGCGGATGCTGCGAGAGCTGCGAAGGCTGTTGCTGATTATAATCTGGTTAAATGTGCGGTTCACGGCTCCGACGCGAACTGGGGCAGGATTATCTGCGCGGTCGGCTCGTGCGGAGTCGAACTTAATGAACGCAAACTAACCTGCAAAATCGGTAATGTCACGGTATTCAAAAATGGCAGGCCTTCGAAGTTTGACCATAAAAAGGTCAAAAAGATTATTTTACAAAAAGAGCACACAATTACAATAGAGCTGGGTGCGGGAAAGGCAAGTGACTTTTATTACGGCTGCGACCTCAGTAAGGAATATGTTACAATAAACGCCGATTACCATACATAATACAAATCCTTTAAATTAGTTTTGTAGGACGGGCTTGGCAGTAATTACCTGATTATTTTTTCTATCGCACAGGCGACTATATAATCCGGCAGCTTGCCTAAGACCGGGCCCGATTGGTATGCAGTGATAATACTTTTGTCGGGATAAGCTCCGCATTCTTTGATTAGTTCTTCCGTCAGCTCGTGCAATCTTTCTTCGCTTAACTCACTTGTTGCCTTGTTGTAAATCGCTTCCATCAGCGACTCGAATTCCGGACGGCTGTCATAGAAGTTAAGCTGCAGCTCAAGTTCGATTGCCTCTTTTGCCCTTATCCTGTCAAAGGTATATTGGAAACCGATTGGGTTATAGGTTTCAAGGCGCTCATCAACAAAGGCAAGACACGCATCAAGATATGCGGCAAACTTGTCATCGTTGAAGTTCTCAAAGCCCTGCCTTTTTGTTTCGTCTGTTAGTAATTGCCTTATTATTACCTGCAGGCTTTTTTTGTTGGATTCGAGCTTTTCGTAAAGAGCCTCGTAATATGCATTAAGAAGCAGTTTTGCCTCGTTCATTTTTAAGTGCACCAAATAAAACATTGTCGGCTGACAAGACAATACAAACCATTATGATAGCATTTTATATATCTTTTATCAGCCCGTAAATTTTTTAGATTTATCTGCCAAAGGTGTTGACAGGGTGTTACAAAGTCAGCAAACTTATAATTGTTTTATTAAAAATTTTTAGGAGGTCAAATTATGAAAGCTGACGTTAAGCGTATCGATGTTTGGGTTGCCGGTATTGAGGACCGGCCCGGCGCATTGGCTAAAAAGCTTGAAGCCTTAGCCAGAGCAGGTGCTCGCCTTGAATTTTTGCTTGCCCGCAGGCGGCCGGAAAAACCGGGTCAGGGTGTAGTATTTGCCGCACCAATCAAAACAGGCAAGCAAACGGCGGCAGCCAAAAAAGCCGGATTCAAAAAGACCAAGGCTTTATTTGCCTTGCGTCTTGCCGCTGCAGACAAAGCCGGTCTCGGAGCTGCAATTGCTAAGAAAATTGCAGAGGCCGATATCAACATCCGCGGCTTATCTGCCGTGGCTGTTGGCAAAAGTGCTGTCTTTTACTTCGCTTTTGATAGTGCTGCGGATGTCAATAAAGCTGCGCGAAACCTGAAGCAGATTTGATAATAGCTTTTATAATCTCGTTTACAACACTGTCTTGATTTTGAATTGTTAGATTGAACAGTCTGGCTGCCGGATGGTTTTTTATCTCAGAGATAAGACCGTCGCCTTTTTGTGCTACGGTTGCTATGATGGTTTTATCTGAATCGAAGAGCCGGCGGACGGCGCTTTCGAATTTGCCCGAAAAACATTCCATCTTTCCAATTTCATCGATTATGAAAATCTGTGCATCGTCTTCGGGATTCAGTACCGGCACAATGACTTTTTCAAACTCTTCGAGATTCACTCTGTATTTGCCGACCCTGTAAGAAGTTTTAATATTTATATGTGCTAATATTCCTGTATGCCCGTCAAGACGATTGAAGCGAAAGCCTTTTCGTGTATTGCCTTCGCGGATTTCCTGTGTATAAAAGCCGGCGGTATTTTTGCCTTTTAATTTTTCTAAGATTTGCATTATTGCTGTTGTCTTGCCGCAGCCCGGCAGACCAGTAAGTAAGATTTTAGGTGATTTTGAGGATATTTTTGCCTCTTGTTCCATGCTCTATATTCGCTTTAGCTTTACCAGCAGGCGGTGCCGAAATCAGCAAAAATCTTCTCGGAGTGTTCGTAGTCTTTTTCTAATAGATTCGAGCCGGATTTCTGAAAGTAAGCACCTTGTCTGTAACATTCTGTTATAGCGGTGAGGAGATTTTTCAGTGAAGGGAAAAAGAAGTAATAGCCACCCTCGGAGAAATGATAAAATACGCAGCCTTCGTTGCTATTACGGTCCGGATCATAGAAATAGCCATCACCACAAAGGTCATCAAAGATTGTAATCCAGTTTTTCCTGTGACCGGCAAAAATATTGAAAGCGATACGTTGGAGAAGGGGTGCAGACTTTAGCTGTTGCTTGCAAATAATGTATTGCTCGATAGCAGCGTCCAAAGGCAGGAAAATATGGCCGGGTATGAAATTCTGATTCTCATTGGCTTGGCATCCGTTGTGCCAAATATATAGGGTTCTAAGTTCGTCATTGAGTTTTATGCCAGCTTTCTTTTCAAGTTCATCTATTTCTCTCGAAGACAATCCAGCCTGAAGTCGAATTGCAACCGACGGAACTTTTTCTGACAGTACTGTGTCTAGATCCCGAAGAACATCTTCTAACGATTTATCAACAACCATTGGCAGAGACATTGGCTTGGGATAGAAGAATTCTCGTAGTCCACGGAGCGCTGCGAAGTAAGCAATGCATATACCGAAAACTATTATGCTAAGTATAAGAACTATCCACATCCATCTCTTCAATTTAATCATTTTTAATAATATCCTATTTATGATTAGCTGATGCTATTTCATTTTGCAATTTTATCTTTGATTTTTAATCTTTTATTTTGGTCTTTTGTTTTTAACAAACTTTTGGATTTTGGATAAGGTTAAGGTGTTCAGTACATCAGCATTTGTTGCCCAGCCTCGTCCTGCTGTTGCAACACCATATTCCATTAGCCAGAGACCTTCGGTATTGTGAGCATCTGTTCCGATTGCAAGTTTCACGCCGGCTTCGACGGCCATTTTGCAGTGTATGTCTTTTAGGTCCAGCCGCCAGGGATTTGCATTTACTTCAAGTGCAGTGCCTGTTTCAGCCGCCTGCTTGATTACCGCAGCGATGTCGATGTCCATCGGCTCTCTCTGTCCTAACAACCTGCCGGTCGGATGAGCAATGCAGTTTATATACGGATTGTCCATCGCTTTCAGTGTGCGGGTAGTTACCTTTTCCCTTGAGCTTGCCATACCGGAATGTATCGATACTATTACAAAGTCCAAATCGGCTAACAATTTATTATCGAAATCAATTGAGCCGTTGGCGAGGATGTCAACTTCTGAGCCTGCAAGAATCCTGATACCTTTTATTTTCTCATTGAGTTTGTGTATCTGTTTGATTTGGTTAGCGAGTCTTTTCGCGGACAGACCGTTTGCAATCGCTGATGATTTGGAATGGTCGGTTATGCAGATATATTTATATCCTAACTGCCTTGCAGCTTCTGCCATCTCCTTTATACTGTTGTCGCCATCGGAAGCATTTGTGTGCATATGCAGGTCGCCCTTTATATCTTTAAGCTGCACTAATTTTGGAAGTTTATGATTCTGTGCAGCCTCTATTTCGCCTCTGTCCTCTCGCAGCAGCGGGTCAATATAATCAAGTCCCAACCTTTCGTAGATTTCTTCCTCACTGCTTCCTGCAATTATCTTATCTTTTTTGTCGAACAGGCCGTATTCGTTCAATTTGAGTTTTGCTTTTAGAGCAATCTCTCTTAATCGCACGTTGTGTTGTTTCGAGCCGGTAAAATATTGTGCCGCAGCGCCGAAGCTTTCTTTCGGTACGACCCGCACATCAACATGTACCGGACAGGCTTCCGTCTGTACAATAGCAGAGCCTTTAGTTGGCCCAGACGCAATTACCTCCCGTACAAACTCTGCACCTGTAAAGGCCTGTATGATTCTTTTGCCGTCTTTGGCTGCAACGAGTATATCAACATCTCCGATAGTCTCAGCCATTCGTCTTACCGAGCCTGCAGGCTGTATCTTTTTGATTCCGGAAAGCTTTTCAAGAAATTCGCCTACTAATTCTGACGCTTCCAACGCCTCATCGAGCAGAATTCGTCCTGTTGACTTTTCGAGAAATTCTATACCTTTTGCGATTGCAGCAGCTTTTTTCTCACCGAAGCCGGGCAGTTCAGCTACTAAATTTTTTGAAAGTACCTTTTTGAGGTCTTTCATCGATTTAACTTGTAAGTTTTCATATAGGGCTTTCACGCCTTTTGGTCCCACGCCGGGAATTTTTAGAAGTTCGAGTAGTTCAGATGGTATCTTTTTTAAAAGCTGCTGGTGTGCTGTTATTGTGCCCTTTGTTACAAATTCCTCGATTTTTGCAAGGCTTGATTTTCCGATGCCCGGCGTTTTTGCAAGTTTGCCTGTTGAAAGCATCTCTTCTATATCGGTAGGCATATCCCTTATAAGACGTGCAACTTTCCTGTAGCTGTTAATGCGAAAGCGGTCTTCGGCAAGGATTTCCATAATGTCCGCCATCTGGTCGAAAAGCTCGCTTAATGCAGCATTTTTCATGTTTGAGATTATAGCTTGACGGCAGCTATAATTACAATGGATTTCGTTTTTTACTATGGTATGTATTAAAACAACGGCCTTTTAAGGGCTTTTTGCCTATGTTGTTATATACACGCCTTGGTTTTTTAATAAGTGCCTGTGTTGTTTTTCGGCAACACAGAGGCGTAACCAATAAAATCCCCTTATTTTGAAAAAGGCAAAAGGTGCTGCTAAGCAGGGCTGCAGATAGGCTTTAGCGGGCTATGAAGCGGTGGTTAAAATAATTTTGCTCACTTGTTGATATTATATAGTATGGGTATGGTTTTTGCACATTTTGTAAATTTACCAGCAGGAAGGGATTTGGATAACTCTTTAGGCGGGAACATACAAGCCATAATTGATTATTGATGTATAGTATGTTGAGTTGCAGGCGGGTAATGAATAAAACGAAGCTGAAAAATGAGTTAAAAGAATTGGCCAGGGAATTTGACCGGCCGGCTTGTGCTAAGCGTAATAGACTGCAAAGCTTAGCCAAAGATGCATGTAGCAGCCAAAGGAGGCTACGAGAAACTGTTGATGGGCTGCAGGAGTCATTGGACTATCTGCGCGTATGCATTAAGTACCAGGCCTTCGACCTTGAGGCAACCCGTAGAGAAAACGAATATCTAAAAAGGCTTCTCGAAGAAAAAGACATCTGAGTTTGTAATTGCTTTATGGGCTTGTCGTTTTTGGTTGCCAGGCAGGTTTTACCGGTAAAAACTTTGGTATTGTCACATATAATAGGCGGGATACTTGTCTAAGAAGTATCCCGCCTTTTTTCAACAAATCTTGACGAACCTGTAATTATTTTACCTTGGCATTTAGCATCCGTTGTTGTCGGTGCTTAGCAGGTCGTCGCTGGTCTTTGGCTTACCGTCGGGGCCGCAACTTCTTATTAAAAATGGTGTTCCGTCTTCAGGTTCCAGCTCGTACAGAAAATCGTTTCCCCAACTGTCTTTTGGCAGTTGTGTGCTGCCGATATATCCGCCAGTTGGATAATTTTCGACATTAGCAGGTTTTTCAATTAGTACTTTGAGTCCTTCGGCTTTGGTTGGATATCGGCCGGTATCCATCTTAAAATTAATCACAGCATTATGCAGCGTTTTAAGAGTTGCCATTGTAGCGTTTCTGCTTGCCTGCATCTGTTGGCTATGAATCATCATCATCTGGACGGCCTGCATTATCTCCATAAGATGCTGTTTGGGTATTGCAACATCAACGGTGAGTTTATTCTCTCCGGTATTGGCGGCTATGACGAAGTTGCTTATGGTCTCAAAATCCATTTCAGGCATAGACATAGGCATTTGCATCATTTCCATCATATCCGGTATTGCTTTGAAAATTCTCAGCAGGTTGAAAGTCATAAATAAATCTGCATTTTCTGAACCGGGGAGCAGTGCCGTGGCGGCTTTTATTTCAGAACAGATTTCTTTCGAGCCCGGATTTGTTACTTCATCGATAAGCTTTTTTATTTGTGTATCAGCGTTGGCCCCCATCGCATATACGCACAGGTTATTGACAAGTGCCCATCTTGTCTCAAAACCTTCGCCGTACATCTTCTCAATCATTTGTGCCATCTGTTGTGCTTCAGGGGAATCTACATCGGTTACCTTCATTGTAAATTTAGCCGAGTTTATCGAAAAGCCTTTATAACTGTCGACGTCCGGTGCATAGACGCTTGATATATCGAGCCCCATATTTTTGTAGAACTCGGTCATTCCTGAGTCTTCGAGGAACGTCATACCCTCTTTCATAACCTCATCGAATTTGGTTTTGTCTTTTACTTCATAAATAGCTTCAGCAGCAAATATTGGCTGGTTTTTTGGAGTTATGGTGAAGGAGCCCGCAAAGGAGCCGCTAAAAACATTTGCATAGTTGGTTAAGTAATTGTTAATCCTCTCTTTTTGCTCTTCTGTAATGTTTTTTCCGAAAATTTTCATAAAGAAGTCCATACCGAGCGTATTGTATTTGCTGCATATGTTGCCGGTCATGTTGAACATCGAACCGTCTTTGAGATAGTAGAGCAACTTGTTGTCGGTTTTTGCGGTTGATTCTTTAGTGAACAGCTCTGCCAGAGCTGTTTGCGGCAGGGCGGTAACTGTTTCGCTGATTTTTAAGACGTCCGGCTTGGGTGTTAAGGACAGCGTTACCGATTTTGACTGGTCGAGAAAAGCCTTGATACCCTCGTAATATATCTTCATTATCTCTGCAGGATTTTGCATAGGGGATTGCATACCGGCCGGCATCTGCTCCATCTGTTTTTGCATTTCTTCGAATGCTTGAGCGATTTGCTGACCGAAAGTTTTATTCACAAGCTCCATATTGCAGTAAACCCAGAGAGGCGTGTTTGCAGCCTCTGATTTTTGAGTCGTATCGAGCACATCTGCGAGCGATTCGAAACTGCCGGAAGAAAGCGATTTTTTTTCAGCAATCAGCCTATCGTAAGCACCTGGTGGTTTTATTGCGGCAAAGCTGCCGATTTGAGTGACGAAACCACCGATGTTTTTAATTTCGGAAATGCCGTTTGGGTCCGGCTCCGAGAGATTGGTATTTGAACTGATAAATTCGGAGTAGTTACTGACAGGTGCAAGTATTGTTATGGAATTTTCATTCAACTCGCCGCCTTCGACTGTGGCAAAGACAGCAAAGCCGCCGGCTGTGTTCAGGCCGGGAAGCGCCGGATTTCCCAGCATCTGGGCGAGTTGCATGCGTACAATCATCTGCAGGCCGAGCGGTATGGGTGAAACGCCTGCGAGAAACTGGTCGGTTTGGCTGAGCGTGTAATCGAGATTGTTAATCTGGACGTAGAAAAGTGTATCAGCCGGTGCTGACTTCAGCGGCTCATCAGCTTGAATCGGCGGTGCGAAAACTGAGATAATCAGGACTGCAATGGTGATAATGACGGCATTCTTAAATTTTTTTGATACAGTCACTTTTAGTGCCTCCTTAAAATAAATGTTGAAAAGTTATTTCTTATGGGTCTTAAAAAACTGCTTTATACCATAAAAGACGGCTGTTATGCAAAAAAGTTACAAATTTTTTTAAAAAGCCTCCTTTTGTGGGGTTTCAGTCGTGAGATTATTTGATTTTTGGCTGTGTAACCGAAAAGATGGTCTTTGTTTTTGACGATAAAAAACCATACCTGCCTGAAAAATAACGTCCGAGAACGAACATTATTCAGGTTTCTAAAATAAAAACAAATAGGTAAACAGGGTAATTGGAATTTTATTTTTGCGGTTTTTCGAAAGTTTTGACAGCCGCAACTGTACTGTTATGGTATAATTAAGGTTTATGGCGGGTTTTTCCGCATTAGTATTTGTGAAAGGTAAGAGATGTTTGAGCGTTTTACAGACCGTGCACGCAAGGTTATGGCGCTGGCCAATCAGGAGGCCCAGCGTTTCAATCACGAATTCATAGGCACTGAGCACATCCTTCTTGGTCTTGTTAAGGAGGGCAGCGGTGTTGGTGCTACCGTTCTAAAAAATCTTGATGTGGATATTAAGAAGCTTCGTATTGAAGTTGAAAAGCTCGTTCACAGCGGGCCTGATATGGTTACGATGGGTAAGCTGCCCCAGACACCAAAGGCCAAGAAAGTCATTGAATATGCAATCGAAGAAGCAAGGCATCTTAATCACAATTATGTAGGTACCGAGCATATTCTTCTTGGCCTGCTTCGTGAGGCCGAGGGAATAGCTGCTCAGGTGCTTATGAATCTTGGATTGAAGCTCGAAGATGTTCGCCAGGAGGTACTGAATCTTCTCGGTGCGGGAGTTGATGAGGCAGCGGCGGGTTTTGATATGAAGATGGAGCCGTCAATAACTCGAGCCAAACCCAAGAGCAAGACACCGGCACTGGACAGTTTCGGCAGGGACCTTACAAAGCTGGCGGCTGATGGAGAGCTGGACCCCGTTATAGGCAGGAGAAATGAAATAGAAAGGCTGGTTCAGATTCTGTGCAGGCGGACTAAAAATAATCCGGTTTTGCTTGGCGAGGCCGGCGTCGGCAAAACGGCCATAGTGGAGGGGTTCAGCCAGAATATAGTCGGAAAACACGTGCCCGAACTGCTTAAAGACAAACGCATAGTGGTGCTTGACCTGGCGATGATGGTCGCAGGCACAAAATACCGCGGCCAGTTTGAAGAGCGTATAAAGGCGGTTATCAACGAGGTAAGAAGAGATAAAAATGTAATCTTGTTTATCGATGAGCTGCATACTTTGGTTGGTGCCGGCGGAGCCGAGGGAGCTATCGATGCTTCAAACGTATTAAAACCCGCACTTGCCCGCGGTGAGGTCCAGTGCATCGGGTCTACGACTCTTGATGAGTACAGAAAATATATTGAAAAAGACGGTGCTCTCGAGAGACGTTTCCAGACGATTATTGTTGACCCGCCGTCAAAAGACGAGACTCTCGATATTTTGAAAGGACTGCAGGACCGATATGAAGCGCATCACAAAGTCCGTTTTACTGATGAGGCGCTATATCAGGCGGTGGAATTATCGACCAGATATATCACGGGCAGATGCCTGCCTGATAAGGCTATAGATGTTGTCGATGAGGCCGGGGCGAGAGTGAGGCTTAAGAATATGACACCGCCGGCTGATTTGACGGAAATCGACGACAAAATTGAGAGGCTTCAGGAACAGAAAGATGAGGCGGTTAAGAACGCCGACTATGAACGAGCTGCGTCGTTGAGGGATGAAGCGCAACAGCTTTTGGATAAGAAAAATAAGCTTCAAAAGAAATGGTATGAGGAGAATAAAGCCTCTGCTGGTGTGGTTGATGATGAGATTATTGCAGAGGTGGTCAGCAAAATGACCGGTGTTCCTCTGACCAAGCTCGAGAAAAAAGAGGCCCAGAGGCTTTTGGAGCTTGAGGCTGAGCTTCATAAGCGGGTAGTTTCTCAGGATGAGGCAATTACTGCGGTGGCGAAGGCAGTCAGACGCAGCAGAAGCGGGATGAAGGACCCGAATCGGCCGACTGGGTGTTTTATTTTCCTCGGGCCCAGCGGTGTTGGAAAGACCCTGCTTGCAAGAGCGTTGGCGGAGTTTATGTTCAACGATGAAAGCGCACTTATTCAGCTCGATATGAGTGAGTTTATGGAAAAACACAATGTTAGTCGGCTGGTAGGTGCACCTCCGGGATATGTCGGATATGAAGAGGGAGGGCAATTGACAGAAAGGATAAGACGCAGGCCCTATGCAGTGCTGCTTTTGGATGAGGTCGAAAAGGCGCATCCGGACGTTTACAATATGCTGCTGCAGATTATGGATGAGGGACGATTGACTGATAGTTTCGGAAGAAATGTCGATTTCAAAAATGTCATTCTAATTATGACAAGCAATATCGGGGCCGATTTGATAAAGAATCAAGCTGGTTTCGGTTTCGCAAAAAAGACTGCTGAGGCAAACTATGAGAAGATGAAGGACGTTCTGCAAAAGGAGGTAGACCACCATTTCCGGCCGGAATTTTTGAATCGTCTTGACGATGTAATAGTGTTCAGGCCTCTGACAAAAGAAGATTTGCAGACCATAGTCGAGTATGAGTTGGCGAAGGTCTTCAAAAGGATAATTGAGCACGGCTTCAGGATGGAACTGACAGATGCTTCCAAGGAGTTTCTAATTGAAAAGGGTTACAGTACGGAATTCGGGGCCAGGCCTTTGCGAAGGGCTATTGAGCACTATATAGAAGACCCCCTGTCGGAAGCGATGCTTCGCGGAGAGTTTAAGGGAAAAAATCTTATAAAGATTGATGTTCAGGATGAGGAGCATTTGAAACTTGAGGGTCTTCAGACAGCTGATGTTGTTGAGGGCAAAGGCAAGAAAAAGGAAAAAGTAGAAAGCGATTTATAAACTGGTTTTTACTTTTTCATTTTATTCTGTTGTTTTAATTTCCATCGGGCTTTGCTGGCTTTTAAGCAGTTTCTCAAACTTGTTTTTTTCCATCCAGTCAACGTTTCCGTTCAGTAATAAAAAGATATAACCATCGTTTATGAGTAACGATTTGTAATTTTTCTCTGTGTATGCAAGGATTTCGTTTGGTTCTGATTCGAGTGTAATCCAGAGAGCTCTGTATTGAATTTTGCCCAGTCGCACACGCCCCTGGACATTCTCTTTGATTGTATCGAGGTAGGATTCCGGCGGCAGGTAGCCATATTGCTGTCGATAGCTTAACAATCCATCGCCGAGTTGCTGCATCGCGCGGACACCTTCAGACCTGTTAATTAAATCCTTTATATTAATCATTGCCAGTGCCGCAATAGTGGTAACCACTACCACAACGGCAAATTTTGCAACAATTATCTTTTGCCTTTTATTCATAAAAACCTGCCGTTTTGTAGGTTCTATTCGATTATTTTTACTCTTTTGTTCACAACGAGCAATTTGTTTTCTGCAAATAATTTTATGGCTTGTGGATAGGCAATGCATTCCTGTTCAAATACTCTCGCAGCGAGTGTATCCGCGTCGTCCTCGACTTCGACAGGGCAGCAGCGCTGTACGATTATCGGGCCTTTATCGTATTCGTTCGTACAGAAGTGCACTGTGCAGCCGCTGACTTTACAGCCGGTTTTAAGCACCGCTTCGTGGACGTGATGGCCGTACATACCCTTTCCTCCGAAACTCGGCAGCAGGGCCGGGTGTATATTCATAACCCGATTGTTGTACTCCGGCGGTATCTTCCACAGGCAAAGCCAGCCGCCCTGAATAACAAGTTCAATGTCAAAGCTGCGAAGTTGCTTTACAATTTCTTTGCTGAATTCATCGATGTCAGGGTGGTCTTTTGTGCGTATGATTTTGACATTTAATCCTGCAGCCTTTGCTCTTTCTACGCCGGCAACGGTTGAACGTGAGCTTATTACAAGAGGTATTTCTGCGTTCAGTTTTCCTTTTTGGATTTGTTCGTGGATATTAATCAGCGTTCTGCCGCCGCCGCTTATGAGCACCCCGAGCCGAATCGGTTTTTTGCGCTTCGAGCTTTGGTCGGTAATTTTTGTCTGCTCGTCTGTCGGGCTGTCGATGTCCCTCTCAAGATTTAAGGCCTGATTGACAAGCTTGTCAGCCTGTTGGTTTTTTGACCTTGGTATGTGTTTGAAATTGAAGGCCTCAAAGTCGTCCAATAGGCTGATAGTTTGCTGAAAGAGTTGTTTCAGATTCGGGTTTTTTACCTTGTATAAGCCATTGATCTGTTTTATGAGCAGTTCACTATCACTGAAAACGGTTACTTCTTTTGCGCCTTCCTGCTTTGCAGCCTCCAGCGCTTTTACTACTGCGGTGTATTCTGCTACGTTATTGGTCTGACTGCCGAGAAAAAAAGCTTTAGCCTGGAGCTGGTTGTCATTTTCATCCAGCAGAACAAAGGCGGCAGCGGCCGGCCCGGGGTTTGCCCTGCTGCCGCCGTCAGTGTAAATTGTTATTTTTTCCGGCACGGTTTTTCTTCCTCTGACGGTTTCGTATTGTTTATAACCTGGTCGGCAGTTAATAAGCAGTAAGCATCAGCTTTTTTAATATCATTCGACTTTGTAATTAAGTTTTTAGTTTTCCTGCAGGCTGTCAAGAACAAGGATACGGGTACAGTTTGGACAGCGGATGATGTCATCTTTGCTCATTAGCAGATTTACAGATTCCGCTGTGATGCCCATAAAGCAGCCTCCGCAGGTATAGCCGGTGGTTTTTCCCTGCTGGCTTTGGACTGTAGCCAGTGCTTCGCCGTCGTATGTCTCTGCGACGCGCTTGAAAATCTGAAGCTGTTCGGGTGGTATCGCATCCGCCTGCTGGTTCCACTTTCCCTGAATCTGCTCGATTTCAGCTTCGTACTTGTCAGCAAGAACTTCTGATTCTTTGCGGTTTTGCTCGAGAACTATTTTTTGCTCGTCTATCTGCTCTTTGATTTTTTCGCATTCGGCTTCGTCGGCTTCGATATCTTTCATCAATTCAAGCACCTGGCTTTCCAGCTTGGAGTTGTCTGCTTTTGTAGTGTTCAGCTGTGTGAGCACCGCTGCATATTCTTTGTTTGTTTTAGCTGTATTCAGGGAGGCTCTTAATTTGCTGACTTCTTCGTCTCTGCTTCTAAGCTCCAGTTCGAGCCGGTCGCACTGGACTTTGGTTAACTGGATTTCTTCCTTCTTGGCTTCGAAGGCATTCTGGAAGCTTCTGATTTGATTTTCCTGAATGACGATTTTTCTTCTGCATCTCGTGAGTTTTGCTTTTGCAGCTCGCAGTTGATTTTCAACACTTTGTAGTTTTAGCAACCCATTTAATACAGGTCCCATTTAAGCTCCTTTTGTGCCGGTTCTAACAGCTTCGAGCAAAACAATATATCATCTGATTTTATATTCCGCAACCTAAAATTTTATTTTTTTGGCTTTATGTGTTACGGTTTTTTAATTTCCGCAAAAAAGCTGGCTAAAAGTCGAATTGTTTTGTATAATGATTACGACTTAACGGCCGTTGGCTGTAAGCATTGTTGTCAAACTTAGTATAAGTACGGAAAGGCAGATTAGTTATGTGCGAGCATTGTGGTTGCGGACAAACGGACAGCGAGCAGAATTTCGAAGAGAAAGTCAGGGCCGTCATAGATGCGGTCAGGCCTAACCTGCAAAGTCATGGCGGCGACATAGAGCTTGTAAGTGTTGCGCAGGATTGCACTGTAAAGGTTCGTTTGCAGGGTGCCTGCAGCGGCTGCCCGGGTGCCGCAATGACGCTCAAGATGGGTATCGAACGTTTATTGAGAGAAAAGGTACCTGAGGTAAAAGAGGTTATAGCTGTAGCTTAGTTTTCCGAAATTTATTTTAGAGATTCGATTATCTTTTTTCGCGATGGTTTCTTTATTACAGCTTTATCTGTAATGAGCGCAGTTATGAAATCTGCGGGGGTGACATCAAAAGCCGGATTATAAACCTTTGCATTTTTGGGGGTGATTGTTTTTCCGCCAAGCCTTCTTATTTCCTCGGCATCTCTTTGTTCGATGGGTATTTCAGCACCGCTTTTAATGGTCAAATCGAAGGTACTTGTCGGTGCGGCGATGTAGAAGGCAATATTGTGTTCTCTGGCGAGGATGCTGAGGCTGTAGGTTCCAATCTTGTTTGCGGTGTCGCCGTTTGCCGCGATTCTGTCTGCGCCGGTTATAACTGCGTTGATTTTACCCTGTTTCATCAGCCAGCCTGCTGTATTATCGCATATCACTATTGTTTTTATGCCGGCTTGTTTTAATTCCCACGCAGTTAATCGAGCGCCCTGCAATAAAGGCCTGGTCTCATCGACATAAACGGTGAATCTTTTGCCTTTTCTGTGTGCCTGGTACAAAATAGACAGTGCTGTACCTTCTCCCGCAGTCGCGAGGGCGCCGGCGTTGCAGTGCGTCAGGATACCATCTCCGTTTTTTATAAATTTTTCACCGTTTCTTCCGATACGCCGGCACATCTCGACATCTTCCTGATATATGTTGTTGGCTTCTTTGAAGACAACTTTTTTAAGCTGCTGAATGTTTGCTTTTGGGTTTTTAGTTATAAATTGCCTGGCCTTTTGTTTAATCCTGTCCAGCGCCCAGAACAGGTTCACTGCGGTTGGTCGTGCTGAAGCAAGGTATTTGCAGTGTTTGCTTAGCTGTGAGAATGCTTTTTGAAGTTTGGTATTTTTACCTGCTTTTTTCAGTGACAGTACGGCTGCGTAAGCGGCGGCGACTCCTATGGCTGGTGCTCCGCGGACAGCGAGGTTTTTTATCGCTTTATAGACACTATCGACGCTCGTGCATTTTATTTTTATCAATCGGCCGGGCAGTTTCCTCTGGTCGATAATCTCCAGAAAACCATTACTGCCACCTTTCCATTTCAATGCAGAGGCAATCATAAATTTGTACCCGGTGCTTATGAGCCGTTCAACTTTGTCTTCAGATATTTGGCGGTATAGCTTTTTTTATTTTTTATAATTTCCTCTGGTGCTCCTGTGATAACAACTTGTCCGCCGGCGTCGCCCCCTTCGGGGCCGAGGTCTATTATATAGTCTGCTATTTTAATAACGTCAAGGTTATGTTCGATTACGATGACTGTGTTGCCCATATCGGTCAGCCGCTGAAGCACGCCTAAAAGGTTGTCGATGTCGGCGAAGTGCAAACCGGTCGTTGGCTCGTCGAGTATGTAAAGGGTATGTCCTGTTGCGGCTTTTCCCAGTTCGGAGGCGAGTTTCACTCTTTGTGCCTCTCCGCCGGAAAGGGTTGTAGAGGGCTGACCGAGCTGCATATATCCAAGCCCGACGTCGTTTAGTGTTCTTAACAGCCGCACGATTGTCGGGAAGTTCTGGAAGAATTTTAGTGCTTCGTCTATTCTCATATCGAGTATGTCTGCGATATTTTTGCCCTTGTAGGTGACCTGCATTGTCTCGAGATTATATCTTTTCCCTTTACACTGCTGGCAGGTGACATAAACGTCGGGCAAAAAGTGCATTTCGATTTTTATGGTTCCCTGTCCCCTGCAGTGCTCGCAGCGGCCGCCTTTGACATTAAAGCTGAACCTGCCTGCCTTGTAACCGCGGATTTTAGCTTCTCTTGTCATCGAAAACAGTTTTCTAATCAGGTCAAATACGCCGGTATAGGTCGCCGGGTTGCTCCGGGGGGTCTTGCCGATGGGCGACTGGTCGATTTCAATTACCTTGTCGATATTCGAGGCTCCGATGATTGTTTTGTGCCTGCCG
>Ga0307435_1000384_pt1 | contig 19759 bp, 16 predicted proteins | sample SalMarWE160470MG_FD_202164 | JGI IMG/M metagenome (GOLD analysis project Ga0307435, IMG submission 202164) | Salt marsh sediment microbial communities from the Plum Island Ecosystem LTER, Massachusetts, United States - WE1604-70 | ecosystem: Environmental > Aquatic > Marine > Intertidal zone >... | reverse complement strand
TGGTTACATATCTTGCATGACAATGGCTATCGCCTGACCGCGACGCGGCGAGCCGTCGTCGAAACCCTGGCCAGCAGTCAGCATATGCTCAATCCTACCCAGGTTTACGAAGAGGCCCGGGAGCATTGTGCTTCTCTCGGTTTGGTCACAGTTTACCGCACCCTTGCGCAGTTAGAAGAGCTAAAGCTGGTGCAGCGGGTCCACCATCCTGATGGCTGCCACGCCTACATCGCGGCAGTCTCAGGACACCACCACCTGCTGATATGCCAGGGCTGCGGTCGGGTCGAGTACTTCGCTGGCGATATGCTGGAAGCTTTGATTGAAAGGGTTGGGTCCGAAAGCGGTTATTTCATCTATGACCACTGGTTGCAACTATTCGGCATCTGTGCTGCTTGCAGGGAAGATCAACGACGGTAGCTTACTGTTGGCCCATGGAGGATTCTTTGTTAGAGAAGCTCTCAAATCGTCTTTTCAACCTGTTTCCGCCAGCTTTAGCGCTCGTGCTTGGCTTGTTTTCCTTGGCGGCCTGTAAGGCCGTTTCCGGCCAAACCTCTAACGCAACCGCAGAAACCCGAAAACTGCGCGTTGTAGCTACCACCACCATTATTGGAGACGTAGTGCGCCAGATCGGCGCGGATGCCATCCAACTGACCGTGCTGTTGCCTGTCGGCGTTGATCCGCACACATTTGACCCAACCCCTCAAGATCTGAGCGCCCTGTCCGATAGCGAGGTTGTCTTCGCCAACGGCGCCGGTTTGGAAAGCTTTCTCGACCGCTTTATGGCAAGCGCCGGGGAGGCAGGGTCAACCGGTACATCCAAGGTTATATCCTTATCGCAAGGGATCAATCTGCGCCAAATTCAGACCCTGCCCGCACAGGCCACCGTCGATACCGACGAGCAGGGTATCGACCCTCATGTCTGGTTCGACCCTAGCAACGTCAAGGTTTGGACGCAAAACATCCAGCAAACCCTCACCGATCTTGACCCGGCTCATGCAGAATACTATATCGGCAACGCCAATGCTTACCGCGCCCAGCTGGATGATCTGGATACCTGGATAAATGAACAGGTCGCCCAGATCCCCAAACCCAATCGCAAGCTGGTCAGCGACCATCAGGTATTCGGATATTTTGCCGATCGCTACGGCTTCGAAAGTGTGGGCGCGGTAATCCCCTCTTTCAGTTCGGCCTCGCAACCATCAGCTAAAGATGTGGCTTCCCTAGAAGATGCCATCCGGAACCAGCAGGTGCCGGCCATCTTCGTTGGGGTTACAACGAACCCAACTCTGGCCGAACGCATAGCCGCTGACATTGGTGTGAAGGTTGTTCCGATCTATACCGGCTCATTGAGCGCCCCCGGCGGTCCTGCAGATAGCTACCTGGCGTTCATGCGCGCCGATGTCTCTGCCATTGTTACCGCCCTCAAGTAATTGATCTTATCAACAGCACACTCAAGGTGATTATGCCCATGGTAACCGCCGAACGTCGTAAACCAAATCTAATCCACCGGGGAATTCCTCACCAACCCGGCACCCCCATCTTGGATGTTTCTCGAGTGAGCGTGCGCTACAATGGCCGTTACGCTCTGGAGGACGTCTCTTTTCAGCTCAGTAGCGGCGATCGGGTCGCCGTGGTCGGACCTAATGGCGCCGGTAAAAGTACGCTCTTTAAGGTTATCGCCGGTGTTTTGGAGCCTAATTCCGGCACAGTCCAGGTTTATGGTGGCGGGCCAGGAGCACATATTTGCATCGCTTATGTACCACAACGGACCCAGGTGGACTGGGATTTTCCCGTGAGTGTCGCCGACGTAGTCATGATGGGCCGCATCGGTAAAATAGGCCTTTTCGGGTGGCCGAAAACCAAAGACTGGGATTTCGTGCGCCAATCTCTGCAGGTGGTTGGCTTGGCTGACCTGGTTCATCGACAGATCAGCGAGCTTTCCGGCGGTCAACAACAACGCATGTTCATCGCCCGCGCCCTTGTCCAGGAGGCCGAATTAATGTTAATGGATGAGCCTCTCACCGGGCTGGACCTCACCTCACAGGAAATTATCTTCCAAAGCCTGGAGGAGCTGGGCAAGCGCGGCGTCACCGTGCTGGTTGCCATGCATGATCTAAAGTCGGCAGCTGAGCAGTTCGATCTAGCTATGCTCTTGAATCGTCGTTTGTTGGGATTTGGAAAACCGGAAGAAATATTTACCCCCGAGCATCTGGTAGAGGCCTATGGCGACCATCTGCATATCGTCCACACCGGGGAGCAGATCTTAGCCCTCTCAGACACCTGCTGTGACAAAGGCGATCAGCCTGCCCTAAAAGGAGTCAAAGGATGAGTCTATTCTCAGACCTGATCCTGGCACCCTTGAATTATCCTTTCATGGTACGCGGCCTTTTAGCAGCTATCATGGTTGGGATTGTTTGCGCCACCGTAGGCACTTATATTGTCTTGCGAGGCATGGCCTTCTTTGGCGATGCCCTGGCTCACGCTATCCTGCCAGGTATCGCGGTGGGCTATTTAGCTAGTGGGGGCGTCAGAGAACCAATCTTCTGGTGGGGATTGCTGACCGCCATCCTCACATCACTTGGCATTGGAGCCATCAGCAGGGCGACGAAAATCAAAGAAGATACAGCCATCGGCATCATATTCGCTGGTATGTTCGCGCTTGGAATCGCCTTGATCTCCACCGTACGTAGCTACACTGTGGACCTCACCCATTTTTTGTTCGGCGATGTATTAGGCGTTTCAACAGGCGATCTGTTGCTGACCGGCATATTTGCTAGTCTAGTCATCCTGACGGTTTTACTCTTCTACAAAGAATTCCTGGTGCTCTCCTTCGATCCTGTTCTCGCAGCTACCTTACGCCTGCCAGACAGGTTTTTTGAATATCTCTTGCTGGTTTTGGTAGCCGTGACCATCGTGGTCTCATTACAAACTGTGGGCGTGGCGCTCATGGTAGCGATGTTGGTCACTCCAGCTGCTACCGCTTTCCTGCTCACCCGCCGCTTGCCGGTAATGATGGCTCTGGCTGCCCTTATCGGGTCTGGGTCTGGCATCCTGGGCCTGTATCTTTCTTACTACCTCAATTTGGCTTCTGGCGCTGCCATTGTGCTCACCTGCACGGGGGTCTTTTTACTTGTCTGGTTAGGGCGCACGCTAAAGAGCATCATCCAGGATAGGGGTTTGCACCCACTGCTCTCTGATTAATTACGGGTCCCGTCAAAAAATCAACAAAGGGGCAAGGCCGAGCCATCAAAGCCTGCCTAACCTCCTCTCCCTTCAATGAAATTGTGAGAACTTAGCCCTGTCCTTCATGTTCAGCGCAAAGCCTGGCTGGCCGCCTCAATCCGGGCCAGGATCTCAGCTGCTTCGGCCTGACCGGCGAGGTGCACCCGCCCGTCGCCGTCTACATGGGTTGGAACCATATCGTAACCCATCAAGCGCCGCCCCTCAAAGGTCACTCGTAAGATCACCCCTTGTTGGTGATCGAGCGCCCAGTTTTGGTCGAAGACAAAGTTGCCCAACCCGTAGAATACCATCACCCCCGCCATCTCCTGCACTGCCTGCACCACATGGGTATGATTACCCACCACCATATCCGCGCCCGCTTCTACCGCTACCTGTGCCAATTCCCTTTGACCCCAATTAGGTGTGGCTACATCCTCGGGACCCCAATGCGGCATTACCACGACTACGTCAGCTGCCTGGCGCGCGGCTGCGATAGCTACCCGCAGATTCTCTTCGGTGAGAACCGCGATGCCAGGTTGGTCTACCATGGCAAAAACCCGCGGTTCAATCTGCCCCAAGGAAACAAAACCGAAGCGCACTCCATTTACGCTCACTACCACCGGCTGCATGGCTTCTGCCAAATCCTTTCCGGCGCCCACTGGGACGATTCCGGCTCGTCGCAGGTTATCGAGCGTCTCGAAAAAGGTGCGGTCGTCACAATTACTCAAACCGCAGTTCTTGATATGATTGGTCGCTACGCTCATTAAATCGAAACCAGCCCTAGACATGGCTCCGGCGTTATCCGAACTTCCCACCAACACGTAAGTGGACACACAGCCGGTGTGCGCCGGGTAATCGCTTAGGGTGGCGTTGAGAGTGCCTACCGCCAGGTCGGCCTGCGTGATCAACGGGCGCACTTCCTCGTAGAGATAATCGCTCTCTCCCTTAGCGTCGATAGCAGCCTGCACGCAACGGGCTGGCACGATGACACCGGTGAACAGCAAGGTCGTCTTAGGGACTAAATTGGTAGGGTCAGGTTTAGGTTGCGGCAAAGGTGTAGCCGTTTTCGTAGGGGCGCCTTGCGTTGAAGTCGGGCTGGCTGACACAGTCTGGCTGGGTAGTGCGGGGCTGCTGGTTCTGGCAAGCGGGGTATCCGCTGGCACGGTCTGCGGGACGCAGGCACTGGTTAAGGTTAATAAGATCAGAAAGATCAGGTTGGTACGAAGCATTATAGGCTGGTTAAATGCAGAGGCTTTGTGTGGCTCTCATCTGGGGATAGAAGAAATATGATCGCGGGTAGATCATAAAGCTTTTCACTTTCTACTGCCAGTCTTACTTCGCGGTTGGTTTAGAGCCAAGCGAATTTCAGCCAGTACAATCTCATCCCTTTCGTGTTGGAGCGCTTCCCGCAAAGCCTTGCGAGCATCTTCCCCCCCAATCAGTCCCAGCGCCCAGGCTGCCTGGCTGCGGACTAACGTCTCTACATCCGAGTTCAACGCTTGAACCAGTGCCGGGACGGCGGCAGGGTCACGGGCGTTTCCAAGGGCGACGCACACATTGCGCAGGTAGCCGCGCCGTTTGGCGCGTTTGACGGGGCTGCCTTTAAATTTCCGGTTAAATGCCTCGATATTAAGCGATAACTCCTCCACCAGATCGGGGTGCGGTACTCCCTGGCGGGGAGCGAAAGATTGGTCCCCAAGGGGGCTGGCAAAGCGCTGGTTCCACGGGCATACTTGCTGGCACACATCGCAACCGAACACCCAGGCCCCCATCTGTGATCGCAAATCAGGTGGTATCGTCCCTTTTAATTCGATAGTCAGGTATGATATGCAACGCGAGGCCTCCAGCATGCGATCGGGCAGGATACAGCTGGTCGGACAGGCCTCCAGGCAACGATTGCAACTGCCACAGCGATCGGGCAGGAAGGGCGCATCCGCCTCTAAAGCGAGTCCTAATAGGATTTCCGCCAACAGGTAATAGGAGCCCTTGGTTGGATTGATCAAACAGGTATTTTTTCCAATCCAGCCCAAACCGGCCCGCTGCCCCAGATCTCGCTCAAGCAGGGGCCCGCTATCGGTATACCAGCGATGTGGTACAGGTGCGCCTACTTGTTTTTCGATAAAATCCACTAAAGCACGCAGGCGTTTTGGGATCACCTTGTGGTAATCGTCTCCCCAGGCGTAAGCAGCCACCTGCCCATTCAAGCCCGGGGGGGTTTCAAGCAAAACGGATTCCGGCGTTGGATAACGTATCCCTATGACCAGGATCGATTGGCATTCGAGCAAGACCGCGCCTGGGTCTGCTCTGCGCTGCTGGGATCGTTCGGTGCTTAAATAACCCATTTCGCCATGATACCCAGCCTCCAGCCAGGTTTCGAAAACATCCAGATGCGCTGGCGGGTCGGGAGTGGTTACGCCGACCAGCTCAAAACCCAACCTCCTGGCTTCATCTTTTATCCGCTGGGTGAGGGACATACGACCATTGTAACCCAAATGCAAAAGGGTTCCCGCGATGGGGAACCCTCTACAAACCTAAACCAAGGGTGGTTTATTGATTGCAGTCCAAACTAAATCTCACCCGGTTGGATGTCGCCTCATTGGGAACGGAGATGTGTAGCTGTGCCCAGCCCTCCACTGAATCCGAGATGTCCAGCGTGTAAGTCAAGGTGTGATTGCCCGCTGAGAAATCAGCTGTCACCGGGCTTGGCAGCGAGAACACAAACCCCGGGGTATCGGCTCCCGCTTCCAGTTCGTATGTTACCGTGGTCGCTTTGCTCAGGGTGAAGTTTGCCGTAAAAATGAAACTATAGGGACATTCTCCGGGAGAAGCGTTATCGACGCTTATGCTGGCATCGCTAACCCGCGCCCCACCTGATGGAGGCGAGGTCACCTCTGCCCCTGGAGTGCCTGTAACCACATTTATCTCAACGTAAACGGCGGTAGTAAAAAGTTCCCCGGCAGCGCTACGCATCTCCCAAAAACCGCGATAAGTTCCCGAGGTTTGAGGGGCGACCAGGTCAACTGCCAGGTCTACGCTACCTCCAGGTGGGACCTCTTGGGTGAGCGGGACAGAGTCGGGACCGCCCATTTGAGAGCCGCCGATGAAAACCAGAGAGTATCCCGTCGTCCATGTAGCGCTGCCGGCATTTCGCAAACGCCACACCTTCCTGAAAGCCTCTCCTGAACGAAAGTTGCTTCCATCCGGCACCGTGATGTCTGCCACATACTCCACCAGGTTTGTTCCAGCGCTGACGCTGCTCAGGGGGGCTGTGACTGTGACCAGTTGCTCGAAGGTAACTGTAACCGCTGCGCTCGGCGTCGCCTTTGGGAGCGTTTCGGCTTGCAAAGGGGTAGGTGCGGTTGTTTCCGTGGCGATAGGTTTAGCCAGCTCAGTCAGCCTGGCATCGGCAGTTTGAGCTGCAGCTGTTAGTACCGTATCTGGTCGTGAAGTGGGGGTCGTGTCGGCGGTGTCCGTTCCGCAGGCCGCCAGGAGTCCCCAAACCACCCCTATCAACCACAGGCGTTTAATTGTAATCCACATAAATCTTCCTTATCCTGCGCTCACCTTTTTACCGCTCGATACGGGCTGACCCCCAGATGGCTAGATCAGCGCTCGGAGAGCCGTCTGCAAGCACTACCAGGATGAACTTTACTTTCTTAGCCTTCAAATTTGCTAAATCCACATCCACGTAGAGCAAATGGCCATCACAGGATTTGCTCCATTCTTTGATCATCTGCTTGCCACCCGGATCCTCATACCATAGTTGATAGATCACGTGGGCACCATCACAATTTTCAAGGAATCCCAACTTGGCTTTGAAATGATCACCTTCTTGTACGGTGTACTCTGAAAAAGTCCCGGAGATTTTGCCGTCATCATTGTGCTTGGGTCCAGTGATCAAGGTTTTGCCAGCCGCGCTGCCGTCCTCGAGTTTGATATTCTCTTTCAGCTTGGCGACTCCATTTGGATCGTCATCCGCCCCGCCAAAAGTGATATTGACCTCGCTGCCTCCACCACTGGATACCCAATTGGCAGACGAGGCCTTTGCGATGAAGTCATACACAATGCCCGATGTGACCCCGACTTTGATCTTCACCCAAAATTCTTTATCGGCCTTTTCTCCCAGCCCGAAAAGCACACCGGAGGCGTTGCGCAACATCCAAAAGCCCTGGTAAGTGCCGGGTGTATCCGGCGCTTTTAGATCTATGGAAACATCCACCGTCTCACCCGGCGGCACGCTGCCAGTGGTCAGCTGCTTGGAAGCTGCACCCCCCATAGCCTCCCCGTGGTCAAAAACAACCGCATAATTCGAGTTCCAGGTACAGGTGCCCGTGTTCTTTAACCGCCAGGTCTTGGTGAAATCTGCGCCTGGATCAACCCGGCTGTTATCGGGGAAAGTCACATCCTCCACAAAGGCAGCCCGGTCGCAGATTTCGGGCGTAGCAGTCGGCTGAGGCTGCGTGTTGCTGGGCAGCGCCGTGGGGGTCTCTTCTGGTGTAAAGCTAGGTGAGGGGGTTTCTCCTGAAGGGGGTATGCTGGTTTCCTCGAGAGTTGCGGAAGGTTGTACTTCAGAAGCTGCCTGGGTTAATTGCACCTCTACTGTTTGGGCGGCATAAGTAAAAATCAATTCAGGCCCTGGGGGTGTCGGCGCACCTGGCCCCGGAAAATTACAGGCGTTCAGGCCCAGCAACGCCAGCAGCAAGATTACAAGCACTCGACTTCGAGACGTGTGCATTCTTCTCCTCCTGTAGTTAATCAGCGAATTAATTCAAGTCTTCTCTTCTAAAATGATGACGAATCTCGTTCACATTTTGATCCCAAATCTTTTTACAGCTTTTGGGTATGAGGCCTCCCGCCTGCCCCATCCTTCCGAGACTTGAACCATCCAACCTCTCTAAATCTCACCGATCCACTTTCCTTCCTTTGAGTTGCAATCGTTCCAGATTGCAGCGCATGTTTGCCGGAAATGTGCTCAGGTTTCTATCCGCCAGCATCTACTATACAATCCCTTATCGAGCATGTCAAGCAGATTACCCCCTCCTGAATTCTAGGGAGCATAGAAAGATAAAGGATAATAAGCTCAATGGCAGGGCATCAGATTTGACGTCAGGAAGAGTGGGCATTCAGGTCGCCGCTCTTTCTTGATCGTATAATCTCTTCAGGATTTACGCACTTGCAGATTCTATTGGGGGGCTTACGCTGGCTGGGGAAACCAGCTCTACAGGCACCCTGGCTACTTCAAATTCGGGCAGTCTGGCTTGCATCGACCACGGACCAGTCCATGTGATGATTACCGGTAAAACCTGACCTCTTAGGTCCCGCTCGCTCTCTAGGAAAACCAATTTATTGGTTACCGTGCGTCCTTTCCAGCGACCGCGCACCTTTTCTTCGAACAACACCTCTACCCGCTCCCCCAGGTAACTGGCGTTGATTTCGGCGGCTATGCCTTCCTGTATATCCTCCAGGGCGCGGAATCGCTCCCACTTAGCTTCATCAGGCACATCGTCAGGCATGCGCCGGTCAGCTACCGTGCCGGGTCGAGCGGAATACCGTGCCAGATGAGCCACATCCAGCTTGAGTTCCGCCAGCAGGTCGTAGGTGCGTTGGAATTGCTTATCACTCTCGCCAGGAAAGCCAACGATAATGTCCGTAGCGATCGATACCCCCGGGAAACTTCCGTTCAGTTGCTCGCGGATGCCGCCTATCAGACTCCGGTAATCGTCTGCGGTGTAGCCCCGCCGCATGTTTTCGAGCACCAGGTTGTCACCTGCTTGAGCAGGCACCTCGATATGCGGCATCACCTTAGGTAGCTCAGCCACGCTGTCTAACAGCTCGTCGGTCATCCAATTGGGGTGAGATGTCAGAAAACGGATGCGTTCCAGACCCTCGATCTCGTGGACGAGGTGCAAAAGTGCTGCTAGGTTTGGCCCATCCGGGATGTCTTTGCCATAGCGATCGACGATCTGGCCGAGTAAGGTGATCTCTTTGACGCCCTGCATTACCAGGGAACGCACCTCTGCCACGATCTCGCCTATTGGACGGCTGCGCTCCGCCCCGCGCCGGTAGGGGATGATGCAAAAAGTACAGGCGTGCGAACATCCCAAGACCACCGGCACGTACGCAGACACCAGTTTGCCGCGCTGCTCTGTTGGGAGCACCAGCTCGCCGTCCATCAAAGCGAAACGCTTTTCGGTTTCAGCCTGTTCCAATGAGCGGCTCTCGTCCTGGCTTAGATAGGCAATCAGGGGGCCCGGATCCGAGGGCGGGGAGAAAACATCCACGAAAGGAAAGCGCTTTTTCAAGCGCTGGTTGCCTCTCACCCCCACCATGCAACCCATCAAATTGATCACCACGGCCGGGTTCTGTTCTTTCAACGGTTTTAAAGAATACAGCCGTCCAGCAGCCTTGTCTTCGGCGCTCTGGCGCACCACACAGGTGTTAAGCACGATCACGTCAGCATCTCCGGCACGCCGCGTGGCCGAATACCCCAAACGTTCTAAAGACGAGGCCACCCGCTGGGAATCGGCCACATTCATCTGGCAACCAGCTGTCCAAATGTGATATTTCATGTCCACAATTATATCAGGTGTCCTTAAATTGGGGTCTCTTGGTAACCCGGGCGCGCCCCTCCTACGTTTCAATTCATCAAATGTATAATCCCGCTATGATAAAATTGCCGCCATGCGCAAGTCAAACTTGCTGAGAATAGGTATCTCTCTGTCGGGATTAACCCTTTTGGTTCTGCTGGTTTATTATTGGCCACCCGTCAACCAAAGACTTTCCTGGCGCCTCGATTTCGCTATGACCTATCTGCGGGCCGTCGTCCATCCCATCGGCCAGCTGCCAACTGCTTTGCCTCAGCCAGCCATAGCAGTCACCTTGCATCCCACCGACACCCCGTCCGTTATTGAACCCGCCGCCACGCCCACGACTGGCCCTACGCCAGTACCCACCCAGACGCCCACGCCCATTCCGCTTTCCGCTTCCTTAGAATCCCCTACCTGGGAAAAACAGGATATCAACAATTGCGGTCCGGCGACCTTATCCATGTACTTACGCTACTATGGCTGGGATGGCGATCAGTATCCCATTGCGGATTTGTTGAAGCCACACCGGGAAGACCGCAACGTAAATGTTGAAGAGCTGCTTTATTTTGCACGCACCCAAGCTGGCTGGCTGGACTCTGAATATCGTGTCGGAGGGGACAATGAGCTCCTGAAGGACTTTCTGGCGGCCGGTATACCCGTCATGATCGAAGAAGGCTTCTACCTGGACGAGGGTTACTGGCCTAACGATGACCGCTGGGCAGGCCATTACCTGCTCATCACTGGCTACGATGATGCCAGCCAGACCTTTTCCGCTCAGGATTCCTTCCGTGGCGCCGATCAGGCTGTCCCTTACCAAAAGGTGGATCAGAACTGGCAAGCTTTCAACCGTGTTTTCATTTTGCTGTACCATCCCGAGCAAGCCGATATCGTCAAGGGCATCCTGGGATCGAACTGGGACCCTGACGCCAACCGCCAGCATGCTCTCGACACAGCGCAGACCGAAACCGGCTCAGATCCCAAGAATGCCTATGCCTGGTTCAACCTGGGCACCAACCTGGTTTACTTCGAACGTTATGCTGAAGCTGCCCGCGCTTACGACACCGCTCGCAGCCTGGGACTGCCGCAGCGTATGTTGCGCTACCAGTTCGGGCCCTTCTTCGCCTATTTCTTCAGCGGTCGCAACGAGGATTTGTTAGCCCTGGCTAAATACGCGTTGGAGCGCACTCCCAACGCCGAAGAGGCCCTGCTGTGGCGCGGCTGGGGGCTTTATCGGTCCGGGGAAAAAGCCAAAGCCCTGGAGGATTTTCAGAAGGCACTGGAAGAGAATCCCAATTACCAAGACGCCCAATACGCCCTCGATTTCGTCCGGCAGAATCCCTGAGGCACACCCCATGGTCACCGCCCACCATCTTTAAACCAAAGCACCCGAGGTTCAACCCTTGCGCCTACCCTCAGGGCTGGTACTCCAGGTGCTTCTCTTTCTATCTATATTTTCTGACCTCGAAGAACTTATCGCAGCTGTTGTCTCTCCTTATATCATGCTGGAAGAAGCGGCGATTTCTCTCTTCTAACCTTTACCAAGGGGATTCCCAAAGATCCAGAGTTTTCTAAGGGAACGATCTTAATGAAACGGGTAGGAACACGTTGATCTTGAGGAATCTCGAGCCACCGCAAAGGAAACCGCTACATAACTTGTAGTGGCTGCTGGTCGAAGATACCTGCAGAGATCCTCCTAAAGTGCCGGTCATTTGATAATTGGCAGAAGAAGCTGTCGCTCCACCAGCTCCACCGCCTTCATTGCTGTTCTTAGGCAAGTTGAAATTCGGAGAGCTGATTGCATAGGCCGCACCGGCGCTTCCCAACAGCAACGTTGCGATCAACACCAGGATTAACGTCTTCTTGGTTTTCATCCTGGCCTCCTTATCGCAACATCAGCAGGACGTCAATGGTACCTACTCCTGACTTCAACTCACCCATGGCTTTACCCAGAATTGATCCGGGTAAATATTGGGTCGATTTCATGGCAAAACCTGCCAGAGACGAGCTGGTCAGCAAATCGCCGCGCTGGATCATACCACCTTCCGACGAAACCTTTACGGGGACGATCCCCACGATCGCTACCGGTACGCCTCCAAATTCCTCGATACCGGTTGAGCCGCCAATGAAGCCCGGCTTGGTGGAATAAACCCCCATCACCGCGGTCGAATAGGGTTGGTCGGTCAGCACCACGGCGCGGTCCACCTCCTGGCTGATGGCAAGCACATCCCCTGGTTCGAGGCGCGCCTCCGGAGAGGCGGATTTTACCATCTCGGCGAAGTCTGCTGCCGGAGTATGGAAAGTGCCATCTGCATAAACTTCACCAACGCTGGTTACCCTGAAACGCAAATTCGGGCAGCCCCGGCTACCGATGGCGTTACTGCAAGCCCGGATCAGATCGCCATTGGTGGAGACGCCTATCATCAATGCGGTTCCCTGCGTGCCAGTGGCTACTACACTCAACGTTCCATAATTTATATCGGTAGTATCATTTCCAGCGGCTCCGTCACCTTCGTGTATGCTCCCGATCACAGCGCCACCTGCTAGGGTCATAGCATAGGGAGCGCCCATCAGCTTCTGGCACGGCGTCAAGGTTTCGCTCCCCACCTGGATCTCCAGGTAGAGCGGCTGGGCGAAAATCGAGGGGTCCATGCCCGCGATACCATTAGCCGCGGTCGAATTTGAGCCAATCTGCACGTTCAAGAGCCCATTGGTCACTTGCACGTTATTATGGGTCTCAGTGAACACGGCTTGGGCTGGGTCAGGGCTACTGCCACTGGCACAATAGGTGGTGCTAGCAAATAACCTAAAAATAATGTTGCGAGTCCCATTGATGGGGTTGCCCGAGGCGTCTGTCAGGTAACCTTGAAAGCCCGTTTCCTTATTCGGGCCGCAGGCAGTCACCAGGAGCGCGAAGATAACCCCCAGCACGATCAATAAGTACCTGGTCGGGATCGGCGCGCCTGAAGTGCGCCCTTCTTGTTTTTTGTTGCGCATGCTATCTTCTCCTTTTCTAAAAATTGATTAATGGAATATTAATGCCCATTATGGACAATGTAAGTCCATTTGTCAATAGGTGAGAGGTATACTCCGGGAAGTTTTAATTTAAATGTCTGACATCTTTGGGTAGGTGCTCCCTGAGAACGCGCCGCCATACCAGCAAAGTGCTCTTTATCCAATGCTATATCCATCTCCTCGAAACCAGCCAAAGAACCGCCAGCAACTAACCGCCAAACAGAAACGGCATCGTAGCGCCAAAGGCCTGGAAGATAACACCTCCACCCAAGAGAACCGCGGCGTTCGCTTTCCGAAAAAACCATCCTCCACGGTTACCACCATCAAATTGGCAATGACTATGATGCGGGTCTCCGCTTTCTGAGCCACAGCGCACTGACAACCACCAACAGCGGCGCGGCAACAGCCGAGGGGCACAGCCTGCCGCCGCCCGCGCCTGGTTCTCCGGCTTCTCCAGCAGATTCGGTGGATACCTCTGCCGGCTTCTCAGCAGTCTCTATGATTGGCGCCGGGGAGACTGCGGCCTGTTCTAAATCTTCAGCCCCGGCACCCCCTAGCGGCTGGATGTCATCCACCCAGATTGTGCCAGTGTTGGGCGTATCGGGATAGGTGTTGAATCCAAAGGCCAGGCCTATGATGCGTTCCGGGCTGGTGAACGGCGCGCCAGCATCCGCTTCCCAGTCTACCCGGTGGAATTCCTCCCAGCGCAATTCGACTGGAATCCAGCCCACCGCACTATCCGGTGGGGCTTCGATGGTGTAGAAATAAGTTTCCTGTTCCTCTGGAGTGCCGGCGTAAAGGTCCACATTGAAGACCAGCCCAGCCTGGCCGGAATGTAGATAGAAGGCCAGGCCTTCGGTCTGGCTCCAATCTTGCTGGTTTTCATAGAAAAGTGTGCAGGTCGCCCAGCTGTTGGCGGCAACATCAAAATCAATTTGCAAGGCGTGGTTGCCGTGATAGGCTTCTCCGCTAACGGGAACGCAGGCAATGGTTGTAGCGGTGGCTTCATCCCAGAATTCCTCCCAACCGTTGGTGCCCGAGGGCGCCTCAGATTCGAAGTCATCGATCAGAGATCCGGAGGCCGGTAGAGCAGGGGCCGCGGGAAGGGTTTCCCTTGTGGGGGCAGGCACTATGGTTGGGAGTGTTTGAGCAGTGGTCTGGGTTTGGGGTAGCGGTTGGGAAGGGGCAGTGGAGGCCCAGCGTCTATAGAAAAGGTTCAATAGAGGTACAAACTCTGCGGTCGCCTTGCGGCTGCCATCCACTGAGGGGTGATCATCGTCAGGGGAGGATGGATAATACAACGTGTTCATGTCGCCAAGGGGATGCTCCACCTGCCCGTTGTGCAAGCGGTGATGAGCGTCCGGGCCGGTTAGAAGGTTGTAGAAGTCGAAGACTGCCACATTGAGATAGGGATAGGTGTTCTCGCGCAGCCAGTCGTTCATCAGCCATAGATTAAAAGCCCGGGCGTTTTGGGCATAGGCCGGATCGGAGACCGGCGGCGCGGTGATGACCAAGAACAGTTTATCCGGGCGGGTGACGAAGTATTTCAGCAGTTCGTTGTAGATGTACTTGGCATTGCCCACCGTCCAGTCGTTGCCAGGCGTGGGCGGGTCGTTCGGGTTCCCCTCAAGGTTCGAATTTGGGAAGCAGGATTTGAACAGGATGATCTGGTTCTCGCCGCCAGGATCAGCCAGCAAGCGTGTATAGGCGGAGTTCTGCCCACTTTCGTTAAACAGGGCCTGCATATAGCGATCGGTGTCTTCGCTTCGGAACCATTCCAGCCAGTTGGGAATGTCAGTGCGATCGCCAATCGCCTCTGGTCCCCATCCGTAGTTAGTATCGCTGACAAAATAATGGTTCTGTGCCAAAGCCAAGCCTAGGCCACCATAATCGTCGACCAGCCAATTCTCGCCGGTCGAATGGTGGATGAAAATCAGTTTCACGATCTGGTCGGGAGGCTCGGCATTCTCGGCTTGAAGGAGCGGGGCTATTGAGGATGATGAGGTAGAGAACAAGGACAAAATGGCTACCACCAACAGTGAGAACCATATGCGTTTCATGACATCCTCCCTATTTGATCTGTTCTGATAGCCCGGCAGGTGAACTGCCGGGCCAGCAAACTGGCAGCTTCACACCTACCAAAAACGGATCGTGCGATTTTTCACGATTATATCATGGCGTTGTTAAGCAACCGGAAGCCCCTCTCATCCAGGAATTATTCAATCCACATTGATATTAAGTATAGAAAGGGTTTAGAGACCTGCACCAAGGTTAAACAAGCTGCCGCCCCCCGCTCCCTTATTTGCCGGTTAAAGCCCTGGCCAGCCGCCCGAGGTTGAACGGCTGTCCCGAAAGCAGGGTCTGGGCGCGAAACATGCCTGCCACCGCCCGGATCACCAGGACCACCGTGATCACCAGCAAGCTGGTCGCCAGCAAGGGTTGCCATAGCGGCACGCTGGTCGCTGCCAGGCGGGTCATCATCACCACCGGCGCGGTCAAAGGGAACAGACTCAACCCGGTTGCCAAGGCTCCATTGGGCTGCTCTATCAGCACGCCGATCATCATCAACGGGATGATCAAGGGCAAGATCACCACAAAAGTTGCCTGAGAGGCCTCCCGAAGGTTGGGCACCAGTGCGCCCACGCTGGCCATCAAACTGGCATATAAACCGTAGCCCAGCAGGAAGAAGACCAAGCCCCAGACCAGGAAGGAGATCGGCAGCTGGAAGGCCGCCGGCAGGCTGAAGGTGCGTCCGCTCAGCCGCAGCAACCCGTAACCAGTCCCCACCCACAGGACAGTCTGGAGCAAGCCTACTAACCCCAACCCAATGATCTTTCCCTCCAGCATCTGCCTGGGCGAGATTGACACCATCAGGATTTCTAGCACGCGATTTTCCTTCTCTTTGGTGACGCTGTTGAGCAATAAGCTGGACGACATCAAGATGACCACATAAAAAATCATGGTCACCCCATAAGGCAAGAAAAAAGTTAGCGGGTTATTTTCATCTCGCTGGGGTGTGGGGGCCAGAGATACTTCCTGCAAATTGAGCGGGTGCTCAATCTTGGCAGCCAGTTCTTGGTTCCCATCCAGCAGGTTGACTGTCAGGATAGTTTCAATTTGAGAGCTTTGGTCAAAGGCTGAAAGTGGGTTGAAATCTGGGCGCACATTGATAATCTTACCGCTGCTGATGTAATCCGCCGGGATCACGTAGAAATCTGAGATCTCCCCGGCTTCCAACGCCCCTTTGGCAGCTGCCTGGTTTGGGTATGCTATCAAGGCTCCCTGGGGCACGGACTGCGGTATGGAGCGAATCAGGCCACTTTCATCCACGTAACCTTCTGGGGATTTGCTGGGGAAGCTTTGCGGGCTGAAGAACTGCGAAAGCGAGCTGGGAGCCCGGCTGTTTATAGCGGAAACGCCCAAAACTACGAGAATTGAGATAAAGGGGATTCCCAATGCAGTAAATAAGAACGAGCGCCTTGTCACCGTCGTGATGACTTCGTTTTTCAAAACCAAGAATATTTTTCGCAAGCTAGTGCTCCCCTGCTGCCGGTTGGCCGAAGAGTTCCCTTAGGGTTACCCGCTGTCCATAGCGCAGCATCCCCAAACGAAAAGCACGTCCTGCCAACCATAACGCTCCCAAAGCGAAGGCCGTTAAACTGACCAAGCTGGGAAGCAGCTCTCCCAGAGGCACTTGCGTGAAACCCATTCGCAAGCTCAAAGCAACCGGGGCGGTCAGCGGGAAATAGCTCAACGCCACTGCCATTGGCCCGTTCGGATTGCTGATGATCAAATAGGAAAACCAGTAAGGCAACATCACCGGCAAGGTAATCAGTCCGGTCACCTGCTGGCCTTCGCGCGCTTCGGTTACCGTGGCACCCACTGTCGCCATCAATGCCGCAATCAACAGGAAACCGGGAAGCATCACCGCCGCCATGGTTACGAGCGCCGAGGGTGCAATTTGAACCGCGTTGAGCCAGGTCACATAGTTGCGCCCGACCATAACCCCCCCTATCGCAAACCCAATCCAGGCCAGCAGCTGGGTAAGCCCCACGCCGACGATCCCAACGATCTTACCTGACATCATCTGCAAGGGGGAAACCGAGGTGAGCAGGATCTCCATAGTGCGGTTTTCTTTTTCCTCCACCATGGCTTGCATCAAGTAACCTGAAGTCGTAAAAATGGCCATCACGAATACCAGCCCGGCAATGAAGGGCGTCAGGATATTAAACCAGTCTTTTTGTGACATTTGGCGACTACCATCGGCGGTACGCACCACCACATCGTTGCCCTCAGTGATGCGCTCGACGATCGCCTGGGGTTGGCCTTTAAGCAGGTTTGCCCGTATGAAATTCCGGAACTGCGCTTGCGCCGATGAGCTGGGTGGTTGGATGAAAATCAGCTCTGCCTGGGAGGTTTGCAAATAATCAGACGGCAACACGTAATAAGCCTGCAGCTTGCCAGCTTGCAGAGATTCCTTTGCCTGGGCCTCGCTCTCAAACTGGATGATCGGCACTGGTCTTTCGAACGAACTTGATTGGGGCGGTTCGACAGCTTGCGCCAACAACCCGGAATGGTCCACATACCCGATCGGCGTGTTCTTGTTCTCCGCCCGATCGATTAGCAGCACCACCAAAGCCATCACCACCACCAGGGCAGGCACGCTCAATAAGGCAAACAAAAAACGGCGGCGTAGCACATGCCGCTGGTATTCATATGCCACCACCCGCCAAAATTTACTCAACTGGCCCTGCCTCTCCCTGCACCACCCGAATGAAGATTTCATCCAAGGTGGGTGTGGCAATCTCGAACTGTTCTAAGGGCACGTTCCGTTTCACCAGCTCCTCGAGTACCTGTTGTGGGCTGGTTCCGGAGGCCAGAGTTATCTTAACGCTGCTGTTATGTGCTTCCATCTTTTCCACTCCGGGCAGCGCCGGCAGCTCACTGCTGGATTTCACCAGGACCGCATGGCTGGCATACTGGCGGCGAATCTGATCCAATCCACCATATAGCACTGCCCTGCCGTGATTGATCAGTAAGATACGGTCGCACAGCTCCTCGACCTGATGCATCTGGTGCGTCGACATGATCAAGGTCACACTTTGGGTGCGCAATTCGCGTAGCAATCCCTTGACGAGCTGGGTGTTGACCGGGTCGAGTGAGATGAATGGCTCATCAATGATCACCAGCTCTGGCTTGTGCAGCAAGGTCACGATAATCTGGGCTTTCTGCTGCATACCTTTGCTGAGCTCCTTGATCTTGTGGTTCTTGTGGGCAGCCAGGTCAAAACGCTCTAGATATTCACCGGCACGTTGCCTCACCACGGTTGGCGATAACCCTTTTAAGGAGCCCAAGTAAACCAAACAGCGCTCCAATGGGATGTCCTGGTACAAGCCGCGCTCCTCCGGCATATAACCGATGCGATCCTTGGTCGCCTCGGTCATCGGCCCGCCCAAGACGGCGACCTCGCCGCTCTCGGGTTTGAAAATATCCAGGATCAACCGGATGGTTGTAGTTTTGCCAGCTCCATTAGGCCCCAGCAAGCCGAAAATCTCACCCTTCCCTACGTTAAAAGAAAGGTCATCGACCGCCTTGATTGCTCCGAATGATTTAGTTACGTGCGAAACTTCGACCGTGTACATTCCTTTTCTTTCCATGTGATTTACCTCACTAAATTTCAAACCTTGCGGATTATACCCGCGAACTCGTCGAGTTGATCGATAAACCTCCCTTAACCCCCTCAAGACCCGCAAGCAGGTCTCCGTAGCAGGCCTGGTGCTATAATAGCCGCATATTCGCCACCCAGCTTGCCTTGGCATCCACAGACATAAATGCCATGTCTATCAATTGGATCAACACCAGCGATCTCTCTTTTAATTACCTCTTGCTGCTCGAACGGGTTCAGCTGAGTTGGTTCCCCGGATGGCTGCCTGAGCCTGAAATGGCCTTGGCTCTACAAGCCAACCCCCTGGTAGCCTGGTATCTGCGTCACAAGTGCCCCCAGATAACACCCTGGCTCGATCAAATTTACGCTGCACATGCCTTCTCAGGGGCTGGCGCTGGCCCCACCTTCCAGGAGGTTTACACTGCTGAGCAATCCGTCCTGCAGGCCATCAATGACCTGCTTGTCTATGCCATCGACCCCGCGGTTTACGACGACTTGCCCTTCCTGGCATGGGACGACCACGAGCTTACCGACCTGGTGGACTTCTCTGGTAAGACCGTCATCGATGTCGGCTCCGGCACCGGTCGCTTGGCATTTACCGTGGCGCCTTTCGCCAAAGTGGTCTTCGCGGTCGAACCGGTAGAAAATTTGCGACATTATCTCAAAACGAAAAGTGATAATCTAGGCTACCATAACCTCTACCCGCTGGATGGTCTCATCACTGAGATCCCCTTCCCAGATGGGTTTGCTGGGGTTACCATGGCCGGTCACGTCTTCGGTGACCAGCCCGATTGTGAGCTGCGCGAATTGGAACGCGTTACCCAGGCTGGCGGCATGGTCATCCTTTGCCCGGGTACTAGTGAGAAGGAGCAGCTTGCCCACCAATTTCTGGCCAGCCATGATTACCATTGGTCTCGCTTCGAAGAGCCTGGCGACGGCTGGAAGCGTAAATACTGGAAGACCTTGACGGGCCACTCCAATTGATCTTCTATATGTTAAAAAAAACGATGAAAAGCGTTTGTATCTATTGTGGTTCATCAGATCGGGTCAGAGCAGAATACCTGCAGGCCGCCCGCCGCATGGGTGAGACCGTCGCCCGTCGCGGTCTGCAGCTGGTCTATGGCGCAGGCAGCACCGGTTTGATGGGGGCCCTCTCTGATGCGGCCCTTCAAGCCGGCGGGCAGGTCATCGGCGTCATCCCCGGCTATTTCAACACCCCCCGGCTGGCTCACAGGGGCCTCACCCGCCTGGAAGTAGTTGAGACCATCCACCA
>Ga0307435_1000383_pt1 | contig 19781 bp, 17 predicted proteins | sample SalMarWE160470MG_FD_202164 | JGI IMG/M metagenome (GOLD analysis project Ga0307435, IMG submission 202164) | Salt marsh sediment microbial communities from the Plum Island Ecosystem LTER, Massachusetts, United States - WE1604-70 | ecosystem: Environmental > Aquatic > Marine > Intertidal zone >... | reverse complement strand
CCAGGCCTGCCGAGAAGTTGGCTGTTCGTTAATTGGCGGTGAAACCGCCGAGATGCCCGGCATATACTCCCAGGAGAGCTATGACTTGGTAGGCTTCATTGTCGGAGTGGTGGAAAAAAAGAATATCATCGGCGGCACTTCTATTGTTTCAGATGACGTAATCCTTGGCCTGCCTTCATCTGGCTTACACACCAATGGTTATTCATTAGCGCGAAGAGTCTTTGGCATAGATGCTAACCCTTCGCACTTAAACAAATTTTATCCCGCGTTAGGAAAGAGCCTCGGTGAAGAATTGCTCCAGGTCCACCGTTGCTACTATCTGCAAATTAAGCCAGCCTTGCCATTGATTAAAGGTATAGCTCATATTACCGGTGGCGGCTTTGCAGGTAATATATCTCGCATCCTGCCTCAAGGCCTAGGCGCTCATCTTCGTAAGGATTCCTGGGATATTCTGCCAATTTTCAAGCTCATTCAAAAAGAAGGCGATATAGATGAGACGGAGATGTACCAGGTGTTCAACATGGGGATAGGCATGACCATTGTTTGTTCCCCCCAGCAGGTAGCCAAGATTGTCAGTATCATGCCCCAGGCTAAAGTTATCGGCGAGATAATTAAGACAGAAGACGAGGAAAGAGTAATAATAAATTAAAGGAGGTCCTGTGCGCACCATAGTTAGTGTTTCGGATAAATCAGGCGTAGCTGACTTTGCCCGAGGTCTAAAAGAGCTGGGCATTGAAATATTCAGCACCGGTGGGACCAAGAAGTCTTTAGAGGCTGCTGGAGTAAAAATACACAGCATCTCAGAGCTTACTGGCTTTCCTGAAATCCTCGATGGCCGGGTGAAGACTTTGCATCCCGCAGTGCATGGAGGCATCTTAGCCCGACGTGACCTTCCCCAGCACCTATCCGAGCTAACCCAGAACCGCATTGAGCCCATTGACATGGTGGTGGTCAACCTCTATCCATTTGTGGAAACAGTGACCAAGGCTAAAGTTTCCCTAGATGAGGCACTGGAGAACATCGATATTGGCGGACCAAGCATGCTGCGCTCTGCAGCCAAAAATTTCCCCTCCGTCCTGGTAGTAGTCGATCCCGGGGATTACAATACAATCTTGCACAAGCTGCGCCAGGGCAACATAGATTCAGAATATAGGAAGCGGTTAGCCCAGAAAGCTTTCCAGCATGTTGCCCTTTATGATACAGCCATCGCTCAATACCTTAATGAAGAAGCTTTTCCCGAAGAGATGACAATAGCCTTAAAAAAAGCCCGTAGCTTGCGCTATGGCGAGAATCCCCATCAGCAAGCTGCCTTTTACATTGAACAAAATGTAAGACAGAAGCAAGATGGCATGGCATCCCTGGAACAGCTTGGCGGACCCGAAATTTCCTTCAACAACCTTCTCGATTTAGATGCTGCTTTAAACGTGTTGAGCGATTTTACTGCTCCCACCATTGCCATAATGAAGCACACTAATTCCTGCGGACTTGCCTCCCATAATGATTTAGCCGAGGCTTATCGGCGAGCTTTAGCTGGCGACCCTGTAGCTGCCTTTGGCGGCATAGTTGCCAGCAACCGAATTATTGATTTAGCTACTGCCAGGGAAATAGATAAGTCTCATTACGACGCCGTTGTCGCCCCAGAATATGAAAAAGGGGCTCTGGAACTACTAAGACGCAAAGAAACTCTGCGCCTTGCTAAACTTGCCCCTTATAGTCCTTCGTCCTCCGAACTACATCTCGATTTTCGCCATGTCGGAGGCGGCTTTCTGGCCCAAATGCCTGACACTTTAACCGAATCCGAACTTAAGCCTCGCGTCGTAACCAAGCGCCAACCAAGCGAGACAGAGTTATCAGACCTGCTCTTTGCCTGGAAGGCAGTTAAAGGCATAAAATCTAACGCCATAGTTATCGCCAAGGACAAAACATTGTTAGGCATGGGAGCCGGACAGCCAAGCCGGGTGGTAAGCGTTGAGCTAGCTTTAAAAAAAGCTGGTGACCAGGCTAAAGACAGCGTCCTTGCCTCAGATGCCTTCTTCCCCTTCACCGATGGCCCGGAATTGGCAATCAAGCATGGAATTACCGCCATTATACAGCCCGGTGGCTCGGTAAGAGATAAAGAGGTAATTGAGCTGGCAGACAAGTATAATGTCGCCATGGTATTTACCGGTGTTCGCCATTTCAGACACTGACCTGCGCAAACACAAAATCCTTTAGCTCTAAATATTTAGGAACCGGGATTTTGAATTTGTTATTTAGAAATTAGTGCTTAGAGTTTATAGAGGTGAAGGAGGTGAGAAATGTTCATGATTAGCAAAGAAACTATGAACAGCGTTATGTCACTTAGAGAGAAGATAGCTGACCAGGGAAAAAGGGCAGAGTGTATTGCCGATGTGGAAAATATGATAAAAATGAAGGAATCCCATCTGGCAAGGGCAGAGTGGGGTTCTTGTTGTGGTAACATCTGCAATCTGGCACCACAGATAGACAGCGAACTACAGATGCTCCAGAACACTTTAGAGGTTTTAAGGAAGGGAGACAGCACGAAGGCAGCTTCTTTACTAGAAGATTACATTGCTTTCTTGCAGAAAAACTATAGCCCTGAGCCTGATCATTGGTGATGCCATGGCCAGAGTAGTAATTGTATCGGATATGTTACGTGGCTTTCTCGAGGAAGGTTATCCACTTTATTGCGGTATCGAGGCCCGTAGTATCATACCCAATATCCAGAAATTACTGGAACGTGAATTAGAACAGGGCTCGAAAATCTTCTATTCATGTGACCACCATATACCTGACGACCCGGAATTCAAAATGTTTCCACCCCATTGCATTGAAGGTACTGAGGAAGCTGAACTCATACCCGAGCTTTTGCAATATCCCGGTGAAATAATACCCAAAAGAACCTTTAGCAGTTTCTACAACACTCCTTTAGACAAGAGACTGGAGGCAATCAAGCCCGAAACCATAGTCGTCTGCGGCGTAACCACCCATATTTGTGTTCTGAACGCAGTAATTGATGCCAGAAACAGAAGCTATGAAGTTGAAGTCCCCGTTGATTGTGTTGCTTCCTTCGACATAAAAGCTCACTTCTTCGCCCTGGACTATATGGAGAAGGTGCTTGGAGCCAAGCTTGTTAAACCTTTAGTTAAGGTTTCTTCGCCCCCTTTCGAAATTCCCGACTCATGGTTGAACGGGGAAACTGCCGACATCTATTTTCCCCGCACCGTGGAAATACTTAAGAAAGAGGGGATTAATCCCGTAGCGACTATGGAGGTATTTCCTCGCCGAGCTGGTATCTTGTGCGGCATAGAGGAAGTTAAATCTTTGCTCGCCAAAGTTCTTCCTGAGGATAATTGTGAAGTATGGTCGCTATCTCAAGGAGAACCTTTCGACAGAAAAGAAGTGGTCTTGCGCATAAAAGCCCCTTATCAAAGCTACGGAACTTATGAAACAGCTTATCTGGGCATACTTTCCCACTGCAGCGGCTGGGCCACCGCTGCCCGAGAATGCGTTGATGCTGCCCGAGGGATTCCCGTCATCAGCTTCGGGGCCCGCCACGTCCACCCCTCAGTAGTCGGCATTATGGAATACTCCGCTATAGTCGGAGGCTGCACTGGCTGCGCCAGTACCGCTGGAGCAAAACTTGCCGACATCCAACCCACAGGGACTATTCCCCACGCCCTCATCATTATTATGGACAGCACTGCTAAGGCCACTCTTGCTTTCGACAAGCATATGCCTTCCGAAGTGCCACGCATTGCCCTGGTTGATACTTTTGAGGACGAGGTCAGAGAAAGTGTAACTGTGGCCAAAGCGATGCAAGGAAAGTTACAAGGCGTAAGATTAGATACACCTTCAGAAAGAGGTCGAGTTACTACTGGCTTGGTCAAAGAAGTTAGAGCCTGGCTGGACCTCGAGGGATTTAAGGACGTGAAAATAGTCGCCAGCGGTGGACTTGACCCGGAACGAATCAGATATTTTATCGATGAAGGGGCACCTGTGGACATTTTCGCTGTTGGCAGCTATATCAGCGATGCCAGGCCCATTGATTTCACCGCTGACCTTCACGAAATAGAAGGCAAGTCCATCGCCAAAAGAGGCAGAATGCCCGGCATCACCCCCAACCCCAGGCTAAAGAGAGTGATGTAAAAACTCCCCGAAGAACTTTAGTCAGTATTACACCTGTTAATGTAATTAGCGATACACATATTAGTTATGATGCTTTTATGTCTTTATGCTTTTGTTAACCTCTTCCACAATCCTGGGCAATATCTCACCTGTCTTCCCCTGGATTAAATAATCTGATATGCCTTCGTGGGTGAGCGGCGTAGGGTCCGCATTTACTTCTATTATCTTCACATTAGCCTTATTCCCCATTACATCCAGCCCCGGGACTAATCTACTCGAATGAAATCTTGCCATCCTGGGCAGATTGGCAAAAGGATAAACCACTGCTGATGTCCCGCAGATAAGCATCAAGTCACATCCCAAAGCTTCTTTTTCCGACTCCTCCATGACATCTGAAGGTATCGGTTCCTTGAAGTGAACCACATCGTCCTTCAGGACAGCACCACACTTGCAGCGAGGCGGAAGCTCATCCAGGGAGACTTCCTCCCAGGGAAACCTTGAGCCGCAAGAAATACACCTCAGCGCATGGACACTGCCGTGATATTCTAAAACCCTCTTACTCCCCGCCTTTTTATGTAAACCATCAATGTTTTGCGTGATTACACACTTTAGTATCCCCAGAGCTTCGAGCTCAGCCAGAGCATAGTGACCTGGATTTGGCTTAGCCTGCCTGATTTGTTCATGAAACGTCCCGTATGTCCCCCGCAACCCCAGTATTTCCTCCCAGTATGCCCTGGGGTTGTTCAGGAAAAGCTCGTATCTTTGATAAGCCTTAGCCTCTGCTTCTTTATTCGTAGTCCAGATGCCCTTTGGTCCCCTGAAATCAGGTATTTCTGATTCGGTTGACATGCCCGCTCCGGTTAATGCAATGGCATATTTACTTTCCGCCAAATCCTTTGCTGCCCGCTTAATTAGACTCTCCATATTCACCCCAAAACACTACTATTGTGGCAAAATCCAGCTTGTCTGCCAGACTCATCCTAAACATTCTTCACAGGAAAGCTTTTTTTGTGCCGGCTAATTTATTACCGCCGAAATCCCCACACCAGTTTCCCCAGACCTCCCCTTTTTTGAACGCTTCCGGTCAGCAATCTGTCCGAATTGAAAATGCGAACCGCTATCACTATCATTATTACCGTGAAAACTGCTGTATAAGCAATACCGCCGATTACCAGCGAATAATTATCCATCATAAGAGCCCGCATAGCCATCATAGGGTGGGAAAAAGGTATGGCAAACACAAGAATTCTTAAGACGGCGGGAATTGTATCGAAATCTTTAAACATGGTTATGAACACGGAGATCATAGCCAGTGCGGTTATCGGGAAGATTAGTGTCTGGGCACTTCTATAATTCTTGGCAAATGTTCCCAGAACTATACATAGTGCAAGCCCGGCTAAAAGAGCTGTGAATAACGAAACCCCTATCAGTAAATAATCTTGCATGCTCAGGGCCAATCCAAAATCTGCCAGATTTATATCTGAAATCTGGAATGAAGTCATGTAGCGTGAAAATCCAATCATATAGATAGCTGCCATTATCATCCCCACCAGAGCGCTGCCGACTATTTTGCCAATTACTATATGGCTTCTCCTTACGGGCAGGGTTAACAATGTCTCCAGGGTCTTGTTTTCTTTCTCCATGCCCATCGAAGATATTACGGAAGCCCCGGCCATGATTATGAGCATCATTACTACAATTGGAATAACTATTGATTGTGAACTTAGCATATTGCCCAGTTGGCTTGACGATAGACCTTCGATCTCTTTCCCCTTGAAAAACGTGGCTTCAACTCTTTTCGTCGGGTTCAAGACGAGGGCTGGATCAAAGGAGCTATCTTGTTGTATCAGTTTCGTCGATATCCCCTGGTTCACTGCTTGAATAAGCCCTTCAACCACGCCTGAGGATATGGAATCCATCAGCCCTGCGCCTTTCATTATCCAGTAAATTTCTATTTCCCCCTGATGATTGGCATAAATGTTTTGGCTGAAGTTTTCAGGTACTACCAGAAGCGCAACTCCATTTTCTTCCCTTACTTCTTCCAGGCCTTCTTCAGCATCACTGCCGTCATAGATAACCTCCGCCTTCTCGGTAAGAACGGCCATGGCTATATCAGAAAAATCGCCATCGTCCATATCCACGATTCCTATGACTGGCTTTTCCTCCATTCTTTCCCCGACGTTGCCAATCGTTTGCCCCACAAGTCCAAACACTATGGCAATAACCACTATTGGGATCAGGGTTGCGAGGACAAACAATTCCTTGAATTCTTTCTTTATTATGTTGCCAATCATTTAATCGCCTTAACAAAAGCTTCTTCTATATTTCCGGCGTCATATTCCTTTTTGAGTTCCTCAGCGGTCCCGCTGGCAACTATTTTCCCATCGTTTATCAAAGCGATGCGGTGACATAAGAGCTCCACCTCAAGCATATTATGTGAAGACAATAAAACCGCCACTCCCGCCTCGACTGAGCTATTTATTATCCTCCTCACCTCTTGAGCATTTAACACGTCCAGGCCGGAGGTAGGCTCATCTAATATTGCCAATCTCGGGTTTACCATTAAAGCTCTGCCCACGAGCAAACGCCGTGTCATTCCCTTGCTGTATGTATCAACTTTATCGTTTATTCTCTCTCCCAAATTGGCTATTTCCAGTCCTCTCTGGACCATATTCTGGAATTTCTCTCTATCGCCAAAGAATTTGGCGATAAAATTCAGGTAATCTTTGCCCGTGAGATTTTTATAGGCGCCAGCCTCTTCGGGCAAATAGCTTATTATCTTTCTCACCTCTCCTGCCTCTTTAGGAAGTTCGTAGCCAAAGACTGCTACCGAGCCAGAGGTTATTTGAAGCAGTGTGGCGATAACCCTCAATGCGGTTGTCTTCCCCGCACCATTAGGACCTATCAGGCCAAATACCTCCCCTTCCTTTACTTCAAAAGAGATTCCGTTTATTGCCCTGAAGTTCCCATAGTCCTTGACCAGCTCTCTAACTTCTACTGCTTTCATTTAACTCACTTACCGCAATAGCCAAAGGATGTTCTTGCGAAGGAAAAAAGCTGGTGCATACTATCATACACCAGCCTTTTGTGCCGTGTTAGGCGCTTTATCATGGCATACCTTAGTGTCGTGATTAAACCTTTATATAGCACAGTGAGTTCTTCTTCACGATACTACAAATAATAACCCTTGAATTTTTTCAACGACGCCCATAACTACTTCTTGGATTCCTGAGCTTCGCTACTTGTGTACACTCTGATATTTCGTCATATTTGTGCTCGGACGCGGCGTATAACAGCCACGAACACGCAAATTACGAGATCACAGTAAATATTTGAATACAGTGAAGGCTAGCTCTATGCTCACTGTTACCTGCAGTCTCAAAAATATGCGAATTCTACTTAGGACTCCTTGTAAGGTGCAGCTAGAAGCCTTTCTGTTGGAATCCCCAATTTGTTTTCTATTTTTTGCCTATCTCTGTAACTGATTTGATGTAAGGCGCAATGGTTAGCAATCATTAACTTTACTACCCTCTCAGCTATTTGTGAAAAATTCTTTTCTTTAACTCGTTCCACAATTTCGTCAGTTTTTAGGTGTTTATTGTACCACATTGAAATTCCGTGTTTTATTATGAAGGAAGCCGGAGTATCTACTTCATCACAAACTCTATTCACAATTTCTGTTAATTTATCAGAGCCTAAAGAGTGCACAATTTTATTAATCAAACCATACACAACAAGGAGATTTAAGTTCCAGAAAATAGTCCTTGAAGCTTCTTCCAGTTTCTCTTTACTTAATTCGCCTTCTTTTTCTTCACGAATTTTCCCTAACCTTTCAGATATAAACTCAATTACATCCTTCTGGCCTTCTTTGTCTTTTATAAGCTCAAAGAAAGAGAATAAAATCCTCAAATGAACGTTCATTGCTTCTTTAAATATTTCTAAAAGTTTTGTTCTTTCCAGGGAACCTGCTCGGTTCCTAATAATACACCCCATCACCTCCACTGTCTTGACAGCTCTCCTCAATTCTTTTCCCAAGGAATCATCCTCTTGTTTCTTTTCTTGCACCAGTTCTATATCATCCCGAATTTTCAATCTCCTCTCTCTTTCTTGTTCAGGTGTTCTATTCGGTTGTGGCAAAGCTGCTTTAATAATAGTGCCTATATGTTCATCGAAAAAACTAACCTCGTCTTTTACTAAAGTTGCAGGGCTATACCCTGCAAAGAGAGTCAGTGCAATCCGTGTTATATCGTCTACAATTTTGACGTTTCTAGAGTGATGTGCCAGGAATATTACAATATAGGCATTTTCGTTCACGTGAAGGTTACCTGTTATCTTTTCAATTTCCGTCTTTACTTCATCGTCCCCAAGATGTTCAGCAAGATACTTACCAACGAAGAAATAATAAAGGTAAGGGTAGCGAAACGAGTAATTATTAAAGCTATCTACTGAAATTATTTGACTTAAGTTTCTCAGTAAAATGTCCTGTTCTACGGGGAGAATATATTTCTGTAAGTACGAATGTATAAATGCCTCCAAATCGTTAGGCGATAATTCATATTTCTTTTCCCTGTAGAAATAGAAAGCTATCTCTGTCAAGAAATTTATGTATATGTCTATTTCATCCTCTCTTACCCCCTGTTTCCTTAAATAAAAATATATTAGAGCTTGGTAGCAGTAACCCTGAGAGGTTATTTCCTGATGGAGTGGGACTGCAAGTGTTTCATAGATGACTAGTGTAGACAAAATAAAAAAGGGATATGCAGGCATAATCCCTTTCTCGACACTTCCCAAAGTGGAGTCTATTAATTCTGTGGCCCTGTCAATCTTTGCATAATCTCTCGTGTCTTTATCTGTCAAAGAAATCCATTTTTTGATTAATTCATACCTTAACGAGGGTTTGAGTTTTTTTATTCTAAAATAAGCAAAGGAACTAACGATCTTTTCGTCCTTAAGGTTTAAGCTAAAAATATCATCCACCGTGATTACAGTATAAGGATATTTATATAAAACTCTTATAAGCCTTTCTTTATTCTGAGCCAAATGAAAATCATCAATTATCGGGATTATCCTTTCCTTATCAATTTCATTTATATCAATTCCTTCATATTCTTTGCGAAATGAAGACAATATCCTATTTTCTATTTTCCCCCTAAAAAGATCCTTTCCATCGGATACATAAATCGGAACAAAACTCCTTCTACGCAACTCCTTAAATAGCAGCTTACATAGAGTTGTTTTCCCCGATTGGTCCGCTCCCGAAATAACGAACTTTGGATAGACTAAAGGATTCTCAAACAATTTCTCGGAGCTTATTCTCTCTTCGTAATCTCTTAACTCATCATATTTATCCAACTCAGGATATATAAATATATCATCCAAAACAACTCTTTCTTTTTGAGAATGTGCTTTTGTTAACATCTCTGTATTTTGCAAGAAACTTTCAAATGCCTCTGTTGTTTTTAATTGTCTTATTTTTATCTCGTCCTCAATTACTTTTTTGAGCCCACCATAAACATCTTGCCAGCCTTCGTCCCGATTTTGAAAACTTGAGACAGGTTTCCCGTCTGCGGGCAAAGCTAGTAGCTTATGAATTTCTTGGTCATCCTTCCATCCGCAAGGAGACAAAATGACAGGGATAACTGATATTCCTCTCTCCTTTCTCAATTCCAACGCTCTCTTTTTTTCCTTCCTGCATTCATATGAAGAAAGAAAACTTACTGAAATAAATAAGCAAATGATATCTGCGTCCTCTAAATTATTATCAATCTTAGTTTCATAATCTTTACCCGGTAGAATTTTACGATCATACCAGTCTTCTATCAGGCCATTCTCTTTGAGTGGGGTAATATGTCCTCTAAATTGCTCAACATAAGGATTTTCAGCAAGATTGTCTTTATGTGAGTAACAAATAAAAAGCTTTAACTTCTGGTTTTTCTCCATATCACTATACTCCAGTATTCATTATAGTAACTATGACTATCTTTTTTTAAGCTTATAGGTAACCTAGTATATATGAAAATGTCTTTACTTAGCCACTTTCAAAACTGTAATGCTATTAGAGTAAACGCTGTTGTATAATATAGTGGGAGCAAGAGATGTCTGGCGTGGGACAGAGGACGGGGAAGGCTAAAATTGGAGACAGAGAGAAGCTCGAAGCCTTCAGGCGACTGAGGGCCTAGCAGTGAAAGGGGTTGAAAATGAGCGACTTTGACATCGCATCTTACGTTTCCCACATTGAGGCGAACCGCTCGATCAAGGACGCTTTAATGCAAAGCTTAAAGACGCGCCGACCTCCCTATCGCATCTCCGTGACCGACTTACTTAACCTCAAACAGGCTTACTTCAGGAGAAAGTATCCCGAAATTGTTCCGCCTCTGGAGAAACAGCAGCTTATGTGGGCCGGCACCGGCTTTCACAAGACCTTCGGCTCAGCCGTATCCAGCGAAGAATACCTGGAGCAATTTGTAGAAGCCGAGGGCATAGTCGGTAAGATTGACATCTACGAGAAGATTCCGGTGGAGGTCAAGACCACCTCCACGCCTATAGACACGAAGGATTTATTGAAATACAGACCAAATTATATCGAGCAATTGGGCATGTACTGCGCTATGGTCAATGCCCACGAGGGAGAAATTATCATCTATCAGCGCCAGGGAGAGGAATCGCCTTCACCTTCCCCTCTGCTTGTCTATCACGTTACTTTCCCGGACCTGGAAGCAATTCGAGAGGAAATGCGGCGGAGACGCGACCTCCTGGTGCAAGCACTCATTTCCAACGACCCCAGCAATCTCCCCGTTTGCCCCTGGCTCAACAAGCAGTGCGATTACTCGCAGGTATGCGACTGCGCAACCACATCGGTGCCAGCATCGTATGAGATAGCTGAATTAGCCGGGGAAATTTATGCCGATAGCACTACCTGTGAACAACTCCTCAGCAAAATGGCTGGGGCTCAACCATCCCAACTGTTTGGCATCAACGATATTGTTTTCCCCCGCAAAGCATATTTTGAGCGCCTTAAGTTGAGTGAAGGAGTCCGGGAAGAGAAGGGAGAGTATCTTCGTTCCATGGATGAGCTTGGCTTTCTCAATGCACTCCGCGATTCATTACGCTACGGTGCCCCGGGCGAAGCGCAGAGGATTCCCGTGAAGCATGCGCCACTAGCCGACCTGGTCCAAATCTGGCAGAACTTGCCCACCATCCTACGCGACCCAAAATTTTCTTCACTCGTGGAGAGGGAACGCTTGCCCAGAGCATTCCCTCATTACTTCCTCCGCCTGGGATTTGACTGTGCCTTAACAGAGAACACAAAAGGCAGGTTGCTGCTCTACTATGTTAAAGTTCCCAAAGAGGATGCCAAACTGATGGTCTATGATGTAAACTTCAGGAATTTGAATGCTGTTAAAGCTGAAGCATTACGCCGGCTTGAGCTTTTGGAAAAGGCGACATCACCACTGCAGCTTCCCAAATGCCCTTCATGGATGTGTTCCTACTGCGACTACAGGCTTGAATGTGGCGAAGCGTAACTGGTATAACAAGAGCATGCGAGAATAGTTTACATATTGGAAGTTATACAAAGCGCTGTACAAAATCATACTTGAGAGATAAATATGAAAGAACGGAAGGCAAGGCCTCACAAAGAGATGTTGTGCTTCAATAGAAGTCGGACAGCTAGCTTCAGGGGAAAATGCGACAACTCCTCCCAGGGGAAGATATAATAAAACCAAACCAGGTGGGGTAATGACATGGATGGAAATCAAGGCAGACGCTTGAGTGCTGAGGAGGGTTCTATCATTTTGTCACCATCGATTTGTCCGAGAATGACTGAATCAATACAGCTCGTTTTATGGTGGTATTATGTGATAATGTATTAGTGTTTGGAAACACATTAAAAGGAGGTAGCAAGTGGAACATTACAAACTCTTTATCAATGGCGAATTTGTCGACGCCGCAGATGGAAAGACCTTTCAAACAATCGACCCCGGCACTGAATCACCCATAGCCACAGTAGCGCAAGCAGGAAAAGCCGATGCAGCGGCAGCTATAGCGGCGGCACGTAAGGCTTTCGACAGAGGCGATTGGAGCGGTCTTACCAAGGAGGCCCGTGCCGCCAAAGTCCAGGATTTTGCCGACCAGATAGCACAACAGGGGTTGCGCCTGGCTGCAACTGAATCCATGGACGCCGGCCAGGTCATATCACTGGCCAAGTTCATGCCTTTAATCAGTATAACTTTATTACGCAATTTAAGCCTGGCGGCAATCACAAAATTTCCCTGGGAGGAGGAAATACCAGTCTCAGGGAACGCTTTTGCGCCGGGTCGTGAATTCATCCACAGGGAACCGATTGGGGTATGTGTAGGAATTGTTCCCTGGAACTACCCGATGTATATAGCCATGTGGAAGATCGTCCCGGCCCTCATAATGGGGAACACAATGGTTTTGAAACCGTCTTCGGTAACCCCGTTGAGCGCACTCATCATGGCTGAAGCCGCCAAAGCAGCTGGTATCCCCGATGGAGTATTCAATGTCATAGCCGGACCAGGGGCAGAACTGGGCAAAGTTCTGTGCACGCACCCGGATGTGGATAAGATAGCCTTTACCGGCAGCACGGAAATCGGTCGTGAAATTATGAAAATGGCATCCGCTACAGTGAAAAAGGTGACACTCGAACTCGGCGGCAAGTCAGCCAATATCATACTCGACGATGCAGATATGGAGCTTGCTGTGGAAGGCGCCCTCTTCAGCAATTTCTTTCACCAAGGACAGGTTTGTTCCTCTGGTAGTCGTGTATTAGTCTCATCAAAGATTCATGATGAATTCCTCGAAAAGCTGAAAAAGCGGGCTGAATCTATGCGTGTCGGATACCAGATGGACCCGACCTCTCACATGGGGCCCCTTGTCAGCAAGCAACAACTGGCTAAGGTAGAAGGTTATGTAAAACTAGGGCAAGAAGAGGGCGCGGAGCTCGTCACCGGCGGCAAACGCGTAGAAGTACCCGGTATCAAAGGTGGATATTACTATGCTCCCACTATATTTGCCAATGTCAAGAACAAGATGCGTGTTGCGCAGGAGGAGATATTCGGCCCTGTTCTTTGCATCATAAAATTCGATAGTGATGAAGAAGCGATTGCCATTGCTAATGATTCCATATACGGTCTGGCAGGTGGTGTATTTTCCACTAACACCACCAGGGCTACACGCGTAGCTCGTGGAGTTCGTACTGGAACAATGTGGATAAACAACTACCATATATTTTCGGATTTCTGCCCCTTTGGCGGCTACAAGCAATCTGGCGTCGGCCGCGAATTGGGTTTGGAAAGCCTGCGTGAATATACTCAGGTCAAGAGAATACATGTAACCGCTATTGCCGACCATAAGTCGAATATGACCTTCCAGCTTATATCGGACTATAAGAAGGTGGAAGGTTTTAATTACAATTGCCCGACTAACGTAATCGCCGGCCATGGAGCTCTGAGCTCAATCTGCAAGGCTGTTGTCGACCTTGGCTGCCGCCGGGCTCTGATTATTACCGATCCCGGGGTCAGGAAAACTGGGCTTGCCCAGTTGGTGAAAGATGACCTCGTGGATTTCTGTGTGGGCATTTATGACAATACCCCGTCGGATCCCGATCTGGAAACAATTGATACAGCCACTGCCATGGCCCGTGAGCTGAAGGCGGACTGCATCGTCAGCGTAGGTGGAGGCAGCGTTATCGATACTGCCAAAGGGGTCTGTGTAATCTTAAAGAACGGAGGCAAGGCGAATGATTACCTGAACTTTCTGGTTCTCACCGAGCCGCAGACCCCGCATATCGCTGTTCCAACGACAGCAGGAACAGGTAGCGAGGTAACAAATATAGCTGTACTCACCAGCAAGGGCGCCGCACGCAAACTCTACATAGTAGACACACGAATCATGCCGAATGTGGCTATTCTAGACCCACGTTTCACCATGACCCTGCCCAAGGATTTGACAGTCACCACTGCCATGGATGCCATGACACATGCCATCGAGGCTATGACCAGTACTATGGCAAACAAGATATGTGACGGTATGGCATTGCAGGCTATACGCCTGATCAACGAAAATCTGCCGCTGGTCGTAGCCGACGGTAATAACGAAAAAGCACGGCTCAACATGCAGCTAGCGGCTACTATGGCAGGTTGGGCATTCACAATCGCTCAGGTTGGTCTAGCACACGCCATGGCGCATACAATAGGAGTAATGCACCATATCCCACACGGAGCAGCCTGCGGTATATTGCTTCCCAAGATAATGCGGTATAACGTGGATCATGCAGCCGACAAGCTGGTTCAGGTAGCACAGGCTCTGGGAGTTAACACCGTCGGCATGACAGAGCACGATGCCGCCCTAGCAGCAGCGGATGCGGTGGAGGATTTGATGAAAAAGGTGGGCCATCCCCTAAGGCTGCGCGACGTGGGCGTTCCGGAAGAGAACCTGGCAATATGCGCATTTCATGCACTTGCCGATACGGCTGTCCTTTTCAACGGGCGCCCTACCAGCGACCCAAACGAAGTTATGCAAATTTACAGCCAGGCTTATTAGAGCTGGCGACCATAATATAAGGGGGCACACAATAATTGAATAACTGGTTTAAATATCAGCCTTTAGTCAGCAATTATAGGAGACCTGTCTTACTTATCTGAAAACGCTTTTGGAGGCATAAGCAGAATTAGAATAAAAGGATATTAGGCGACCAAGTGGTTATCTTATGATACAATAAAGGATTGGAGAGGTGAGCGATGAATTGGTTAGATATAGTCATAATAGTTGTTGCAGTTCTATTGGGTATCGTGGGCTTGCGGCAAGGAATTATCAGGACAGTATTTGGCATTGCCGGCTTAATAGGTGGCATAGTTTTAGCCGGGCGTTATTACGACGAGCTTGCGGCATTGCTTTCTTCCAGCGGTGCTACCTGGGTCAAAATAGCTGCTTATGTCATCATCCTAATAGCTACTTTAATCGTGGCTGGTGTGATTGGCCGATTCATAGCCAAACTGATTCACCTGGTCCTGCTTGAGTGGCTGGATAGGCTTGTGGGCTTCATCCTCGGCGTCTTTATAGGAAGCCTGTTATGTGCTGCTGTTCTCGCTATTGCAGTTAAGTATGACCCGGGCACGGAGGCAGCCATCAGTCAATCGGGATTAGCCAAATTCCTGATGGAAGGATTCCCCCTGCTATTGGCACTTCTGCCTGGGGAATTCGATTTCATCCGCGACTTCTTTTCACCATCAGGGTAGATTTATTAAGAGCTAGAGTACAATTTACTCCCCAAGAACTTCATCTAATACCTTTTTGAGTTCCTTCTTAGGCTTGTAACCAAGAATTTGCTGAACAGGCTGACCACCTTTAAACACAATCATAGTGGGAATGGCAGCTATTCCATACTTGACAGCTAAAGGACCATTATCATCCACATTCACTTTAGCGAAGTCTATCTTACCACTATATTCTTTCTCTAATTCCTCCAGAACAGGAGCGGCAGCCAGGCAAGGACCACACCATTGTGCCCAGAAATCTACCACAACTGGTGACTCCGATTGTAAAACAACGTTTTGAAAGTTATTCTCATCTGCTATTGAGTGTATAATTGAACTGACCTCCTTATTTAAAATTCTATATCTAAAGAAAAGAAGTTAATGGCATTTCTCGTTGTCTGTTCCGCAATTTTAGCTTCATCAATTCCTTTAAGTTGAGACACGGCTTCCAGGCCTCTTAAAATATCAGCAGGCTGGGACTCATACCGTGCTTCCCTTCCATAAGTGACAGGGCAATCTGTCTCCAGGAGTAATCTCTGCAAAGGTGCTTCTCTGATTGCCCTTCTGTGCTCTTCATGATACTCCGTGGCTGGTGTGGCAGAAACAAAATAGCCACCGTCAATTATACCCCTAAGAACACTGGAAAAGCCAGTGAACCAGTGAAAAACGGCTTTATCCATGCCGGCATCCTGAATCAGATGTAGCGCATCCTTCCAGGCATATCTACTGTGAATTATCGCTGGCTTAGCATATTTCTTAGCTATATTCAGAAGCCGATCAAGAACCTCTTTCTGCAATTCCTTGGACGCTGCCTTCAACACCCTCTTGTCATAGTCCAGACCTATTTCACCAACAGCAACCGCTAAAGCAATATTTTGCTCAATAAATCGCAAATTATCATCTATCCCGAAAGTTCCAAGATTACCTATCTCCCAGGGATGTAAACCTAAAGCAGGATAGACAAAACGGCGATGTTTTTGCGATATTTCCAATGTTTTTATGTTCGATTGGTGGTTCGACCCCACAGCTACTATGGCAATAACGCCTGCTTTTTTAGCATCCTCGAGCATCAAATCGAGGTTTTTCAGTTCGTCAAGATGGGCATGAGTATCGATGAGCTTGTACACTAGATTTTCTTCTCTTTAAGCATGGCTTTATAATGCTTAAGTCCCGCCTCAGTCGGCTTGTAGCCGTAGAGGGAGAATCTATCTCCTCGTTCCCTGGCAATTAAATTTGCCGATACCAATGCTCGTAACATTGCCTCGCCAGAGTACCCAGCCAAATTAAGGTGATGGTCAGGAACTGCTTTGTTAGTCACTTCATACTCCCGGCAAATAACGGCTAAAAGCTTCGCCGGCTCACTCTCCAGGCTCTGGAGGAGAGCTTGCATAGTCTCTGTCTGCTTTACTACGTCAACAAAATCTTCGAAAGCACCCATGTCCGCTAACTCTTAATTTTAACAGTAATGAAGAGGTCACCGGGAGTCGCCCCCTCCAATCCCATTCCCCTCAGCCTTACTTTCGTGCCCTGGGTAACCCCTGGGGGGACTTTGACTATAAGTTTTTTCTTTTCCTTGCCTCTCTTATATTTTATTTTTTTATCAACACCGGATGCAGCCTCTTCCCGGGAGAGATAGATTTCGTGGTACAAATCCTCTCCCTTGCTCTGCCACGAGAGCTCCTGTACACCTAGCATTCTCTTAAGAGTAAACCTTATGATCTTGCCGAAAAGCCGTAATAATAAAGGTGGTCTATACTCCGGAGCCGCCGTGGACCGATCTCTTTCTGATGGTTGACCTGGGAAGGTGAAAATAAAACCTCTGCCACCAAAGAACAAATTGTCCACAAATCTTTCATCAAACCTCAAACCAGCTTCCTGAAACATCCTTGCCAGCTCTTGAAATAAATAGGGATTGGTAAAGGCATCCGCAAACACCTGCTCCTGGCTGTAATAGCGCCCACCAGCATATTGAGCACCATATCCAGCAAAGCCAGCCTGTCTCATTCTATCATATTCCTGCCGCTTCACTTCGTCGCCCAATACGGCATAGGCTTCGTTGATTTCCTTAAATTTTTCCCCGGCCCAGTTCTCATTTCCTAAATTTTTGTCGGGATGATATTTCATAGCAAGCTTTCTGAAGGCATGTCTTATTTCTTCGTGGCTAGCCTGCTCAGAAACACCAAGAATAGAGTAATAATCTTTCGTGCTGCGATACATTTGCCCGAAAAGATATTTTAGCGATTAGAGCTCACTGCGGCAACTAAAACAAGGCCAGTATCGTCACTGGTATTGACACCTTGGTTAAGCAATGCTATAGTGAAAGAAAAGTTAACATACTGAATGAGGTACAAGGATGAACTATGGGCGTGAGTTATTGAAGGGAAACACCGATTCATTACTGCTCTGCTTAATTAGTCGTCAGCCTACCTATGGCTACCAAATAGTAAAGGAACTGGAGAAAAGGAGTAATGGGTATTTTCAGTTTAAAGAAGGTACTCTTTATCCCGCTCTCCACCGCTTAGAGCGAGACAACCTTATCAATGGTAAATGGCAGATACTGCCTAATGGACAACAAAGACGTTATTACTACATAACTGAAAGGGGGCAGCAGGTCCTAGCTAATAGGTTAGCTACATGGCAGGATTTTTCTACGGCAGTTAAATCAGTTATACAAGCGGAAACAACCTAGGGCTAAAATGGTAAGTAGCATAAGCCATTATTTAAACAGATTTAAAGATTGCCTCCACATCGACCAGACTATAAAGGACGGCGTAGCTGAGGAGCTTTACACACATCTCGAAGATAAAACTCAGGAGCTAGAAGAAAATGGGCTAAGCAGAGAGGAGGCAAGCAAAATTGCGGTACAATCCTTGGGCTCCCCTGAATTAATTGCCCAGCAAATCTATGAAACACATGCTCAAGGTAGCTGGAAAGAAGCGCTCTTCAGTGCCTTGCCCCACTTTCTGGTTGCTCTGCTCTTTACTTCATATTACTGGCAAAATATCGTCTACGTGTCAATTATATTAGCGCTAACCGTTGGCATAGCAATTTATGGTTGGCATCGAGGTAAGCCAATATGGCTCTTCCCCTGGTTAGGATACTATCTTATGCCAGTAGTAATTACCGGGATATTGCTTCTTTCCCTTCCCCAAGGTTGGGGCTGGATAGCAGCGCTCATCTATATCCCCTTGGCTCTCTTTGTTTTTATCCATATAGTGAGACAAACTGCGAGGCGGGATTGGCTATACGCATCACTGATGCTAGCCCCTATGCTTGTGACATTCAGTTGGTTTTCATCCCTGGGCACAGGAAATGAGCTTTTGGCAAGCGACTGGATAGCACGTTTGCAAACAAATGCACTTGGGATAGTTATTAGTTTTGTTGCCTTGGCAGGAGCAACTATCGCCTTCATCCGCCTCAAGCCGCGCAGGCATAAAATTATTAGTTTATTAATTCCACCTCTTGTAATCTTACTCTCGGTAACAATGGCAAGCCGAGGGAACATTAATCCCTGGGGTTGGCTGATATTGCTCTTTTCGTTATTCGCCTTTGCCATCCCGGTATGGATGCAAGCCAGAGCATACCAATAGTCATCCCTGAAAAACTTCATTCTTCAGTATCCCCAAAATTTACCCAGTGGCATTTCAGGGGTTCCATGAAATCCATCCGCAAAATCAAAGATTTTGCGGGGTCAAGGGAGCGAAGTGGATTTTCCGTGGGGTACTAAAGAGTCGAAGATTAACTCTGTTCTTGACTCCACAAGCTAGGTTGGGGCTGAATATCCCTTTTGTAAGGCAGCCCCAGGTGTTCATAAGCTAGCCTGGCAGCTACTCTGCCACGAGGTGTCCGTTCCAGAAAACCTAACTGAAGAAGATACGGCTCGTAAACATCCATAATAGTATCAGCGTCCTCGTTAATAGAAGCAGCAATGGTATCTAGACCTACAGGACCACCGTCAAATTTGTCAATTATTGTATGCAACACTCTATGATCTATGTCATCCAAGCCCACAGAATCTATCTCCAGCTTTGAAAGTCCTTCCAGAGCTACTTCCTTGGTGACCACTCCATCTGCCATGACCTGAGCATAATCTCTTATTCTCTTTAAGAGACGATTGGCCACTCGAGGAGTACCTCTAGCACGCTGGGCAATCGGGACAAGCCCCTCTCTCTCTGCTTTCACCTTGAGGATAGTTGTTGACCTCTCCAAAATCGTCTGCATTGCTGCCTCGTCGTAGAAATCAAGATGACATGTCACCCCAAATCTATCGCGAAGGGGAGGACTCAGTAGAGCAAAGCGCGTAGTAGCCCCGATTAAGGTAAAGCGGGGCAAATTCAACCGTAAATTTCTAGCAGCTGGACCTTTCCCTAAAAAGAT
>Ga0307435_1000382_pt1 | contig 19858 bp, 14 predicted proteins | sample SalMarWE160470MG_FD_202164 | JGI IMG/M metagenome (GOLD analysis project Ga0307435, IMG submission 202164) | Salt marsh sediment microbial communities from the Plum Island Ecosystem LTER, Massachusetts, United States - WE1604-70 | ecosystem: Environmental > Aquatic > Marine > Intertidal zone >... | reverse complement strand
GGAACGTTGTAGAGCAACTGTAATACTTCGGGTGTATAATCCACAGAACTCAGCCCTTGCATGCCAGGTCTGGGCCAGGGATTGCTTCACATTCGTTCGCAATGACATCTATCAATAGTATCCGTTTGAATGCAATTTGGTATCAGAGGCCATCGGGGTTCAAAGAACAGGCCATCGCAGCCATAGAGAAATTCATTCGAGATCGCCCGGCGGATGCCGGCTAATTCAATAGAGGCAACGACGTTATTTTACAATACTTTGATAGGATGACTCTATGAAGATTGAGGACATCAAACGGGTGCTCATCCTTGGTTCTGGAACCATGGGCCAGCAGATCGGCCTCCAGTGCGCCATACACGGATACGAGGTGGTGTATTATGATCTCTCCCAGGAAATCCTGGATAAGGCATTACGACGTATTGCCAAGCTCGGCTCCTGGTATGCATCGACCGGACGCCTCACCGAAGACAGTCTCAAGCAGGCTCTCGCAAGGATCTCTCAAACCCCTGATCCTGCCAGGGCTGCCCAGGATGCGGATCTTATCAGTGAATCGGTACCGGAAGACCCTGAGCTAAAGGGCACGGTATTTGCCCGGTTTCACAAGCTCTGCCCTGAGAGAACGATCTTTACCACCAATACCTCTCTGCTCGTTCCCTCCATGTTTGCCGAGGCTACGGGAAGGCCTGAAAAACTGATCGCCCTCCACTTCCACGACCTGAGGGCCAACAACATCGCTGATCTCATGCCGCACCCCGGCACCGCCCCTGAGGTCATTGACCTCGTTCATGGCTTTGCAGAGAGCATCGGGCAGATCGTCATCATGCTCAGGCGGGAGAACAGCGGCTACCTCTTCAATGCCATGCTCTCAAGCCTTTTCTCCTCCGCTCTTTCCCTGGCATCCCGCAAGGTCGCTACCATAGAGGACATCGACCGGTCATGGATGGGGGTCATGCACATGGCCGTGGGGCCCTTTGGGATCATGGATCAGGTGGGGCTCTCCACCGTGTGGACCATCACCGATTACTGGGCCAAAAAGACAGGGGATGCCCAGGCCCAGGCCAACGCCGACTTCCTGAAGCAGTACGTGGACAGGGGGCACGTGGGTTTTAAGACCAATCACGGGTTCTACTCCTACCCAAATCCTGCTTATGCGGACCCGAATTTTATCCCGGCCGAAGACAGCAAAAAGAAAGCATAACAAGCCTCATCCGGCATCATCGTTTCAGACTTTCGGTTCTCTCCGACACATGCTTTCGCCAACATCTGTCGATACATAGGGCATACGTTGCTGGGGCGATGGCGCGCGAACAGGAGTTCGGCACTGCAATTGGCATCGGTGTTGCCATACCGCATCTGCGGCTGGATCTCCTGACGAGTCCTGTCCTAGCTTTCGGACGGTCATTGCGCGGGATCGAGTGGAACGCCCCAGATGGTATAGCGGTGCACCATGTTTTCCTCCTGGCAGCTCCATCAGGCGCTTCTGACCTGCATGTGCAGATTCTTGCTTCCATAGCGCGCCGTATGGCCGTGCCGGAGTACCGACAACAGATCATAAGTGCGCCTGACTCACCTGCCCTGCTACGGGTACTGACGCTGCTGGCAGCGAAGAAACTATAGGATCGACATATCACTGCACCTGACAGCGAATGCCTTCTGCCTCGCTGGAGAAGAGTTCAGCCGTTAGCCGCATAGACAACAAAATGGACATGAAACAACCAATTCGTAACCAACCTGTTTTCTGCTCGTGGAGCGGTGGCAAAGATTCATGTCTCGCACTCTATCACGCCATACAGTATGGGGGCAGACCTCAATTACTGCCCCATCGCTGCCTTCGGCCACTCTTTGCCTCCGTCAGGCTGGGTATGGACTTTGCCCGGTATTTGTGTCACAATCCCGGCCATCCCCATAGAGCAGCCGGGCCATGCCAGGCACACAACGATGACATCCAGGCCTACGCGGCGAAAGCGCCGCGCCGCTGATGCCTGGCGCCGGGCATCGGTCTGAATTTTGAGAAGGTGTCATGGATGTCGAACGGTCGAATAGAGGAGCGCAGCATGAAGAAGAAATTAGTGGTACTCACAGCCGTTGTGGTGGTTCTCGCGTTGGTTGGATATTTCGTTCTTCCAGATCTGCTCGTGAAATGGGCCACGGAATCGGAAAGGAAGGCTGCCGGTCTCCAGGAAAAGAGAGTTCGCGTCGGGGACCATGAGATTGTATACCTCGAGGGGGGAGGCGGTGAGACCATCCTCATGCTCCATGGTTTTGCAGCCAACAAAGACAATTGGGCCCGTTTTGCCAAATCGATCTCTCCGCCTTACCATGTGGTGGCATTGGATTTGCCCGGTTTCGGGGGAAGCACGTGCCTGGAAGACGCATCGTACCGTATAGCGGATCAGGCAAAGAGGCTGAACCGGTTTGCCGATGCTGTCGGCCTTAAGAAGTTTCATATAGTTGGCAATTCCATGGGGGGTCACCTAGCGGCTCGATACACCGTTATGTTTCCCGAGAGGGTGCTCACGCTGGGACTTTTCGACTCAGCTGGTGTGCAGGCACCTGTGCCGAGTGAAATGGTCAAAAGACTGTCCAAAGGCGAGCCCAACCCACTGGTCGCTGGAACGGTTGACGAGTTTGATCGGCTGATCAAATTCGTGTTTTTCACACCGCCGGACATCCCGAGATTCGTCAAGAAACTCCTGGTGGAGGAGGCCCAGAGACACAAAGTCAGCAATGAGAGAATCTTCAAACAAATCTCAAGTGAAAACGCGGAGCTGGAGCCGGACCTACCCAAGATCAAGGCTCGTACGCTTGTGCTCTGGGGCGACCACGACCGGGTCCTGGACGTATCGTGTGTGCAAGTCCTGGAAAAGGGGCTACCGAATTGTACGGTGGTGATCATGCAAGACTGCGGGCACCTGCCCATGGTCGAGAGACCGCACGAGGCTGCAGAGCATTATTTGGCCTTCTTGAAGGGCATGTAAAGGCATTTCTCCCAAGCATATTGTCCTGCCAACACGATTGCCGCTGGCTTCGGTTGGAGTGGGAACGAGAACGATGTCTCCATAACTAATAACAGAACAGGGCCTGACTTATGCTCCTGCCGGGATGGGAATTAACTTGGCCATTGACAGCGCGCCATCCCCCGTTCTCTTGAGCGGCAGAGGCAATCCTTGCGTATCTCGGGCCCATCCCCGCCCCTTCTCATTTTCTCTGTTACAAAAACCTGCCAACGTCTGAAATGTCCATGGTTCGAGGTGAGTTCCGCGCCGGCCAACAAACAATTGAACACCTTCCATCCTTAAAAGGCCTCTTGCCCGACTGCTGGTCCCTATAGTGTTTGAGTTGCAGCCCTAATGTCTTTCTTCTTGACGTAAAATTTTATACCTTCTATGCTTGACAAACTCGTAAAAAGTCTCCCAATCGTCATGCCGGTCCCGGATCGGTGTCCGGGATGACGGATCCGGCATCCAGAACCTATTGAATTTACTGGATTCCGGCTTTCGCCGGAATGACGAAAGAGGCAGATTTCAGACTTTTTACGAAACCATCATGCTTGCGCAAAAAAAAGCGAGTTTTTATATATCATATCGATTGAGTTAGGCTTGTCATGGTGAAGATGGATCTCTAATAGAGATGTCTACTATACAGCGATAGGAGAGAAAATATGGGAAGGAATTGGAAATTCAATCACATAGGAATGGTAGTCAGGGATGTGGATAAATCTGTTGAGCACTATCAATCCTTAGGTATAGTCGACAAAGCCACGGATCGTATTACGATGGAAGGCAAAAAGGCTAAGCTCATTGGGAGGTCTATCCACATAGGACCATTAAAGATCGAATTGTGGCAGCCTGTTAGGGGGGAGACTGCCCAACAGGAGTTTCTAAATAGCCGAGGTGAAGGCGTGAACCACATTGCCTTTCACGTGGATGACTTGCCCAAAGAGAGAGCCAAGCTGGTTGATAAAGGCATACCGGTTTTGTTTAGCGTGAAGGATAAAGAGGGTGACATGGCCTATTTCGACGCCCGTAAGGTCGGTAATATCCTTATAGAATTGATACAGCCTCCGAAATAGAGAATACCCACGTATAACGCAGAGGCTTGAATAGCAATGTAAGCATGCTGGCAGGCAAGACAGCCCAAGAGCCGCCTATCCTATAATGAAATCATCGTGAGGTTTTAACAGGCTGTTGGCCGAATTATTTTTTTATAATTAATTTATTTTAAATTATTATCTTTTATTATAATTTTATTGATACTACACCAGTTATCGCGTATGCCCATGGCATCATTTCATTCAAGTGAGCAGTTGCCATGATGGGACGCCAGCCCGACTATCAGCACAAGCTCTTTGCAACCGGGCTCAACTTAGACAAACGCGTTCGCTACGATCATCCGCTCCGAAAGATCACCGCTACCATCGACCTTGACTTCATCTGCCACGAGGTCAAAAGTACCTATGGAGTGAAGGGCAATGTCTCGGTACCCCCCTTCGGTTATCTTAAAGATGATGCCCCTTTTAATCCTCTCCAACGTCAGCGATATCATTCCACTGCGGCTAGACCGGCTGTAATTTCTAATCTACGATCTTGACAGTGGGATCCATCGTCACAGTGTCTTAAGCAAGGCCGGGGAACGGCATGATTTCAGGCGAGCCCGGTGGCGGAGATTATGGAGGATGCATGAAATCAAAAAAGACCAGATGAAAATGAGGAAATCCGTCAGAAACTATCAGCCCAATCCGGGGCTGGTGATGTCGAACGGGAACCCAAAAAATATTAAAAAAAGATTGACAAAAATTAAAGATAAATATTATAAAAACGGAATCATTTCATAATTAGCCTTTTTAAGGCTATCAACATGAAACTTCAAAAGATTGATCATAAAAGAGCCTTCCAATTGGTTGAGGAGCAGCTGGAAGAGGTTATCCTATCCGGAAAGCTCAAGCCAGGCGATAAACTTCCCCCAGAGCGAGAGATGCTTGCTGATTTAGCGACCAGTCGCAGATCCCTAAGGGAGGCCATGCGCGTTTTAGAGCAGAAGGGGTTGATCGAAACCAAGGTCGGAGTCAAAGGGGGGAGCTTTGTCAAGATGCCGACAACCGATTCGTTAACCAAGAGCCTGGCTCTGCTGATTCAACTCAAAAAAGTCCCGGTCAGCGAGCTGGCCGAATTTCGCCTGGATATAGAAGGGGCCATTGCCAGACGGGCTGCTGAAAGAGCGGATGAGCGCGATATCGAAAACCTGAAAATAATCGCCGAAAATGCAGAGAAAATCCTTGCGGGCCCGGATGCCGAATTCAAGGATTACAAGGAAATAGACCGCGAATATCACCTGGCACTGGCAGCTGCGGCCCGGAACCAACTCTATGGAGCTGTCTTGAGGATCGTGCATGACAACATGGCCAACTATTTTGAGAAACATTTGGATTATCACCGGAGCCGGTTTAGCGATCACTATAAAGAAATGATCGAGATGCTCGAAGCCCTTAAAAACCGGGACGGCGACAAGGCTTTTGCCCTTGCAAACCACCATATCAAGGAGTTTTTCCGCTATGTAGAGGCGGACAACCATACAACGGGATGAGATGCGAGGGATCTTTCTCAATCAATTTTTTCATACTCAAATCTATGCATGTTTGAAACCTGGAAACCGGTTCTGGGATTTTGGAGGATCCTGCAGTCAGGATGGGGTAGAAAAAATGCGGCTACCGGCTTCACCCATTCGATTATAAATTTGCGCGCATGGGAGATGGATAGGGCATGACGGATATTGAAAAGCAAAAAATCATGGAAATGATGGATAGCGTCGCGGCGGATAAATATCCCCTCGAAAAGTATGGAAACATCGGCAAACGGGGGATACGCCGAATCGACGGCTATGAAAAGGCCAGCGGCAAGGCCATCTACACCATGGATATCCGCTTGCCGGGCATGCTTTACATGCGTTTTCTTACCTCCCCCTATCCACATGCAGAGATCAAACGCATGGACACCAGAAGGGCTGAGGCCCTGCCCGGGGTCAGGGCCGTATTGAGGTATGATGATCCCGAACTTCCGCCTCGAGCGGACCTCGGCGGGCATGCCCCCTCTTTCGTACCGGTTCTCTCCAGGGTTGCCCACTTTGAGGGAGAAGAAATGGGGGCAGCAGTGGCTGCTGATACGGAGGCTATCGCCGAAGAGGCATTGCGATTGATTGACGTTGAATGGGTTAAAAGGCCTTTTCTTTTGGATGCCGAGGAAGCACTGAAGCACGATGCCCCCCTTGCCAATCCAGAGGACTACCCGGGTGGCAATTACTTCAATAAGGGAATGCTGGACATTCACCATCTGGGGGACATGGAAAAGGGATTTGAGGAAGCGGACGTTATCCTGGAGTTCAAGGTCAAAAGACGCCTTCATACCTGGGCTGCTCCGGAGCGACCCTGCGGTGTGTTCAGGTGGAACGGGGAATACCCTGAGGTGTGGGTCAAACAGCAGCGACCCCAGATACCCAAACGGGTGGTCTCCTCCTGGTTCGGCCGAATACCCATGAACAGGATTACCATGCATGCACCCTATCAAGGGGCGAGTTTCGGCGGGTGGAGTCAGGTGCCATGGAATATGGGCGGACACTATTGTGCGGCTCTCGTCGCCAAAAGGACTGGGAGACCTGTGAAATGGTTATTCAATCGGAGAGAGGACTTCCATGGCGGGGAGTCGGACGAAGGTGTCCATTACCTCAAGGTGGGCGCCAAGAGGGATGGAACCATCACATCCGTGAAAGTCCGCGGTGTCATGGCCAATATGATCTACTTTGTTTTCGGGGTTGCCAAGCACTTCATCGAGAATACCAAGACTCCCAATGTGTATGGAAAGACTGAGGCTGTTCAGGTCAACAAGGGAGTGAATGTACCGACTCGTTGCGAACAAAATCCCAACGCCCTGAGCATGACGATGGTATTCGACCGGGTTGCCAACGCGCTGGGTCTCGATCCTACTGAAGTCGCCCTCAAGAATGACGGGGCCGACGGGCACGATATGGCATGGTTGAACGAACGAAAAAAGGAAATGGGCTTTCAGGCCATGGACAGCCTGAGGGAATGCGTTGAAAAGGGCAAACAAGCAATCGGTTGGGATAAAAAGTGGCATCCTCCGGGGAAAAAGAAGCTCTCGAACGGAAGGATGCACGGGCTCGGCTTTACCTGGACACATGAATGGGAAGATTCCGTCGGTTCCAGCGAAATTGCTATACGCATTGAGCGGGATGACGGGACAGCGACCATTTACGGGATGAGGTGTGATGTGGGGGTGAATGCCGAGACCGCTTACTGCCAAATAGCAGCCGATGAACTGGGCATGCGCATGGAAGACGTCCTTTATAAGCCCCAAATAGATACCGGGTTTTATGCCATGACGCCGGATTCCTCCACCAACATGTCGGTAAACGGGTTTGCCGTAAGGAACGCAGCCAGGTTGTTAAAAAAGAAGATCCTGGAGGCCGCGACCAGGCCGAGTGGCGAGACCGTGAGAGGGAGTTACCCCGCGGCCTTTCCTGGATACAAACCGGACGATTTGGATATCAAAGATAGTGTGATTTACGCCAAGGCAGACCCCTCGATTCGAATGTCACTGGCGGAGTTTGTCCAGCCCATGGGGCTTGAAGGGCCTTTTTGCCACACCGCTGAATTCGGCAAAGGCTCCCCGAAGAGTAATTTTTCAGTGCCCCTCTTTGCCAACAGCTGGCAGGTACAGCAGGGTGGATACGCCGACGTGCGTCTTCGTCTTTGCAGACAGGCCCATTTTATGGAGGTTGAGGTCGATCCGGATACGGGCATGGTATTTGTGACCAAGGTGGTCAACGTGAATGATGTTGGCAAGGTCATCAGCTGGGAAGGATGTGAAGGTCAGCAGTACGGCGGCACCATCATGGGCGTGGGCAGGGGCCTCTTTGAAGAGGTGGTGCATGATCCGATCACCGGGGTCATGCTCAACGGGAACCTCCTGGATTATAAAATAGCGACTATAAAGGATGTCGGTCCTATCGAAACCAAGCTGGTGGAAACCGGGATGGGCTACGGTCCCTATGGCGTGATCGGCATCGGTGAAGACGTTGCCACTGTCGTACCGGCACTGGCCGGACCCGCCGTACATAATGCGATAGGCGTTTATATCGACGATTTTCCCATAACCCCTGCCAGGGTGCTGAAGGCCCTGGGCAAAGGATAGTCTTTGAATTTGACTTATATACGGTAAGATAATGAATAGTAGGAAAAATGGTGAAGTCCTGCGCCTCGAGAAGATCAGCAAGAAGTTTGGTGGGCTGACGGTCTTGAACAACATAGATATGACTTTAGAGCACAACGAAATCGTGGGTCTGATAGGGCCCAATGGTGCCGGCAAATCAACACTCTTCAATGTCATCACCTCTTTTTACAAACCGGATCATGGTGAGGTCTTTTTAACGAATCGGAAAATAACCGGTCTCGCCCCCCACAAAATATGTCACATGGGTATCGCGAGGACTTTTCAGCTCGTTAAAACCTTTCTGAAAATGACCGTATTTGAAAATGCCATGGTGGGTGCTGTCTTTGGACAGAGGCATCTTGTGAAAGGGGCACACAAGCAGGCGCTTGAAGCTTTAGAACTCGTTGGGCTGGCGGAAAAAAAGGACGACAACGTAGCGCATCTTACCCTCTCTGATCGGCGTCTTTTGGAGGTGGCCATGGCCTTGGCCTCTATGCCGATGGTCACATTGCTGGATGAACCCATGGCAGGGCTTAACTCCGCTGAAATCATCAATCTACTCGAGGTCATCAAGCGGGCGAGGGATGAAAAAAAAATCTCTATTCTTTGGATCGAACACAAGGTAGATGCGGTCCTTGACTTCTGTGATCGCGTCGTGGTGCTGGATTACGGGCTGAAGATAGCTGACGGCAGTCCAGAAGAGATAGTGAATAACCCCAAAGTCATAGAGGCTTACCTTGGAGAATCACCTGCTTGAAATGAAGGGCGCGGACGTCTTTTACGGTGATGCTCAGGCCGTCTGGGATGTATCCCTCTACGTAGATGAAGGAACTATAGTCGCGCTTTTGGGTGCCAATGGTGCCGGAAAGACAACCCTCCTGAAAACAATTTCGGGAATAATCCATCCCAAAAAGGGGGAGATACTCTTTTCAAAAAGATCTCTGGCTCACCTTAGGCCCCAGGAGGTGGTGGACATAGGCATTTCTCATGTGCCCGAGGGGCGGCGCCTGTTTTCTCAGCTTACGGTTCTGGACAATCTAAGACTTGGCGCCTACCCCCCAAGGGCACGTTCTCGCTTTGCCCAGTCCCTGGAACGGGCTTACAGCCTTTTCCCCGTTTTGGAAGCTCGAACAGGCCAGAAAGCCGGTTCATTAAGCGGAGGTGAGCAGCAGATGCTGGCTATTGCCAGGGCCTTAATGGCTCACCCGGACCTTCTTATGCTTGATGAACCCTCTCTCGGGCTGAGCCCCATTTTTGTGAGGACGATATTTGAGCTCATCAAAACCCTGAACAATCAGAAGGTGACCATTCTGCTTGTGGAACAGAATATTCATCAGGCCTTGAAGATTGCCCATCAGGCTTATGTCTTGAAGACCGGTAAAATCACTATGAATGGTAGCGGGGATGAGCTCCTGGCCAACCAGGAAATTCAGAAGGCTTACATAGGGGAACGCTGGAGAAACACATAATGCTTGAATATTTAACGTTTGGACTCGTTCTTCAGCTTTTAGTCAACGGTATTCTTTTTGGTACCATGTACGGGATAGCCGCTATTGGACTCAGCCTTATCTACGGAACCATGCGGATTATTTTCCTCGCGCACGGAGCAATAATTGTTTTTTTCGCCTACATATGTTATTGGTTATTCACCCTATTGCATATCGATCCGTATTTATCTCTAATCCTTGTTATTCCAGCATCTTTGTTGCTTGGCAGTGGGTTTTATGCTGGTCTTTTCAAAGAGGCCGCCGCTTTAGAGGACAAGAATATCTCCCTTTTGATCGCCGTTGGCCTGATGTATCTTGTGGAACAACTCATGCTAGTCGTCTGGAAAGCCAATCCCAGGTCAATATCCACAATATATACTGCCATCGTATTCAGGCCCCTCGGAATCAATATCCCCTTTACCCGACTCATAGCATTAGTTATGGCTGTTCTGTCGGCTTTCGGCGTTCTCTTTTTTCTAAAGAAAACCCTTATTGGAACGGCCGTGAGGGCCGCTTCAGAGGATATGGAATCTGCTACCCTAATGGGAATCAATCCTCATTGGGTTAATGTTGTAGCCTTCGCTATCGGCATCGGGCTTGGGGGGATAGCAGGAGTCGGCCTTGCAACGGTCTATTCCTTTGATCCCGGTTATGGTTTTATTTTTGCCATCAAGGCCCTGATCGCGCTGGCCTTTGGAGGCATGGGCAACGTGTTTGGTGCCTTGCTAGGCGGGATTCTTTTGGGGCTTCTTGAGAGTCTCTCGTCCTTTTTTATCGGAGCTGGATGGGCCGATGCTATAACCTATGGGGTATTCTTGTTAGTTCTAACGTTCAGACCTCAAGGCCTGTTTGGAGGATCAACTTAAAAGAGCAACAATTAAAGATGAAAGATAAGAGTTCTATCATTCTCGCTGTGCTGGTCTTAATGGCTTTTGTCGCGATACCATTCCTTATCGATGTCGACACCTCCTACATTGGTTTTTTTCTATTCCTTTCTTTTTGTTATATTATCATCTCCCAAGGATGGAATCTTGTAGCGGGATATACCGGGCAGATCAGCCTTTGTCAGAATGCATTCTTTGGCTTAGGGGCTTACACAACAGCCCTGATTTGGCTCCATGATATCACAAAAACTGGGTATTACTTTGATCCGGTTGTCATGGCCATCAGCGGCCTTGTTCCAGTGATCTTGGCTATCCTGATTGGACTGCCGCTGTTATCCAGGCTCCGGGGCGATTACTTTGCCCTCGGTACGTTAGGAGTGCAATTCATTATCCAAGTGGTGTTCTTAAAGGGAGGCGACTTCACGAGAGGAGCAGACGGCCTGCATCTCCCATCCACTGTCTTTACATCCATGAAGCCCTATTACTGGGCCGGGCTATTTCTAGCTCTTTTTGCCACTGCCGTGATATATTTCATTACCAGGTCCAGAATCGGTCTCGCCCTCAGGGCCATCATGGAAGATGAAATATCAGCCGCAGCACACGGAATCCATGTCCTAAAGTACAAGATCTTTGCATTTGCCGTCGGCGCTTTTCTTGCAGGAATTTCTGGCAGCCTATTTGCTTATTACCTTTTTCACATCAACCCTGATTCCGTCTTGAACCTTAACTGGCTCTTCTATCCCATCCTCATATGCGTATTAGGGGGGAATGGCACGATTGTAGGTCCTATTATAGGCTCCTTTTTCATAACTGCGCTTTTTTCTTTGGGAATTGTCTATATGGCGCAGACGCATCCTATTGTATCGGGTGTGCTTATCATCCTTGTGATGAAGTTCATGCCCACGGGCCTCATCGGACTAAAAGACAAAATATTGTCTCGTGGATAGGAAATGACCGGGAGTTTACCGGCTGTCTAAATAAAATCCTGGCCACTGATCTGACGGGCTCTATCCCTTCTCGTCTCATCGATAGGTCTGTTAACCAGTGTTGCCACATGGTATGGATCATGGATAATATCTGTTGTTCGGAATACCTCACGAACGGCTTGCATGGAGGCAGGGAACATATCCAGGGCCACAGCCAGGATTGTGGTGTTAGAATTACACGCAACGATGGTGATCTTTTTTTCGAGTCGGATTAGGCGTTAAAGAAACACGGCTTGTCTGGAGGTCGGGAAAGGGTCCTGGCCACCTTGAAACAAAAACCATATTAAAATAGGAGGGACAAAATGGCGAAAGATAACTTTTTAGGATGGCTAGGGTTATTCTTTTTTGTCTTTGCGGCATGCCTGATGCCCTTGAGCGGGGTTTCCGCTGCAGAAAAGCAGGAAATCCGCGTAGGGGCAATCAATTCCATGACCGGTATGAATGTCTTGACCGGTTCGGATCAGAAATGGGCTTATGAGCAAGCGGTGGCCGATATCAACAAGAAAGGCGGTGTCTATGTCAAAGACCTAGGCAAAAAGCTCCCCATAAAACTTATCTTCGCGGATGATAAGAGCACGGCTGCTGATGCGGCGGCAGCCATGGAAATCCTCATAAAGTTGCAGAAGATCGATCTGGCTCTCAGTTCCAACGTTACTCCGTTAAATATTGCGGCTGGAACCGTCTGCGAGAAGTACAAGGTGTTTTTCTGCATTACTTCTAGCTGGCTGGACCAGATTGAGGAGCAGAATTTCAAGTGGTGTTCGGACTTTTTCTTCTCCACTGTCAGCGCGTCAAGGTCTCCATTTGACGTTTGGGGGATGTATCCTGAAGCCGAGAGACCGAAGAGGATCTGGCTCATGATGGAGGACAATCCGGACGGCCAGGGTTTTGCGAGCGGATTTAAGGGGCATGCGAAGAACATGGGCTACAATATTGCTCTGGATGAGCCATATATGCCTGGAACCAAGGATTTCTCGTCTTCTATTCTGAAAGCAAAGGGTCGTAAATGTGACTCTCTATTGTGGCTGGGTTCTCCAACTGACAGTATCACCCTTATACGCCAGATAAAGCAGCAGCGGTTAAATATGAAGTATATGCATGGATATAAGGGGTTCTGGCCCGGCGAATTTTACCAGACCCTTGGCAAAGACGCTGATTATATCATCCACGATGGATTCTGGGCACAGACCTTACCCTATCCAGGGGCAAAGGAGATTGGAAACAGATATATAGATGACCACAAGGGTCAGGACTCTGTCAGCATAGGGCTCTATTACGCCAATCCCTGGGTCCTTGCCCAGGCAATAGAGAAGGCTGGATCCATTGACTCGGCAAAGGTCAGAGATGTTTACTACAGCGGTGAATTCATGGCGAAAGGGACGACCATGGGCGATCTCAAATTCAACGAGAAGGGATTGCACCTTACCCCGTGCCTTGCCCTCCAGTGGTGGGAAGGGAAACGGCTGCCCGTTCTGCCGAAAGTATATGAGCTCAAATGGATGCCACCGTGGGATCAACGGTAGGAAATGGCAACCTAACCTTCATGCCCATGTAACAGGACCAAGCTCGACCTTCCCTCAATCCCCCTCAGAAGACGAGGGGGTTGAGGGTACATCTCATATCCTTGCAGGAAAATTGGGTGTTAGAATTGATATTCGAATTCCTCTTGGAAATATATGGCATTGGAAGGGCTACAGAGCCGGCGGGGTGATGAGGGGAAGAGACTTCTGGTGAAAGTAAACATCAGAATGCAGAAGACAGAATCCAGGATGCAACTATATTTCTGGATTCTGACTCCTGTCTCCTGAATAATCGAGAAGGTCCCAGCCTCACTGGACCGCGATCCATGAGGTGGTGAGGGGATTAGCAGAAAGAAGAACAAAAGAATCTCAAAACAATTCCATGAAGATAGGGAAAGCAAAATGGAAAAAGTCAAGGTGAGGATAGACGGTATAGAGGTCAGCGGTCGGCAAGGGATGACCATACTTGAGGCGGCCAAGGAGGTGGGGATTGAGATTCCCACGCTCTGTTACCAGGAGGGGATCACGCCTTCGGGTAATTGCCGCATCTGTGTGGTGGAGGTCGAGGGATCGCCGCGGTTAGTAGGTTCCTGTCATACGCCGATTGAAGAAGGGATGGAGATCCGGACCCGATCGCCGAAGGTCCTGGAGGCCCGCAGGGCCACCATTGAGTTGTTGATCGCGGGTCATACGGGTCCCTGCGTGACGGACAGTGAATCCAAAGAGTGCCTTTTGCACAGGATGGCCTCTGATATGGAAGTGGGTCCTCCCCGGTTTGAGGTTCATAAGCCCCGTTATTACCCTTTAGAGGATGTAAGCCCCTATGTCCTCCGGGACATGTCCAAGTGCATCTTGTGCCAAAAGTGTATCCGGGCCTGCAGGGAGGTGGCGGGTCATAATCTTTTCAGCATGGCCTATAGGGGTTTTAATTCCAAGGTGGTGGTGGATTGTGATGTGCCCCTCAACAATGAAGTGTGCAAAGATTGTGGCATCTGTATCGAGTATTGCCCAACAACAGCCCTTATGTGGGCGGAGGGGGTGAAGCGGAAAGAGGTTCCGGCCGCGGGAAAGACGGAGGCGCAGCCTTCAGCAAAGAACGGCAATCGGGAGAAGCTGCTGGTGCTTCTGGAGGCCCGGCAAAAGGAATCGGGTTATATCTCGGAAGAGGCCATGAATGAGATTGCGGAGGTTGTCGGCGTTTCCCTGGGAGAGGTTTACGGGGTGGTAACCTTTTATTCCTTTCTTTCCACGAGGCCCCAGGGGAGGCACGTGATCAGGATCTGCAAGAGTCTGCCCTGCTACCTGAAGGGTGCGCCCATGATCATAGAGAGTGTGGAAAAGGCGATCGGGATAGGTCCCGGGGGGATGACCCCCGACGGGATGTTCACCTTTGAGCTGACTAACTGCATAGGAGCGTGTGATCAGGCACCGGCCGTGTTGATCGATGATGAGGTATACGGGCACCTGACTCCCGAGAAGATTGCCGATATTTTGGAGTCGTATAAATAAGTTAAGTGTGGAGGATGAGCCGTGGCAGAGACACGAATCGTATTAAAACACTGTGAGGTAATAGACCCCGGTGACATAGATACCTATGTGGTGCGGAACGGATTTAAGGCCCTGGTAAAGGCCCGTGAGGAAATGACACCGGAATTGGTAATCGAGGCGGTGAAGGCATCGGGATTGCGTGGCCGCGGAGGGGCAGGGTTCCCCTGCGGGGTCAAATGGGAACTGGCGAGCAAAAGTGAGGGGTCTGAGAAGTTTCTCATCTGCAATGCGGATGAGGGAGAGATGGGCACCTTCAAGGACAGATATATCTTGCAGCACGACCCTTTTTCCGTGATTGAGGGAATAGGGATTGCGGCCTATGCGATCGGGGCGAATAAGGCCTATCTGTATCTTCGAGCTGAGTACCGTTATCTACTCACTGCGATCAAGAGGGCTATTGAACAGGCCGAGGAGAAAGGGTTTTTGGGAGATCTGGAGATCGAGATCCGGATAGGTGCAGGGGCCTATGTCTGCGGTGAGGAGTCGGCCCTGATGAATTCCATTGAAGGGATGCGTGGGGAGGTGCGATTCAGGCCGCCCTATCCGCCGGTGAAGGGTCTATTTGAAAAACCGACCATCATCAACAATGTTGAGACCCTGGCGAACATTCCCGGGATCATCCTGGAGGGTGCAGAGTGGTTTGCTTGGATGGGGACAGAGAAGAGCAAGGGCACGAAGGTATTCTCCGTGAGCGGGGATGTGGAAAGGCCCGGTGTCTATGAACTGGAGATGGGGAGTTCACTCAAGGAACTGGTCCTGGACCTGGCAGGGGCCAGGGATGTGAAAATGGTCCAGGTTGGTGGGGCCACAGGCAGGATCCTTCCTTCAACAAAGCTGGACATCCCTCTGGCCTTTGAGGAGATACTGGGATCAGGGGCCGTTATGGTGTTTGACGAGAGCCGGGATGTGATTGAGGCAATCTACCGCACCATGGAATTTCTTGAAGAGGAGTGCTGCGGGAAGTGTGCGCTCGGCCGGGAAGGAACTGAGGTGATGGTTGAGATCCTGGGCAGGCTGAGCAAGGGAGAGGGTACGTGGGAAGATGTGGGGAAACTAGAGGATCTGTCTCAAGTAATGATGCTCTCATCCTTATGCGGACTGGGTCAGGGAGCCCCTGTACCGGTTTTGGATAGTCTGAAGTATTTCGGGAAAGAGTATGAGAATCGGATCGAGCAGTCGGTGTTTTTGAGAGCCCAGAAGGGTATAAGATAAGGAGAAGAAAATGAAGGATTCACCGAATGACAAATCGAGATACCTGTGTCCTTACTGCGCAAGGGTCTTTGATGCGCTGGAAGATCTCAAGACCCATGTCTTTGCTGAGCATAAGGATGAACCGCTGCGGCGGCCAGAAGGCCTGATCCGGCTGAAGATCAACGGGGAGGTGCATGAGGTGCAGGTGGAGCCAAACTGGACCCTCTACCAATTGATCCATGACGAGCTGGGTCTGACAGGGGCGAAAATGTTTTGCGATCGTGGGGCCTGCGGGTCCTGTACCGTGATCATGGAGGGGAGGCCCATTCTATCCTGCATGACCCTGGCCATCGAGTGTGACGGCATGGAGATCGAGACGGTAGAGGGCATCGCAGCCAAGGAGCATCCGCTTATTGAGAGCTATGTCAAGCATCACTGCATGCAGTGCGGCTATTGTACCCCGGGCTTTGTGGTTACAGCCAAGGCCTTGCTGGACAGGAATCCCGATCCGTCGGAGGAAGAGGTGAAGGATGCCCTGGCCGGCAATTTGTGCCGGTGCGGGACCTATCCCCAGCACCCTAAGGCTGTCTTGGAAGCAGCACAAGTATTGAATGCACGTCGGGAGGTAAAAAATGATGCCTGAGCGCTTCAACGAAATGCCCAGCAACCCTATGGAGCGGGACAAGTATATCCCTGATACCTTCCGGATCCTTGGAAAAAGGGGCACACGGAGAATCGACGGCTTTCGGAAGGCCAGCGGTACGGCCGTATACACAAGAGACATTATCCTGCCTGGGATGCTCTATGCAAAATGGCTGACGTGTCCCTATCCCAATGCGAAGATCATCAGCCTGGATACACAGAGGGCAGAGGAGCTTCCAGGCGTAAGGGCCATCCTCAGGTATGATGATCCCGAGGTCTACGGAAGGCGGATTCCCACCCTCCAGGGCGGGGAAGAGGATATCCTTGCCGGTTATGCCTATTTTCAGGGTCAACAGGTAGGCGCTGTGGTTGCGGCAGATACGGAAGAGATTGCCGACGAGGCCCTGAAGCTTCTCCGTGTGACATGGGAAAAACGCCCTTTTATCCTGGAAGCCCGGGAGGCCCTCGAGCCCGGGGCCCCTCTGACCAGGCCGGAGTGGAGGCCGAAGAGCAACCTGATGCCTCTGTTTTTTCAGCCGACCGATACCTTCCGTTTCGGTGATGTGGAGAAGGGCTTCAAGGAGGCTGACCGGATCATTGAATTCAAGGCAAGGCGACGTTACCACGGGTGTTCGGATGCTGAACCCGTGAGCGGCATCACACGATGGGAGGGGGAGTGCGCGGAACTTTGGCTCCATCATCAACACCCCTATGAGCATAAATGGATGATGAATATGTGGTTCGGCAGTCCCATGAGTAAGGTAAAAATCAACGCTCCTTATAATGGTGCCATGTTCGGTGGATGGAACTGGATCGATTACTCAATGGTTCCTCAGTATGTCAGCGCACTCCTGGCCAAGAGAACCAGAAAGCCGGTAAAATGGATTTTTGATAGGAGGGATGATTTTACCTTTGGATCGCTGGATGCCATGGAGAGTGAATTCAAGGTCGGATTTAAAGAGGATGGTACTATTACGGCGGTAAAAATAAAGACTTATTTCGAAAATCTCTCCTTTGAAGCTGGATTGCATTTTGTTGAAAATACGAAAATTCCCAACGTCGAATCCCAAACCCTTGTTGCTCAGGTCAATAAGGGGCCTGTTCATGCCATTCGGTGCGAACAGCTTCCGCCGGCCTTTGCGGCTATCCACGTATTCAATCATGTCGCCGCTGAGCTGGAAATGGATCCTATCCAACTCGCACTCAAAAACGACGGTGCAGAAGGCGAGGATATTGTCAAGCTGGAAGACTTTAAGCGCAAGCATGGTTTTCCCTTAAGAGATAGTCTCAGAGAGTGTGTAGAGGCAGGCAAAAAGGCCATCGGGTGGGATGAGAAATGGCATGCCCCCGGTGCCCATAAACTGCCCAATGGTAAAATGCACGGCATGTCCTTTATCTGGGATCATGAATGGGATGATAACAGGGGGGCTGGTGCAGCAGGACTCATGATCCAACAGGACGGTTCTGTGAGTATCATAGCCCTGCGTTCGGACGTAGGCGTGAACGCTGAGAGCACCTATTGCCAGATCGTGGCTGAAGAACTGGGGATGCGGCCTGAAGATGTATTTTTGAGGCAGCAGGATGACGTTCATCTACCCCTCATGACGCCGGATGGATCCTGTAATCTAACAACCAACGGCTATGTCATGAAAAAGGTAGCGAAAAGGGCCAAAAAGAAACTCCTCGAATTAGCGACGACCACTGTTCACATGATAGAGCGAGATGTGCCGCCTGCTTTTCCCGACATGAATCCCGAGGATTTGGATATCAAGGATAGCATCATCTATGTAAAAAAAGACCCTTCCATAAAAAAGACCGTTGCTGAAGTAGTCAAGGACGTCAAAGGCAGCTTTATGCAGAAGCATGAGTACGGGGCCATACAGAATACAACCCATGAGCCTATTTACGCCTGGGCATGGCACCGCCAAGGAAGACTCGGAAAAGAGCCAGGCCGCCAGAGATTATGTCGTCAGGCACATTTCTGCGAGGTGGAAGTCGATCCAGAGACAGGGGAAGTGGAAGTGACAAAGGTGGTTAATGTGAATGACGTCGGCAAGGCCATGTCTCCCGAAACGGTGGAGGGCCAGCAATACGGAGGCACTTACATGGGTATAGGGAGAAATAGGAGTGAAGAATATATCTGGGATCCAAAAACAGGTGTGCTATTAAACGGCAATCTGGTTGATTACAAATTTGCTTCCATGCGGGATGTTGGGCCCATTGAAACCGTCATCGTTGAGACAAGCCTGGGACTGGGTCCTTATGGGTCTGTGGGAATCGGCGAAGATGTGGCCACTGACACCACCAATCTCTTGCAGGGGGCGGTCTATAACGCAATCGGAAAATGGGTGGATGATGGGCCTATTACCCCTAAAAAGGTCCTCGAAGCACTGGGTAAAGCATAGGAGAAAAGACGATGAAAAAATTTGCACATTTCAATGCACGATCTATCGATGAGGCAGTCTCCTACCTCAATCGTTACGGGGGAAAGGCGCATGTTATTGCCGGCGGGACCGACCTGCTCGGGAAAATGAAGGATGAGATCCTTCCAAAATATCCCGAAGCCCTGGTGAATATCAGGACCATTCCCGGCCTTGAATTTGTCAAGGAGGAAGGGAGAGCACTAAGGCTCGGGGCTTTGGTGAGACTCGAGGATATCGGTAAAGATGCCATCGTAAATAAAAACTATACTGCCCTGGCTGAGGCTGCCCGAAAAACGGCGTCCCCTCATATCAGGGAGATGGGTACTATTGGCGGTAATCTGTGTCAAGACATCCGGTGCTGGTATTACCGTAATCCCCATAACCGTTTCCCCTGTCTCAGAAAGGGGGGTGGACGGTGCTATGCCATTGAGGGTGACAACCGCTATCATTCCATATTCGGCGGAAGCGTGGAGGAGGGATGTTACGCCGTACACCCGAGTGACACGGCCCCTGCCCTCATAGCCTTGAACGGCAGGCTGAAGACATCCAAGAGGATGCTTAATGCGGAAGATTTTTTTGAAGTCGGGGTTGAAAGGACAACAGTCCTGGACAGGGATGAAATAGTGACCGAGATCGAGATCCCAACACCCGAAGCCGATACGAAAAGCGCCTTTTTGAAATTCGCCATCAGAAAGTCGATCGATTTCCCTATCGTCAATTGTGCTGCAATGATCACAAGCAAGGGAGGCAAGGTCACGGATGCCCGTATCTGTTTGAACGCGGTCTACGTCGTCCCCTACAGGGCAAAAAAGGCCGAGGAGGCGATCCTAGGAAAGGAGATTAGCGAAAAGAATGCGGAAGCGGCTGGAGAAGCGGCGGTGTCGGATGCAAAGCCGCTCAAGGACAACCGATATATGGTCCAGATCGCCAGGACATTGGTAAAAAGAAGTATTCT
>Ga0307435_1000379_pt1 | contig 19918 bp, 15 predicted proteins | sample SalMarWE160470MG_FD_202164 | JGI IMG/M metagenome (GOLD analysis project Ga0307435, IMG submission 202164) | Salt marsh sediment microbial communities from the Plum Island Ecosystem LTER, Massachusetts, United States - WE1604-70 | ecosystem: Environmental > Aquatic > Marine > Intertidal zone >... | reverse complement strand
GACCTGGACGTCCCGATCAGTCCTGCCGCTCGTCCACCAGCGTCACCCGAGCGGTCCCTTCCACCTCGACCGATCGAGGCACAGTGCCTCCCATCACCCGCAGACGGCCGACGTCACCATCCACCTCGAGCACACCCCACGAACGCCCGTCGGAGTAGAAGCAGCGCGAACCTTCGTCGCCGGCCAGGATCGGGGATGGAGCGAAGCTCAACTCATGATCGGGTGTGGTCCTCTGCCCCGAGGCGATCAGCAACAGGAGCCAGCTCGCCATCGCCCTGGCGTAGTGGTGGCCGCACTCCACCTCGTCCCACGGGTTGCCGTTGGAGCCGTCGTGACGCCGGGCAACCGTGTCGACAATCTCGATCGCCTCGCCGATGAGGCCGCAGTGAATCATCCCAGCAGCGACGTGGTACTCGACTCCCGACCAGACCTCATCGGAGTAGGGGAACGGGAACTCCGGTTCTCCCCCGCCGGGCCAGGTGCACAGGACGAGGCCACCCTCGGCACCGGCGGCGTAGGTCCGCTGGAAGTTGACGTGATGCTTCATCTCCCGCCGGAAGTTGTGCCGGTGGATGGCGCCATACGCCGCCGGCGCTCGTCCATCATCGATGACCGGGGGCAGGTCGTTGGCGACGGCGTGAACGTGCCCAAGGAGCTGGTCGGACAGGCAACCGGGCCCGTGCTGGTACGGATGGGCGGAGGCCTGCTCGCCGGGCTGGGCGTAGAACTCCCCCGACCAGAGAGCTTCGTCTGCCGCAACCCGACCCGCGTCGGCGATGGCCCGCCAGGTCTCGGCCAGCTCCCGATGGCCCAGCGTGGCGGCGATGCGGGACGCGGCGTGGAGCCCTGCCAGGTAAGTGAATTCCCCCAGCGGGTTCGGTCCCCAGAACTCGATGTCGTATGTGTTGTGCTGGGAGCCACCCACCAACCCGGTCCGTTCCGGGTCCCAACAGCGGATCGCGAAGGAGGTGGCACGTTCCAGCCCCGGCCACAACTGCTCCAGCCACGATCGGTCCCCCGAGAGGGCGAACTCGCGCCACAGCCGCACGATCGACCCCATCTGACCGTCGATGGCGGGCCGCGGGCCTCCCTCCCATTGCCAGATGAAGTCCTCGCCGAGCACCCGATGGGCCCGGAAGCTCATCAACCCGTTGCCGTCGGTCTCGGTCCCGAATTCGACGGTCCGCATCCTGCGCTCGAGCGAAGGGAACAGGTAGGCGCCCGTGTAGGCGTAGGACCAGACGTGGGTGCATGAGCCGGCGCAGCAACCGGCATCGTCGAAACATCCCTCCCAGCCGTAGAAGCCGCCGTCCTCCAACCAGAAGCACGTCTGTGAGCGCAACGGGACGATGTTGGCGGTGACGGCTCGCACCATCGAGGGAGGAAGCGTCGAGCTGAAGATGGCGTCGCGGAAACGGAAGGTGGCTCCGTCGAGATGCCGGCGATGAGCGTGGGCGTGCTCGGCGGCGGATGCCGCCGAGTCGAACCGGTTGGCGTAGTGCTTCTTGACGAGTGGGACCGGCTCTCCGTTCCATCGTTCCGGGATGTTCTGGGGGCTGCACCAGCCCTGCCGGCGATTGGGGAAGTACCAAGCGAGGTAGAAGCGGTGGGTGACGACACCCCCTGCCGGGATGGAAAAGGGGGCGGCAACCGAACCGGCATCGGGTTTGCCTTCGGACGGACCCCGGTACCCGCCGTCGGCCAATGTCCCCCCGGCGCCGAACTCTTGCCAGAAGCTCCTCAAATCGTCCCACCAGCCGCCGCGACGCCAGACGGGCTTGACGGTCGCTCCCGGCGCATCGGTGAGGACCGCAACTTCACCGAAGGGAAGATCCGCCGCGGTGAGATCTGCGTTGGCGAAGACAACCCCGGTCAGGTCGATCGAGCGGTAGGTACGGTTGATCGTCCGCCCAAAGCGAGCCGCGATCGGGGTGCCGAACGGATCGCGCACGATCCGGCCGACCGGGTTGGTCAGCGACGCGCACACCGCGGCGGCGATGTCCTCAGCCCCGTGGTTGGCGAGCGAGATTTCGAAGACGGCAACCGGGATCCCGCTCTCCTCGGGATCGAGGGGAACCAGCGGCGTCCATGCCTCGATCGTGGCGGCCAGCGGCAGCTCGTCGTCCCAAAGCTCCACCTTCGCCACCGGGTAGGTGCCCGTGAAGCGGCTGTTGCTGAAGCGCGGAATTCCCGCCTGGGTGCTGGGGTGGCGACCGTGGGAGCCGCGGGGCGAGGCCGGCAACGGTCCCTCCAGAATGCGAATGGCCGGTTTCTCGCCGCCACCGACCCAGAGCCCGAACGCGGCGTTCGGGAGTACATTCCCCTTGGCAGACTCCGCCTCGAGTTCCCAGTCCCGCAGGTCGCCGCGCGCTCCCAACGAGACGTTGCCGGTGCCGATCCCGCCAAGCGGGAACGCAACGGCAACGGCATCGGGGCCGAATTGATGAAGTGGATCTGCCCGGCTCGAGCTGGCCATCTGCGCCTCCGGCCTATCGCTTCGACCGGCTGGAGGCGCGCACGTGAAGCCGGGACTCGAGCGTCACCCGCCTGGTCGGGGAGGTATCGCCCTCGATCCGCTTCAGCAGCAACTCGGCGGCGGTTCGCCCGATCTCGTACGTGGGCTGACCGATGGTGCTCAGCGGGGGGTCGCACAGATCGGCCCAGAGAAGCTCGTCAAAGCCGATGAGACCGAGGTCGTGAGGCGACCTGCCGGCATCGATGATCGCCCGCAGGGTGCCGATCATCATCAGGTTGTTGCCGACCAGCAGCGCGTCCGGCGGCTCCGGGAGACGCAGCAGCGACTGCGCCGCGGCATAACCGCCGTCGATTCTGAAGTCGCTCCAGCGGAGCAGCTCCTCGCCACCCCCGACCGCCTCCAGATAACCCGCGGCCCGCTCCCGGCCGGTCGAGATCGATGGCGGGCCGGTGATGCAGCCCACTCGGGTGAACCCCTCCTCGAGCAGGTGCCTGGTGGCGTGAGCGGACGCCTCGCAGTTGTCGAGCCGGACGAGGTCGAGGTCACAGTCGTCGATGGTACGGTCGACAGCAACCACCGGTGTGCCCGATCTGGTGAGGAGGGCGACGTCCGACTTCCTCGCGTCGGCAGGGGTGATGATGCAGCCTGCCATCCTCTCGTCGTGGGCGAGTTCGACATAGGCGCTCTCCTTCACGGGGTCCTCGTCCGCGTTGCACAGAACGACCGAGTACCCACTCTCGGCGGCGGCGTCCTCTACACCCCGCGCCATATCGGTGAAGAACGGGTTCCGAATGTCCGAGATGATCAGCGCCCATACCAACGTGGTCTGAGTACGGAGCGACCGGGCGATCCGGCTCGGCCGGTAGTCGAGCTCCTCGACGGCGGCTTCGACCCGTGCCACCATCGACGGGTCGACGGTATGTCCGTTGAGAACCCGGGACACCGTCGCCGGCGAAACGCCATCACCCCAGTGCATCTACGTCCCCGCACACGTGAACCTCGACGCCGAGTTCCGCCAACATCGCTGCCTTGGCAATGAGGGCTTTGTCGGCAGTCGCGGCATCGGGCGCGTAGACAACACTCAGGTGGTTCGCCTTGTGCCTGGCCATGAACTGATCTCGGCTCACACCGTGAAGCACGGCGTGCATCATCGGCCACTCAGGGTTGGTGGCCTGCGATCGACGCTCCGTCTCTTCGAAGGGCAGCTCGATCGCCGTTCCTCGTCCGAGGTCCACATGGAGCCGCCCGTCGGCGATGAAGACACGCGACCACACGATCTCACCTGGCTTGGACACACCCTTGATCGTGGAACCGCCAAGTGGAAAGTACACGGGACTCTGTCGCCAGCCTACCGCGTCGGCGTATCCGTTCTCGAAGTGTGACGGCGGGACTGAGCCCGAGATCTCGAACAGCCAGACAAACCGGCCTTCGTGCTCGTCGCCCCACCGAATATCATGCAGTGTCGTGGCGGGATCGAGTCCCATTGCCATCCAAATCCGGTTGGTGACGAGTGAGTCCACCGCAACGCCCTCATCCGCCTCGTTGAAGTGGGGCAGCGCCCTCCCCTCCCACAGCACTTGAGAGCCATCACGGCTCGTGACCGGCGGGCGTTCCACGTTGTTGAGGAGGCCCTCAGCGAGGTCGGAGGCGGGACAGAGGTCCTTCAAACCCTGCTGGTATTGGATGCCGATCACGTCGACTCCGAAATCATCGGCGATACGGAGCGCCGCTATATACATCTTGTACTGCCAGCGCAGTTGGCTCTCGGTCAGTTCGGTCGCCTCGTCTTCGCCGAGCCGGAACGTCATTCCCTTCTCTCGGAGCCAGCGCCCGACCCCATCGGCCTCATCGTCGGCGACACGTTGCATTTCCGCCCAGAGAGCGCTCTGCGACAAACGCTCCTTGTAGATGCCGATCGGGTTGAGCAACTCGTCGTCGATGATCGCGTTGTACATCCCCATGCAGCCCTCATCGAAGACTCCGACGATGGCCTTGTCGGTGCACAACTCGGCGGCGAGCGCCTCGCCGAGCTCCTTCTCGGGTCCCGGCGGCAAGGTGGGGTCGTCGTGGACGTGCCCGTCATCGTGGGTGATCGTTCCGGTCTCGATCCACTGCCGGAGGCCCGCCTTGAACCAGTCGTCGGTGAAGTCGACGCTCCAGATGGTCGAGTAGTCGACGCCCATCTTGGTCATGCCTGCGTTCACTCCGAGGAGTCCCACCAGCCCGGGCCACTCCCCGACGAAGTTGGCCATGGTGAGGATCGGGCCCTGATGGGTGCGCAACCCGGCGAGGACGTGATGGCTGTACTGCCACACGGCCTCGGCAACGACGAGCGGCGCCTCCGCCGGGATGCCCTTGAAGACCTCGAGCCCCATCCGCTGGCTGGAGATGAACCCATGTCCGGCATATGGGTCGAACTGGTGGGCTCGTACCACGCTCCAGCCGAGCTCTCCGAATGCCGCCGTGATGTCGGCCTCCATGCGCTCCTGCGTCGGCCATCCGGCGCGGTTGGCCGACTCACGGAGGTCGCCGCTCGCGACGAGGTAGACGGTGCGAGGCCGTGCCTTCGGAGGTTGCGCGACGATGGGCAAGGTGTAGGTCATTGGTTCTCCCTTGGTTTCGGCAGATCACGGTCGCGGCGGGCGAGCCGATGGGCGATGTCGCGGGTTGCGGAATACAGGGCGCGGTAGGCGGCATACGCCTTCTCGTAGGCGGAGGCATGGGCGGGTTCGGGACGGGCGACGCCAGCTGGTGGATTCCACTGCGTGGTGTCGAAGTCGCCGAGGGCGCCTGCGGCCAGACGAGCCGAGCCATAGCTGGCTCCGATCGTCACCGACGGGATGATCTGCTCCAGCCCTGTCACGTCGCTGACGATCTGTGGCCACAGGTCCCCTTGGGTACCTCCACCCACGGCGACGACCCGCTCGATCGCGGCTCCCGCGGTGGCCAGCGCCTCGACGTTGTGGCGCACACCGAAGCCGGTCGCCTCCAGAGCGGCGCGGTACAAGTCGCCCCGACCGTGCGAGAGTGTAAGGCCGGCGATCACTCCCCGTGCGTCGGGATCGAGGATCGGCGTTCGGGCACCGGCGAAGTAGGGGAGCATGAGCAGTCCCCGCGCCCCCACGCCCGACCGGCGTGCCTCGTCGAGCAGCGTCGAATACTCAGGCGACCCGCTCAGGTCGCGAATCCAGGAGGTGATGGCGCCCGAGGTCGCCATGCCCCCGGCGAGATTGCGGGTGTCGGGGAGGGCTCCCACCGTTCCCCACATCGACGGAGACGTGAGCTGGGTGGCCGTCGTGGCGATGAGGAACATCGTCGTCCCGTACATGAGCATCAGGTCGCCGACGTTCTGGGCACCGACGCTGACGGCCTCGCTCCATGCGTCGATGGTCCCGGTCACGACCGGAGTACCGGCCGGAATCCCTGCGACCGCGGCTCGGGTGTGGCCGGCGATCTCGGTTGCCCAGGTGAGCGGCGGCAGCTCGACATCGGGGGCGATGCGCGTCGCCCACGGCGGGTACCAGTCCGTGTCGACGGAGTCGAACAGCGGTGTGCATTGCGAGGCCGACTGGTAATCGAGGGTGTAGGCACCGGTGAGGTTGCGCACCAGCCACGAGGCGGGCATGTAGAAACGACGGGCTCGTTGCCAGATCTCCGGCTCGTTCTCGGCGACCCACAGCAGCTTTGGGCCAACCGCCTGGGAAGACAGAGTCGAGCCACAGCGGCTCAGAATGGCGTCAGTGCCACCCAGAGACACCGTCAGTCGGGTGATCTGCGCGCTGGCGCGGGTGTCGACTCCATAGAGGATCGCCGGCCGGAGGGGACGGTCCTCCTCGTCGGTCAACAGCACACATGGCCCCATCCCGCTCACGCCCGCGGCGCGCACATGGACGTCGCCAGGGGCGGTGAGCTCGGTGGTTAGCTCGACGAACTCGTTCCACCAGACGCGGCCATCCATCTCGAAGTACCCGGGGAGTGGGCAGTCGACGCGGTGGTTACGGACCGCCTGACGTACCACCCGCCCGTCTGGAGCGACCAGGACACCTTTGCTGCTCGACGTCCCGATGTCGACGCCAAGCGTCACTTCTTGATCCACAACGACCTCCGCAGTCACTATCTCAGAAATCATCTCAGAAATCGATTTCAAGCGCAAGTGTCGAGATCGGGAGGTCGGTATCCGGCTGCGTCGGAATCAGCGGGTGATGGGAAGCTCCAGCGACCGTGGGGGTGAGGTGTCGCCGCGGATTCGATCGATGAGAACCTGGGCGGCCAGCTCTCCGAGCTTGCGCGCCGGAAGGGGGACGACGTCGACGCCGTCATGCTCGAGAGATGCGTAGGGCAGATCGCCGATGGACGCCAGTCCGATCCTTCCCGGTTCGTCCAACGCATGGAGCGCGCCGGCAGCCATGAGGTTGTTCGTCACCACGATGGCGTCGGGGGGAAGCTCCCCGGAGAGCAACTCCTGAACCGCGTCGTGCCCACCGTCATAGCGGTAGTCGGAGTGAATCAGAGGTCCCGGCCGCATGCCGCGAGCGTTGAGCTCGGCCTTCCATCCGGCGGCGCGCAGGGTTGCCGTCTCGACGTCATAGGGGCCGGTGACGCAGGCGATCCGGCTGAAGCCCCGGTCACAAAGAAGCGCCGTCGCCAATCGGCCGGCCGCCTGATTATCCACTGATACAGAGTCGATCTGGCTCCGTTCCGGGGCACGATCGACCGCCACGACCGGCCGGCCGCTCTGGAGTAGCGCCGAGATGTCCGTGTTCTTCGAAGCGTGAGCGAGGATGACTCCTGCGGTCAGCTCGAGCAGGGCGATGTCGAGGTACTCCGCCTCTTTCGTCATGTCCTCGTCGCTGTTCCCCAGCATCACCGAGTACCCGTCGGCACGGCATTGGTTCTCGACACCACGCGCCAACGCGGTGAAGTAGGGGTTCTCGATGTCGGGCACGATGAGCGCCACGATCTCCGACTTCTGGCGCCGTAGGTTGCGGGCGGCGCGGTTGGGCTCGTAGCTGAGCATGGCGGCCGCCTTGCGGACTCGCCCTGCCAAATCCTCACGGACCTTGATGTCGTTGAGCACGCGCGACACCGTCGATGGCGAGACACCCGCGAGACGCGCTACGTCGTAGATCGTTGCCATCGTCGGATCCTAGGACGACCCCTTGTCCATCATCTGTCAGCTTCCCGTTTGACAAGGCTCACTCGCCTTGATATACATTGATGCCAGAAATCGATTGCTGCTTGGTGTGTCGCCGGTCGGAACCTAACAGAAAGTGCAGGAGCCATGCGAAATTATGACACAACTCGGCCGCCGTTCTACGGCCGCCCCGCTCTCAGGGCGTTGGCGTCGGTCGTAGTACTGGCGCTCGCGCTCACCGCGTGCGGATCAGACGGGAGCACCGATACAACCACGACAACCGATACAACCACGACAACGGAGGGAAGCAGCACCGACTCCTCGGTGACCGAGACCACGGCCGCCGCGCTCTCGGGATCGCTCTCGCTCATGGCGTGGGGTTCGGAAGAGGACCTCGCCTCTATCGAGGCGGTCGTCGACGCCTACACGGCAGCCTTCCCTGAGGTCGAGATCGAGTTCCTGACCGGGGATTGCGCGGTCGATCTGTCGGTGTGCAAGCAGCTCGTGGCCGCCAACGACATGCCCGACATCGTCATCCCCCACAACTCGGTGATCGACATCGAGGGCAGTCTCGGCGTGATCGAGAACCTCGACCCCTACATCGAACGAGACGGTGTCGACCTCAGCCAGCTCGTCCCGGCGAGCGTCGCCGGCGTCACCGCAACCAACGGTTCCGTGTACGCGCTCCCGATGGGGTATCACATCGAGGTGATGTACTACAACAAGGCACTGTTCGACGAGGCAGGACTCGCCTACCCTCCGGCCGACGGTTCGTACACGTACGATGACGTCCGCGACTGGGCACTCAAGCTCACCAAGGACGGCTCCGGGAGAACCGGCGATGATCCCGACTTCGACGGCAACGACGTGGTGCAGTGGGGCCTGTACACCTGGCCGCTGTCGCTCAACGGGTACGACCCGATCCTCCTCGCCAACGGCGGCAGCGTGACCGCCCTCGACGGGAGCGCCACGTGCACCGTCGATTCGCCTGAAGCAGTGAAGACGTTCCAGTACATCCAGGACCTCATGTGGACGGACCACTCGGCCGTGACCGCCGCCGTCGACCAAGAGGAGGCGGGCAAGTACCGCTTCGCCGACGGACAGGTTGCGATGCTCATGGGCGCGCACTGGATGACTCCCATCATTCAGAACCAGTCACCCGACATGGCGTACGACGTCGCCGCCCTCCCGAGCGGTGATGCCGGCAACGCCTCGATCGTCAACGTGCACTCCTGGGCCATCGCCAGTCAAAGCGAGAACAAGGACCTCGCGTGGCACTTCCTCAAGTGGGCGACCCTCGAGAATCCGCTGCCGGCGATGGGGCTCATCCCGGCGAACACGTCCGCCATCGAGAGCCAGTTCCTCACCCTGCCGGACGAGCCGGAGCATCTCGAAGATGCCTTCATCGTGCCTGCCTCGTGGGAACTCACGGTGAGCCCACCGGAGTTCGCTCACAACTTCCTCGAGTTGCAGAGTCAGGATGGGCTCGCTCCGATCATGGAACAGATCTACCTGGATTCCGCAAGCGCAGCCGACGCGCTCGACGGCGCCTGTGCCAAGCTCCAGCCGATCATCGAGCAGTAAATGCAGCCGATCATCGAGCAGTAAATGAGAATCCGGAGACGCCGGGCGAGATCATCTGAAGCACGTGTCGGTTGGGCTTTCGTAGCCCCCCAGGTACTGGGGATGCTGGTCTTCATCTTGATCCCGCTCGGCGTCTCCGTCTACTACACGTTCACGAAGTGGGACCTGATCGCTCCGGCTCCCACCTGGGTAGGGCTCGACAACTGGCGATACCTCCTCCACGACTCGCGGATCGTGAAGGTGATGGGCAACACCTTCCGCTTCATCCTCTTCGGGCCGACGGTGTACCTCGTCCTCGGCCTCCTCCTCGCGTTGCTCCTCAGGAACGGTGGCCGCGCAACGAGTGGGTTCCGCGCCGTCTTCATCCTGCCCTACGTCCTCGCCACCGTGGGGGTGGGCACGATCTGGCGGTGGGTGCTCAACGACCGTGCCGGTCCCATCGCACAGCTCCTCGACGTATTCGGCATCAACAGTCCCCAGTGGCTGTTCGATCCAAAATGGGCGATGATCGCCATCGCCGCCGCCACGACATGGCAGGCGCTCGGATTCGGGATGGCGATCTACTTCGCCGGCCTTCAAGACATCCCCAAACAGCTCTATGAAGCCGCCGGGCTCGATGGCGCCACTCCCTTCCAGCGGTTCCGCTACGTGACGCTTCCGCAGCTGTCTCCCATCATCCTGTTCCTCACCGTCACCGCCCTCATCTCGGCGCTCCAGCTCTACGACCCGGTCGTGGCGATGACCGGCGACGGCTTCGGCGGCACCGCCGCCGCCGGGGGCCCACAGGATTCGACTCGCACCATCGTGCTGTACCTCTACAACCAGATGTTCCAGTACAACGAGTCCATCTCGGGACTGGGCTACGCCTCGACCATCGCCTGGTTCCTCGCCATCGTGACGATCGTGTTCACCGTCGCCCAATGGATGCTGTTCCAGCGGCGGAGGTCTCGTGGCGAGCGCCGACCGCGGCGAGGGCTCCTCCGGCGGAAGGCGGGCGCATGAAGCAAGCCACCGACGCACGCTCGTCCCGTCGGCGCACTCTCCACGGCCAGCAACACTCTGTGGCGAGACGCCGGGTCGTGGTGCGGGTCCTCCTCATCGTCTCCGCAGTGATCTACCTCGTGCCGTTGACGTTCGTGGTCTCCTCGTCGTTCCGCACCGACACCAACATGTATAACCCGACGCAGTGGATTCCTAACCCCTTCACGCTGGAGCACTACTCCAACCTGTTCGAGACCCTGCCGCTGCTGCCCCGCTACCTGTGGAACACCGTGTTCATCGCGGGGCTGTCGACCGCCGGCACGGTGCTCTCGAGCGCACTCGCCGGCTACGGGCTGGCCCGCTTCCGGTTCCCGGGAAACCGGCTGATCCTCGCCGGTCTGTTGCTGACCCTGATGGTTCCCCCGCAGGTCACGCTGGTCCCTCTCTACATCGCCTTCCGGACGGTCAACCTCGTGAACACCCCGTGGCCCATCATCCTCCCTGTGTTCTTCGGGACACCGTTCGTCACGTTCTTCTTCCGGCAGTACTTTCTCTCCCTGCCCCGTGACTTCGACGAGGCGGCGCGCGTCGACGGCGCGTCGTGGTGGCAGGTCTTCTGGAAGATCGTGGTCCCGCTCTCTCGTCCGGCGTTCATCACCATGGCGGTGCTCACCCTCATCCAGCAGTGGAACGGGTACTTCTGGCCGAGCGTCTTCCTCAAGTCGAAGGAGCAGTGGGTGCTTTCGCAGGCGATGGTGTCGCTCAGCGGCCAGTACGCCAGCCGCCAGGGGGAGATCATGGCGGGCATCATCCTCATGTCTCTCCCGATGGTGCTCCTGTTCATCTTCGCCCAGCGGTACATCGTCCAGGGCATCACCAGCGGCGGGGTCAAGGGATGACGGCGGCGACAGGTAGACCCGACGAGGGTTCCGCAGGCCACACGGTCGAGACCGATCGCCTCCGCATCCGCATCGTGGAGACCGACCACTCGGTGGCGGTCGCCGATCTTGTCGACCGCTCGACAGGGGTCCGATGGCTCGGCGAGGGGAGGCGTGAGCCCCTCGTGCGGATTCGCATCGTCGACGGAGTCCACGCCGAAGACTTCGACTCCCTGGGGGGTGTCACCGGAGTATCAGCTCATGAGGACGGTCCTGGACTCGGCATCGGGTTCGCCACGCTTGACGGACGACTCGACGCGAAGGTGCGAATCGTGCCGGAGGGAGCCGCGCTGTGGTTCGAGGCTGCTCTCCGCAACCGCACGTCCACGGCTCTCAACGTCGAGGTTCGACTGCCGTGGTTCCGGCTCGGGCCCGTCCGGGGGGCCGAGCCGGTCGGCATGGTCCCGATCGAGATCGGGAGCGTCCGTCCCCTCGCCGAGGGTCCCCTTCGCAACGGTGGTCTCTTCGCCCACCAGACGTTCGCGTGCGCAACGTCGGTCTTCCCATTGGCCCACGTCGGTGACGCGCGCCGCGGGGCCGGCATCTCGATCTCCGGCGACCCGGTGCACGGCGCCACCCAGGTGTTCGAGGCGGCACTCGACGGCACCGGATGCCGTTCGACCGCCTTCCTCCTACCCGAAGGAACAGCTGTCGTCGGCGCCGTCAGGGTCACCGCGGACAACGGCCGGTGGCAGACGGCGGTCGACGTCTTCCGGGCCCGGACTTCACCATCCGTGCCAGCGACTCCCGAATGGCTCCGCCACGCCGGGGCGATCTACAACCCACTGGCGGAGGGTGGCGGCGGCATCTACCAAGAGGAGCCGACGATCTCGCTGGCGGATCGGATCTCGTCGTTCGAGGACCTCCCGACCCTGCTCGCCGAGGCGCGGCGGCTCGGCACCGACGTGCTCCATCTCTTCGACTACTGGGAGAAGGACTCGGACGACGCCCGGCCGGCTTACTGGCACAAGGGCTCCTACCTGCCCCGTCGCGATCTCGGCGGTGAGGAAGCCCTGCGGCGTGGCGTCCACGCGGTGCGCGCCGCCGGCGGGCACGTGCTCATGTACCTGGAGCCGTTCATCGTCTACCGCGCCTCGGAGCTGGGCCGCAGCGACGGGGACCGATTGGCGGCGCGCGACCCATGGACCGGTGAACCCATCAGCACCTACCCCGACACCATCACCACGGTCCCCTGGGATCCGGTCTGGCGCGACTACATCGCCTCTCGGGCCGAGTGGCTGGTACGAGACATCGGCTGCGACGGGATCTTCCTCGATTCATTCGGATGGCAATGGAACTGGGTGTGCTCGGTTCGCGGCGAAGCACCGCGCAGCGCGGCAGCGTGGAACCGTGGCGTCGTGGAACTGGCTTCGGAGGTACGCCGACGCATCCGGGCCATCGAACCGGAGGCGGTCGTCGTCACCGAGGCGCTCACCTGGGAGCTGGCGTCGGCGGTCGATGCCGGCCTCGACGCCTCGTTCGCCTGGAACCTGCCACTCAACTCCCCGGGAATCCTGCGCTCGCCGGTCCGGCGCGGGTACCCGGAGCTGACGTTCTTCTCGAGCGGGCGCGACGAGCTGCAACTCAAGCAGGTCTTCGCCGCCGGGCATGGGCTGGCGCTCTCCCATCGCTGGCTGGAGCACGAGGACTTCGTCGCCGAGATCGTGCGGCTCCGCAGGGCCTGGGGCGAGGCGTTGACTGACGGAGAGGCTGCCGAGATTGGGCGCAGCTCCGACGGCCTCATGGCGGCGATGCTCTACACAGGCAGCGGCCAACACGTGCTCACGGTTCTCAATGCAAGCGCTGAAATACGCCGTCCGCACTACTCCAGCGGCCAGCCACCCTCGGGGATGTGGCGCCCACTCCTCACGGGCACCCCCGCAGACACGACCTCGCCTCTTCCCCCCGGGATGCTCGCAGTCTGGGGAATCCGCAACCGACCTCTCGCCGAAGGACCGTAATCCAACGACCGTAGGAAAGGAGACACCTATGACCCTCAATCGGGCTCTCCGTCTCGCCGTGATTGCTGTCGCCGTCGTTGTGATGGTGACGTTTCTCAGCCCCACGCCACCCGCAAGCGCGACGAGCTACACGATCTCCGATTCGGCGATCTCGGTCACCATTGACGCCACGAGCGGCATCGAGCTGACCGAGGTGCGCGACGTTGACACAACGCACGACTGGATCTCGTCGGACACGGCGCTGTTCGAGTTCGCCCTCGACAACGGTATCCCGTACAACAGCGCAGCCGGTGTCACCGTCGACAGTGCCTCATCGACAGGCACCACGATGACCATCGCGGCCCACGCCAACGCGCTCCCGCTCGATTTCGACTTGGTCTTGGAGATCGACTCCGGAGCTGGCGCCGTCATCCAGGCGATGACCGTGACGAGCACCGACACCAGCGCTCACGACTTGCGCCTCGTCTACCCGAAGATTCACAACTTCGCATCCCCGGGATCGAGCGCCGACCTCATGGGCACCGTTCCCGCCGAGTCGGGTGGCGTGGCGAACCTCAACGACGTCACGTCCCTGGGGATGGGTCTCAACATCGACATTGGGTTGCCGACGGCGATGAACTTCATGGAGGTCGCCAGCGTCTACGACGGAGCCGGCGGCGGGGGGCTCTACTTCGCCGACCTCGACGGCAACACCAACGACGCCGTCGCCCCACTCCAGTTCGTCATCTCATCCTCGGAGATCGCCGCCTTCTATTTCGACCGGCTCAAGGCGGGAGAAGAGCTCACCCTCCCGCGTCTCGGGATCGGAGTCACCCCGGACGGTGACTGGCACGAGGCCGTCGACTACTACCTCAACGCACACGGGTCGCCGAGCTTCCCCACCCCGCCGGCATGGCTGCGCGAGGCAGGAGCCATCTACTCGCCCACCGCGGGCGGAGCCGGAGCCATCTACCTCTACCAGCAGCCGCTGGAACGCATCGACAACCGGATCAACAGCTTCACGGATCTTCCCGATTTGCTCGACGAGGCGGAGTCGCTTGGCACCAACATCCTCTACCTCAGCGACTACTGGGAAGGAATCGATCAGGATCCAAACGAGTTCCCGCCGTACTACAACAAGGGCGACTACATTCCGACGTCGACGCTTGGCGGGGCCAACGCCCTCATCGAGGGCATCGAGGACGTCCACAACGAGGGCGGATACATCATCGCCTACGTAGAGCCCTTCATCGTCTACGAGCTGTCGGACCTCGGCCAAGCGGTCGGCACCGCTTGGGGCGGACGCGACGCGAACGGAAGCCTGGACGACACCTACAACTACTACTACTCCATGGTCGCTCCTTTCAGCAACTGGGAAGACCAGCTCATCGAGATCTGCCGCAGGCTCGTGGGCGACTACGGATTCGACGGGATCTTCCTCGACTCCACCGGGTGGCAGCTCAACCGCCCTATGGGAACGAGCGAGGAAGGTGTCTTCTACTCCTCTCAGGAGTGGTCGCTCGGCATGGCACGGCTCATCAACCGTGTCCGCAACGCAGTCGTCGACGAGAACGCCGATGCCGTGGTCCTGTCCGAATCGGTGAGCGGGCCACTCGCTCAACAGATCGACGGCGGCACTGCGGCCGATCTCGCCTGGCTCTGGCCACAGAACGATGAACAGCTTCAGGCCTCGCCGTTGCGGTACGCCACGTCCGCCGTGAGCGTGTTCGACAACGGCCGCATCTGCGACCAGGTCAGCAACTGCACTGACATGAATCTCGACTACAACCTCACCACCGCCGAACACAAGGTGCAGCTCAACCAGGTGTTCGCCGCCGGCCAGAACCTGGCTCTGAGCTACCTCGAACTGGGCCTCACCGGCATGCAGACGTACGTCTCCAACCTGCTGAGTATCCGTTCCGGGTTGGTCGACGCCTTCGTGTACGGTCGGCAGAGCTATCAGCCGGCGACGGGCGACGACGAGGTGTTCGCCTTCAACTTCGAGGGCGACACCAATCAGGTGATCACGGTGGTCAACGCCGGCTCGTCCTCATACTCGGGCACGCTGACCCTCGAGACGGCTCAGAGCGATTCGACCTGGATCGACCAGCTGACCAGCACCCAGTACGTGGCCTCGGGGACAAGCCTCTCCCTAACGCTCGATGCAGGTGACCTCGCGGTGCTGGTACGCCAGGGCACCTTCTCGAGCACGGGTGCGTCGAGCGCTCCCACCATGCCGTATGATCCGGTCCTGGTAGACGAGGACTTCAACGACGGTCGATTCCTGGACGAGTGGACCCCGCTCGACGGCACCTGGTCGAACCCCGGGACCGTGCTCCGAGCCAACAATCCGAGCAGCGGTGCAACGATCTACTTCGATACCCGAACCGGCAACGACTTCACCCTCGAGGCCGACCTCGAGATCATCTCGGGCGGCGAGGCAGGAGTCAGCTTCCGCCAAGCGGACGACGGCACCCAGGGCTACGACGTGATCCTGTCGCGTTTCGACAACCGGGTGAAACTCGCCAAGCGCCCCTATTCGGTGCTCGGCGACGCCGCGATGACGTTCGACCTCAACACCACGTACGAAGTGAAGGTCGTCGCCGACGGCCCCGACATCGACGTCTACGTCAACGACGACCTCAAGTTCAGCGTCAACGACTCAACCTGGTCGAGCGGCCGTTTCGGGTTCACCAACTTCATGTCGGTTGCCGACTTCGACAACATGTACGTCACGGAGATGGAGAAGTGAGAGCGAGCGAAAGGCCCCGATGAACCTGCACAGTGCTATTGCCCTCCTTCGCGAGGCGGAGACGCGTTCCATCAGCCCTGAGAACCCAACGGGTGAGCGGGGCAACGGCGCCCGGGCCGAAACCGGCACGGGCGCCGAGGCGGCGCGGCAACTCGGGCGCGGATGGAAGATCTCTCCTAGCGTCGACGTCCCGGCCGGGCAGACTCACGTGCTCGCCGACATCGCCGGCGCCGGTGAGGTGCAACACATCTGGCTCACAACCCATACCGATCACTGGCGCAGCCTGGTGCTTCGGGCCTTCTGGGACGACGACGACCAACCGGCCGTCGAGGTGCCTCTCGGTGACTTCTTCGGTCAAGGTTGGTGTCGGTTCGCCCAGCTCGACTCGGTCCCGATCGCGGCGAACCCTCACGGCGGTTTCAACTCCTACTGGCCGATGCCGTTCCGGCGCCATGCGCATCTGACGCTCACGAATCTCGGAGCCGAAGATGCCCGCGTCTACTACCAGGTGACGTACGAGCTTGCCGATCCGGCCCCTGACGCGGCGTACTTTCACGCCCAGTGGCATCGCAGCAACCCCCTCGCCGAGCTCACCCCCCACACGATCGTGGCGGGTGTCACCGGACGGGGGCAGTACGTCGGCACCTATCTCGCCTGGGGGGTGCACAACGACGGTTGGTGGGGCGAAGGTGAGGTGAAGTTCTACCTCGACGACGATGGCGAGTTCCCCACCATCTGCGGCACAGGTACCGAGGACTACTTCGGCGGGGCGTGGAACTTCGACGTCCCGGGCGAGGGGTATACGCGCTTCTCCACCCCGTACCTGGGCCTCCATCAGATTCTGCGACCCGACGGCTTGTACCGTTCGCAGCAACGCTTCGGCATGTACCGCTGGCATCTGCCTGATCCAATCAGGTTCCGGTCTGCGCTGCGGGTCGACGTCCAGGCACTCGGCTGGAGGTCCGGCGATCGCTATCTCCTGTTGCGCGACGACATCGCGTCAACCGCTCTGTTCTACCTCGATAAGAGTTCAGCGGCGCGAACCGTCCTGCCGCCGGCCGATCATCTGGAGGTGGTCTGAGCCCATTCGGCGGCGTGAGTAGGTGGCCACGACAGCGGGGGCCGGTCCTCCAGTGGGGCCGGACGGACCGGATGGTCGAGCAGCCCGATCACCAGGGCCGCCAATGGGTCGCGGGTGATCGGTTGTCACACGGCGCTGCTGCCAACTCGCCGGCTACGTAGTCTCGGGAGGCAACACGAACGAGCAGCCCGTATGTTGTTGCGCCCCTGACAGTCGTGGAATGGTGAGGACTAGCTCTGGCCATAGCCACGCGCAGGATGGTGTCCATCACCTGCTCGGATGTGACTGACACGCAGGGTCTTGATCGAGAGGTGCGAGGAGTTGATCCCGGACGACCGGAGCTGCCAGTGCAACCAGGTCGGACCAGCCGTCGCCACCACACATCCGGCAGATCGCTCCTTCGCGCCCGCTGTCCGCATCGATCCCTCCGCCCGCTCATCGTTTGCATCGTGCGTCGCTCCTGAGGGTGTCGGTGACGATGCTCATGGCAAGGTTGGGAGGACCGGCGCCGCCGTATCCCCGGCGAAGCACGTGTCCGTGTGGTTGGTCAGAGGGTGCGTGCCGTCGAGGCCTTCCACTAGGGCGAACGAGAAGAACAGCGCGACCGTCGCGTCCTCAACCGTCCTCTCACCCTCCCTGCTGGCAGGTGTGTGGACTGGGGACATCATTGACGTGTGTCCGGGGAGGGTCGAAGAACGAGCCGAAGGCGAGTGATTCGGGGAGGGTCACCGTGCAGTCCCCCACCGCGACCCCCGTCGGGTCGCTGCGCTCCCCGGTCCCCCCTGATCCCAGGGGGGACGACAGAAGACCCAGGAGGACGACAGGGATCGCGACCCCCTTGAAACGCGCAATCGCATCCGATACCTCTGTGTCGTGCCACGACGCAACTCCCGGCTGCTGCGCTACGCCCGGCGCATGCGCCGCGAGCCCACCGACGCCGAGGCTCGCATCTGGTGGTTCCTCTGCCGAGACACCACGGGCTTCCGCCTCCGTCGCCAAGAGCCCATCGGTCCCTACATCGCGGACTTCGCCTGCCGGCCACGCCGGCTCATCGTCGAGATCGACGGCGCGACGCACGACTCCGACGAGGTCGCCGAACGGGACCGGATCCGCAGCGCCTGGCTCCAGGCGCGAGGCTGGCACGTCTTGCGCTTCACCGACGACGAAGTTGCAGACGGCATCGATGCCGTCATGGACTCGATCTGCCTCGCCCTGGAGCGGTCGCGGATTCCATAGGCCCACCGGTCCCCCACCGCGACCCCCCTCAGCTCGAACGCCAGCTTCGCTGGCGCCTCGCCGGTCCCCCCTGATCCCAGGGGGACGACAGAAGACCCAGGGGGGACGACAGGTTCTGCCTCCCTGCTGTGCAGGGAGGTTTCGATGCAGAAGTAGATGCTTTCCCACCTAACCAACGCTCGTGCGGGGTCACGAAGAGCGCGAGAAGGGGTGAGATGCCGGGAGGACTCGAGGTCGGGATGGGCGCAGTCGCTCTACCATCGACCGACGCCAAACGACGAAGGAAGGCCGAGTGCCCACCAGCAGCGAAGCAGCGGCAGCAACGCCGCCAACCCGCCGGCTCGACCGCAAGCTGAGCCGTATCCTGGCGGGTGAGTATGTCCCGGACGACTTCATCATCGCCGATGCCAAGGACGCCGACATGGCCTTTGGCGTCACCGCCGCCGGTCCGCTCCCCGGCGTCACCCGTGATCGCGACGGACCGGGGCGATACCGAACCAGACGCAGCTACCTCGACGCGATGCGGGCCATGGCAGGTCGGGGAGATATCGACATCCTTCTGACGTCGGCCTCCAATGGCGAATTCCTCAGCGCAGCCGGCTCCATCGACGAGGACCTGACGCTGGCGGTCCGGGGCAACGACACGACCGACATCTGGTATCCCCGTGGTGGCGCCTACGCGACGGTGCCGTCTCGTCCCTTCTGGACGGCCGACCTTGCGGCGATCCGTCCTTTCTGCGACCTCGTCCTCTACTCGATGACGTTCAACAACGACCTCGATCATGATCTGGCCACCCTCGAGGCGTATCGCTCGTTCCGCGGCGAGGCGACCGCACTCGGGATACGGCACTTCCTCGAGGTGTTCAACCCGAACGCTCCAGTTGAACTCGAGCCGGACCAGATCGGCGCCTTCGTCAACGATTCGATCGTTCGCGCACTGGCAGGCGTCACCCAATTCCAGCGTCCCCTCTTCCTCAAGATCGCGTACAACGGCGCTGCGGCACTCGCCGAACTGGCCGACCACGATCCGTCGGTCGTCGTCGGCGTCCTCGGCGGGTCGGCCGGCACCACCCGGGACACCTTCGAGTTGTTGCATCGGGCCGAGCGGCACGGCGCCCGGGTGGCCCTCTTCGGGCGCAAGATCCAGCGGGCGGAGTCGCAACTCGACCTCGTCGCCCGGATGCGCTCGGTGTTGCGCGGCGAACTCTCCCCGACCGAAGCAGTCCGGGCATATCACGAATCCCTTGCCCGCAGCGGCATCCACCCCCTCCGCACGATCGAGGCCGATCTCGAGGTCACCGATCCCGTGCTGCGTTCTGAATGAGCACCGCCGGCGGACGCAGCGGGGTGGTGTGCGTCGGTTCGATCATCGCCGATCTCAGCAAGGTCATCGATCGCCGACGCAGACCAGGCCGGCTATCGCGCCACCCATGAGGCGGGTGGCGGGAGCCTCTAGCCGGACAGCGTGCGGGTTCCCTGCTCCCCTTCCGCAGGCATTCTCCTCGCCAACACGCGTTGACGCATCCGTTGGTTCCATCGGTCCCCCCGGGAGTCGGCGCCCGTTCGATTGAGCCGTACCAGCGCGATACCGGTCCCGACATCGGTCGCGCCCATTGGGACGGCCTCCTAGCAACGCGCCGTATGGACGTGGTGACCTCAATCGGGCCCGGTCAGGGCCTCCAGCCCGCCCTCCACAAACCGGCGCGCACCCTGCATCACGCTGTCCGCATCGGCGCCGGCCTGGATCTGGCCGTATGCGGACGACACCACCGCCTGCACCATGGGAACCACCGCCG
>Ga0307435_1000377_pt1 | contig 19922 bp, 26 predicted proteins | sample SalMarWE160470MG_FD_202164 | JGI IMG/M metagenome (GOLD analysis project Ga0307435, IMG submission 202164) | Salt marsh sediment microbial communities from the Plum Island Ecosystem LTER, Massachusetts, United States - WE1604-70 | ecosystem: Environmental > Aquatic > Marine > Intertidal zone >... | reverse complement strand
CTGGGTCTCGGTGTTCCTGGCTTCTATCTTTTGCGCCATCGAGCTGGCGGTCTCAGGCTCCTCCCCGTTCGGGGTGGTGCTGCCGGCGATGGCGGGCGTTCACGCCCTTATCGGCATCGGCGAGGGGTTGATTACCGGGGCGGTGCTCGTCCTGGTGCTGGCTACCCGCGCCGACCTTTTGCAATTACAACGTACTTAATAAACGGGGGTTAAAAAGATGAAATCAAAGTGGTGGTTGATTGCATTAGCTATTTGCCTGGCGGTAGCCTGTCTGGCGCCCCTGGCGTCGTCTTCACCCGACGGACTGGAAAGAGTGGCTGAGAACGAAGGCTTTCTCGGGCTGGGGCAGGATGCCCCCTATCAGGTTATTGCCGATTACGTCTTTCCCGGTATAGAGAACGAAGCCCTGGCCACGATACTGGCCGGCATAGTCGGCACCCTCGTCCTCTTCGGCGCCGCCTACGGGCTGGCCTGGCTGATAACCCTGAGGAAGAAGCAGCTGGCCTGATATTATCCTGAGGTTCAGAAGGTGGGGATGTGAAACATAGTTTTCTCGACCAGTATAGTGAGGGGAACAGCCTTATCCATCGGCTCGACCCGCGCACCAAGCTGATTACTACCCTGTTCTTTATCCTGGTGGTGGTGCTAACGCCCGTAAGCCGGTGGCAGGCGTTCGTCCTCTACTTTGCCCTGGTGGCGACCCTGATTATAATATCGCGGGTGCCCGTTCTCTATGTCCTGAGACGCTCGCTGGTAATCATCCCCTTCGTCGTCCTGATTGCCATCTTTATTCCCTTCTTCAAGGAGGGGGAGGTGGCGGGCAGCTACAACATCTGGGTTTGGGAGCTTACGGTCACCCACAGCGGTATTCAGGTATTCTTAAATATCCTGGCTAAAGCCTGGCTGTCCATACTCAGCCTGATTCTGCTCACCGCCACCACCCGCTTCTCCCACCTGCTCAAAGGCATGGAACAGTTGCGCCTGCCCCGCGTCATGGTGATGATTCTGTCCTTTATGTACCGCTATATCTTCGTCCTCGTCGACGAAGTGATGCGCATGAAGCAGGCCAGGGACAGCCGCAACCTCGGTGGCGGGCGCTTAAGGCAAATACGCACCGTGGGCAACATGATAGGCACCCTATTTATCCGCAGCTACGAGCGCGGAGAGAGGGTCTATGCGGCGATGATGGCTCGTGGCTTCGACGGGCAGACCCGCACCCTGGAAAACCCCGCTTTCGGCCAGCGGGACTTTTTGTTTGCCCTGACCCTGGGCTTAGTCCTGGTATCGGCTGTAGTGTTAAACCTGTGGTATCTATAAGGAGAGATGTGACCGAGATTATAAAAGTCGATAACCTTAGCTTCGGCTACCCCGACGGCCAGCCGGCGCTCAGCGGCGTCAGCCTGGCTGTGCATCGGGGGGAAACCATAGCCCTCATCGGGCCCAACGGCGCCGGCAAGTCCACGCTGCTTTTGCACTTCAACGGCATCCTCCACAGCGACGGTGCGGTCAGGGTGCTGGGCAAGGCCATAAACGATAAGAATCTTAAGTGGGTGCGGGGCAAGGTGGGGCTGGTCTTTCAGAACCCCGACGACCAGCTCTTCTCCCCGACTGTCTTCGAAGATGTCGCCTTCGGCCCCCTTAATATGGGCTACGACGAAGCGCAGGTCCGCGAAGTGGTGGCTAAAGCCCTGGAGTGGGTGGGGATGGGGGGCTACGAAAAGCGCTCGCCCCACCACCTCAGCCTCGGCGAAAAGAAACGCATCGCCATAGCCACGGTATTAGCTATGAATCCCGAGGTGCTGGTTATCGACGAGCCTACCAGCAACCTCGACCCCGGCAGTAAGTGGTCGCTCATCGAGCTGCTCAAAGGGCTGGAGATAACCAAGGTCGTCGCCTCTCACGACCTGGAGCTGGTCGAAGCGCTCTGCCCGAGGGCAATCATTCTTGATGGTGGGGAAGTAATCGCCGACGGCGACACCAGCCAAATCCTAGCCGACGAGCGCTTACTGGCCGCTCACGGGCTGGCTCGCCATAGGCCGGTGGGATAAAATCTATTGCTCTCGCTTGAGGGCGACGCTGCTCTTGGCCAGCCTCATCGTCGTTCCCGATTCCACCTTGATGACGATGCTATCCTCGCTGACGCTATCAATCACGCCGTAGATGCCGCCCGCCGTAATCACCTTATCTCCCTTCCTCAACTCCTCCATCATATGCTGGTGCTCTTTCTGTCTCTTGCGCTGGGGACGAATCATGAGGAAGTAGAACATGGCGAAAATCAGCACCAGGAAGACTATCATGTAGATGGTGCTGCTGGAGCCGCCGCCTTCGCCTTCGGCGGGATAACAGCCGCCCAGCAGCGCCATGGTGGCGAGCACGGCGACAATCAGCACTAAGCTCAGTATTTTAGACCGATTCATTTTGCCTCCTAATTATTGTTTAACCTTCAACTATACCCTGGAGAGACCAGGGACTCGTTTTCTCGACCCTTATTTTTATCAGTTTTCCCCGACAGTCACGGCTGTCGTTAAAGAATACCAGTTTATCGCTTCGGGTGCGACCCCACCACCTCCCCCCTTTCTCCCCTTCCACCAGTACCTCAACCACCTTGCCCTTCAGGCGGGCGTTAATGGCGGTGGCGATGTTCTCCTGTAATCGCTCGATGTGCCCAAAGCGCCGCTTCTTTTCGGCGGGGGGAATATCGTCGGCCAGTTTCCTGGCGGCGAAGGTCCCCGGTCGCGGCGAATAAGCGGCTATATGGACTGTATCAAAATTTAGCTCGGATAGCAAGTCGGCCGTCTCCCGGAACTGGGCTTCCGTCTCCGAGGGAAAGCCGAGCAGGACATCGGTGCTCAGGGCTATTTCGGGTATTTGAGCCCTTATCTCGCTAACCAGCTTCCGGTAGTGCTCAACGCCATAGCCCCGCCTCATCGCCTTTAGAATCTCGTTGCTCCCCGACTGGACGGGCAGGGTGAGCTGCTCGCAGACCTTATCCAAAGCCGCCACCGCCTCAATCAACTTCAGGCTCATGTCCTTGGGGTGGTTGGTCAAAAAACGTATTCGTAAAAGCCCATCGATATCATTCAGCTCGTATAGTAAGTCGGCCAGGTCGTGCCCGTATGAGTCCACGTTTTGCCCCAGCAGGGTGACCTCTTTTGCCCCCCGCCCCACCAGCTCCCTCACCTCGTTTGCGATTTCGGCTAGCGGGCGGCTCTTCTCCCGCCCCCGACGGTAGGGGACGATACAATAGCTGCAAAAATTATCGCACCCCTGAATGATGGGGACATAAGCGGCGACATTCGGTTTTTCGGGGAGCATGGGCTTGGGGGGGCTTTCCAGCCACTGGGGGTACTCTCCGGGCTTGAAGAAGTAATCGACGTGGGGAAAGCGCGTTTCGAGCTTACTAGTGTCGGCGTTGACCAGGCAGCCGGTAACGGCCAGCGTCATGTCGGGGCGCGCTCTCTTTAGCGCCTTGAGGTTATCGAGCTTATTGACCACGCGGTCTTCGGCGCTCTGGCGCACCACGCAGCTGTTGAGCAAAACCAGTTCGGCTTCATTAGCGCTGGCACTGGCTTCGTAGCCCAGCCGCTCGAAATAGCTGCCCAGCCTTTCCGACTCCGCCTTGTTCATCTGGCAGCCGATGGTCCAGATATGATATTTAGGCATAGCTCTACTCTATTGGTTCGGGGGATATATCAGTCGTATGACGAGGTTCTTTTCAGCACCTGGCTTTTTTGTCTACCAGTTTTAAGAGCCCGGCTATTCGCCTCTCGTCTATATCGGCCACGTCATAGACTTTAACATGCCTCATCGTTTTCCCGCTGCCCTCGAAAAGGGCTATCTCTTCTTTGGTCAGTCCCTTGATGGAGAACCCCACATTGACGTGGTCTTTGAGGGCGACGATATAAAACTTGCCGTCGGCAAAGACGGGAGCGCCCCACTTCACTTCTTCTTTTGCCCCGGGGAGTGTCTTGAGGATGAGCTCTCTCAGATGCTGGCAGAGTTCTTTTTGCGGGGATTCCTGCTGGTTAATATAGTCGTCGACCTTGTTGCTCATTTTTCATCGGTGGCGGAGGGGGAGGGATTCGAACCCTCGACCCCAGTTTCCCAGGGTAAGCACTTAGCAGGCGCCCGCACTAGACCACTATGCGACCCCTCCGACGCTAAAAAAGCTGACGCTCTTCTACGATTTTACTATATCATACCCCCCCGCTTTGCTCAATTTCCGCTTGATTTCGGGCATAGCCGCCCGGGCGGCTATCTCGCCCTGCCGGATGCACTCCTCGGCGTGGTGGAAGTCGGCGGGGTTGATGTGGGCGGTATCGGGGTTGATGGCGATATCGGCGCCCTCGATGGAGGCTTTGGCGATAATATAGGTGCCGATGTAAAGGGACTGCAGTATAACGTTAAAGATATTGGGCTCCTTCCACTCTTTCGTGCCTGCCTTCTTGAAGTGGCGGACTCTGGTGCCCATATCGGGTATGACGTTGACGGCGATGGTAAAATCAGCGCCCATGTCTTTGAGCACGCTCACCGGCACGGGGTTCACCAAGCCCCCGTCCACCAGGTAGCGGTCACGCCACTTGGCCACGGTGAAAATGCCCGGTATGGAGATGCTGGCTCTTACCCCCTCCAGCACCGAGCCCTCTTTAATCACCACCTCTTCACCGGTGATGATATCGGTAGCCACCAGCGCCAGCGGTATGGGCAATTCGTCGAATTTAATATCGCTGCCCATTGTCTTTTGCAGCAGGTTGATAACCGCCTTGCCCCCGAAAAGCCCCGACTTGGGCAAGGCCAGGTCGGCCAGCGAGAGCATCTTCATCAGGTTTAGCTTCAGGGCCATCTCCTTCATCACGCCGGAGCCCTGTCCCCGGGCGCGGAAGGCGCCCACCATCCCTCCGATGCTGGTGCCGGCAATCATGTCGATGGGAATCCTCTCCCGCTCTAAGACCTCCAGCACCCCGATATGGGCCAGTCCCCGCGCCGCCCCGCCCCCCAGCGCCAGTCCCACCTTTATCTTTTTCATAGAGCTATTCTACCATAAACTCGGGTTATTGAGCCCTTGACCGCGCTGTGCTAATATGGGCTTGAAGGCCGTGGAGATAAACATTCTGGTCGACGAGGGTATAGAGGCGGACCTTGAGCCGGGCTGGCTCGAGGCTATCGCCCGTCGGGTGCTGGCGGCGGAAAATGTCGGCGCCAAGACCGAAGTGGGCCTGGTCATCTCCAGCGGCGAGAGAGTCCGGGAACTCAACCGCGACTACCGGGGCCAGGACGAGCCCACCGATGTCCTCGCCTTCTCCGCTCGCGAAGAAGCCGCCGATTTGCCCCCCTTTATCCCGCCCCCCGACGGCGTTCTCCACCTGGGCGAGGTGATTATATCTTACCCACAGGCGCTAATACAGGCTGAGGAGCGCGGCCATTCTCTGAAGAAGGAGCTTTCAATACTGCTCATTCACGGCCTGCTCCACCTGTTGGGCTACGACCACGAAAAGACCGATGCGGAACGCAAGATGAGAGCCCGGGAAAAAGAACTCCTCGGCCTTATCGAAGGAGGCACCAAATGAGGGTACTGGGTATTACTGGCAGCCCACGCCGCAGCGGCAACACCGACCTCCTGCTGGCTCAAGTTATCAGGGGCGCCGAAAGCCAGGGCGCCGAGACCAAGACCCTGATTCTCAACGACCTCAAGATTACCCCCTGCCAGCACTGCGACGCCTGTTTCGAGGCGGGCGTCTGCAAGGTAAAGGACGATATGCAGATGGTCTATCAAGAGATGGAGAAAGCCGACCGAATCGTGCTGGCTTCCCCGGTGCACTTCCTGGGGCTGACCGCCCAGATGAAGGCCATGATTGACCGCGGCCAGGCGCTCTGGGCGCGGAAATATGTTCTAAAGAAGCCCCCGCTGGGCGACAGGCGGGAAAGAAAGGGCTTATTCATCGCCGTCGGCGGCATGAAGCTGGCTAAGCTCTTCGAGCCCTCGCTGGCGACAATCAAAGCCTTCTTCACGGTCATTGATGTCGAATACGCCGGCGACCTGCTCTTCCCCGGTATCGACGAAAAAGGCGCCATCAAGAAGCACCCCACCGCCCTTAAAGACGCTTTCGCTGCCGGCCAGAAGCTGGTCGAAGCATAGGCCGAACGCCGGGTAATTCGCTGATATACAGCCCTTGCCTTTAGAGCTATAATTACAAGAGGGCTATTAACCATGAACGATTCTCTCAGACTGCGTAGCATAGAATACCTCCTGGGCACATTGTTATCGCTGGTCGTAGCCGATGGGCTCATAAGCCAATTCCTGATAAAAAGCGGAATAGGCCAGGAAGGGAACCCATTCCTGAAGGCTTTAGTGGCTGAGGGCAATTTCCTGATCATCAAAATGTGCGGCGCCGTCATTTGCGTATTAATACTCTGGAACATGGCTAAGAGGGTACCCAGGCTTGTATTCATCGTCAGCGTGAGCCTGGTGGCTGTATATACGGCCATCCTGTTCTGGAATCTAGCCGTGTTCTTTATTTACGGGATTTAGCCAGAGGAGGAAAACTATGGATACTGCTACCGCCGTCAAAAAGAGAAAGAGCACGCGGGCTTTTAAGCCCGACCCCGTGCCCCAATCAATTCTGAAAGAGATAATGGAGCTGGCGCTACGGGCGCCTTCCTGGGCAAACACACAGCCATGGGAGTTCGCCGTAGCCGCTGGAGCTAAGCTCGAAGAAATAAAACAAAGCTTCATCGCCAGGATAGACGGTGAGCCCAGCCTCGATATCGCCCGTCCCCGGGGCTTCCCCGAACCCTATATTAGCCGCACCGGCCGCCTGATGGGCACCGAGCAGAAAATCAAGGGAATAAAGCGGGAAGACCGGGAGGGGAGGGGCTGGTGGCGGCTGCAGGGCTTAAAGAATTACGGCGCTCCCTGCGTCATCTATATCTGCATCGACCGCGCCTTTTACTTTCAGGAAGAAATCAACGCCTGGCTGCTCTTCGATTGCGGGCTGGTCGCCGAGAACATCATGCTCCTGGCTACCGACTACGGGCTGGGCACGGTGGCTCAGGCGCAGGCGGTGCAATATCCCGATGTCTTGCGCAAGGCGCTGGAAGTACCCGACTCCAAGCTCTTCGTTATCGGCATCGCCATCGGCTATCCCGATGAGGCAGACCCCATCAACCATTTCCGCTCGGAGAGGGAATCTTTGGAGAGTATCTCTAAGTGGTACGGCTTCGACTAGACTAAATCCAAATCGTAAATGCGCCAGGTCTTGTAGCGCTTTGCCCCCATGAACTCAGAGGGGCGCAAAATCAGGTGGTTATCCTCCAGGAGCAGGGACGCCTCACATTTAGAGTAGCCCTTCCTGGTGGCGTAGCTCTTAACCTTTTCGTAGAGCAGGGCATCGATACCCAGGTTGCGGAAGCCGGGACGAATGCCGAAGAACATCAGCCGGGTGTGGCGGTCGTTGCGGCTTTTGCGGAGCAGGCGGAAAAGGCGTATCAGGTCGGAATCGCCGTACCAGCGCCAGCGCGGCCGAAAGGCATAGTTAGGATCGGGGAAAGCCCCGAGCACAGCCGCCGGCTCGCCCTTAACGAAGGCAAACTGGACCAGCCCCGGGTCTACTATCAGGCGCAGGGAATCGGCCAGCATCATGGCCTCCTCATCGGTTGTGGGCAGGAATCCCCAGTTTTGCGCCCAGCTATCGTTATAGATTTTTACTATCAGGTGCACCTCATCGCGCAGGTGTTTGAGGATTAGCGGCCGCGTTTCGATGTCCCGGCGCTGTCGCACCTGCTCGGCCAGCCTCGTTAGTCGGGGGGGAGGGGGTGTTTGCACGTCCATTATATAGGCATGATAGTCCTTGGCTTTACCGAAACCGTACTGTTCCAGGAATTCGCCGTAGTAGGGAGGATTGTGGGTTAATTCGACTGTCGGCGGGTGGTCGAATCCATCTATAAGGACACCCTGCCGTTCGTGGGTGGCGTTGGAGTATTCGCCGGGGCCCCGTATAACCTCCATCCCGCGCGCTTTGACCCAATCACAGGCGCTATCCAATAGTGCCTTGGCGACGACATAATCCTCGATGACATCCCAGAAGCCGAAGAAACCGATACGGGTGTCGTGATATTCGTTGAATCGACGGTTGATAGCGGCCGAGACGCGGCCTACCGCCTTGCCGTCACGCCAGGCCAGAAAGTGGGTAACCTCGGCGTGCTTGTGGTAGGGGTGTTTCTTAGTCAGCAGCCCGACCAGCCTGAGCAAGCGGTTGCCGAGAAGGTCGCCTCTGAGGGGTGGGGTCCAGCACGGGTCGCCGCGATGGATACGCCAGGGCAAATCGGCAAAGAGCTTGATTCGGGGCGAACCCAGGGGTATCTCCTCGATCCTCAGTGGGGCGTGGGATTCGGAATTCATTAAGCTACTTCGCCACCACCAGCTTGCCGACGGCTTGCTCCAGCCCCCCCAGCGTTAGCGAGTACATGGGAAAGAGCTTGCCAATCATCTGCACGGTGGGGTGAATCCAGAAGCGCGGGTCGTCGGGGTTGAGCCAGACGCAGTGGCTGAAGTGGTCCCTGATTCTTTTCAGCCAGAGTATGCCCGGTATCTCGTTGCGCTCGTAGTAGTTTATGGCGCCGTAGCGCTCGGTCAGCTCCCAGGGCCCCATTCTGGCGTCGCCCACCACCAGCACCTTATGGTCGGGCTCCAGCGTGTGCAGCAGGTGCAGGGTGCTCACCGCGTCCACCCGCTCGACATCTTTGTAGAGGTAGTCGTAGATACAGTTGTGAAAATAGTAATACTGAAAGTCCCTGAAGTGGGTGCTGGAATGCGCCGCCGAGAAGAGCTGGCTGCAGAGCTTGGCGAATGGCTCCATGGAGCCGCCGACGTCCATCAATAAAAGCAGCTTCACCGTGTTCTTGCGGCTGCGCTGCCAGATAAAATCGAGGTCACCGGCGTTTTTGGCGGTTGCCTTAATCGTCCCTTCAAGGTCCAGCTCGTCCTCAAGGCCGGTGCGGCGCAGCTGCCTCAGCTTTTTGAGCGCCATGCCTATCTGGCGCACGTCCAGCGTCAGGTCGCTGCGGTAGTTCTTGAATCTTCTCTCCCCGGCAATCTGCACGGCGTGCCTGCCCCCCGACTGCCCACCGATTCTAATTCCCGCGGGGTGATAGCCGGAGTGCCCGAAGGGAGAGGTGCCCCCCCGCCCAATCCAGTGGCCGCCGCCGTCGTGCTGCTCGGTCTGCTCTTTGAGCCGCTTCTCCAGCTCTTTAATAAGCTCGTCGAAGTCCATGCTCTCGAACTTGGCCCGCTCCTCCTCGTTCAGGAAAAGGCGGTTCAAGGGGTCTTTGAGCCAGTCCAGCACCTGCTCGGCAATCTCCTCGGGGGCTTCCACCCCCTGGAAATACTGCTGGAAGGCAACGTCGTACTGGTCGTAGTAGGCTTCGCTCTTGACCAGGATAGCTCTAGCCAGGAAGTAGAAATCATCCAGGTCCTTGATGTGCCCCTTGGCCAGCGCCTCCATGAGCGTCATCCACTCCACCAGTGAGACGGGGACCTTGTTTTGCCTGAGGATATAGAAAAAATCGGTAAACATCTAGCGCCGCCGAGTGACGAAGTTGTTGACGAAGTAGTCGTAGTCGCTCTCTTTCTTGAGCAGGGTGCCGATAAAGGGCAGTCGTTTGGAGACATTCTCGTGGGGGATGCCGCCGGCGATAAGTGCCCGAATCCAGTCAATCAGCTCGCTGGTCGAGGGCTTCTTGCGGAAATCGTCGACCTCCCTTAGCTTGTAGAAAGACTTCAGGGCTTCACTGAGCAGGCTGTCCTTGATGTCGGGGAAGTGAACTCTGACGATTTCCTCCATCAATTCCGGCGTGGGGAACTCGATGTAGTGAAAGATACAGCGCCGCAGGAAGGCATCGGGCAGCTCCTTTTCGGCGTTGCTGGTGATGACGGTGATGGGGCGGTGGATGGCGCTTATGGTCTCGTTGGTCTCGGGGATGTAAAAGCTCATCTCGTCCAGCTCGTTGAGCAGGTCGTTGGGGAACTCGATGTCGGCCTTGTCCACCTCGTCAATGAGCAAGACCACCTGCTCCGGGGCAATAAAGGACTGCCCCAGCTTACCCAGCTTGATGTACTGCTTGATGTCGGAGATATCCTTGTCGCCGAAACGGCTGTCGTTGAGCCGCTGCACGGTATCATAAACGTAAAGCCCCTCCTGGGCCTTGGTCGTCGACTTCACGTTCCAGGTGAGTAGCTTCTTGGCCAGCCCCTGGGCGATGCTGTGGGCGAGCAGGGTCTTTCCCGTCCCCGCCTCCCCCCTGATGAGCAACGGCCTTCCCAGGGCGATTGACACGTTGACGGCATTCTCCAGCGGTTCCGAGGTAACGTAGTCCTCCGAGCCGCAGAATTGGGCAAAACTATCCTTTTCCACTACAATTTGCCTCCTGAAAGATTTGCCGCGGACAGATTAATTCTGTCGCAGCTGAACTTGATGCTTTTAGAGGGGTTTAATCACACCCACACTAAATTATACCTGAGAGGGGGAGATATAAGCAAACTTGGGGGTGGGGGTGGTAAAGGGTGAAGGGCTGTCTTGACTTAACAACTATAGCATGCTAGCATCTCGCCATAAGGCAAAGGCATGGCTAAGAAGAATTTCACGGTCGAAGACCTTAAACGCTGGCGGCAAAAAGGGCTTCTATCCGATGACCAGCTAAAAGCTATCCTGGCTGAAGAAGGCCTGGAAGCTGAGCCCGAGGCGAAAGAGAAGAAAGCCGGTCTGAACCTGGTCACCGTGGCCTATTACTTCGGAGGCTTACTGGCTTTCTTCTCCCTTGTCTTCTTCGTGGGCATGAGCTGGGAAGACCTCACCGATTGGTCGCGTATGGGCGTGGCTCTCATAGCCTTGCTCGTGATTGGTGCCCTGGGAGTTTGGCTTCGTTTCCGGCAGGGCTATACCACGGCTGGCGGGCTCCTCCTGTTTGTAGCCACAGCGATAGTGCCCCTCTTCATCTATACGGTAGGGGAACTGCTCGGTTTTGGTTTTGATGAACTATCCGCCCTATTCATGGTCTTGATAAGTCTGGCCGGGGCCCTGGCGGCGCTGATGCTCACCCGATTCTCTCTCATATCCCTGCTTGTAGCCGCCTTAATCCACGCCACCGTTCTGGATATCGCCTGGATAATCGCGGGGGATGGGGATTTTATCGCTGAATCAACCGCCGCCGTTTGTGGAGGGTTTATCCTGCTCGGGATCGCCTTAACGCTTTGGGAAAGAAAGCCCTATGCCTTTTGGTTCAAGCTGTACGGGCTGGTGGGCCTTTACATAGCCTTCACCGCTCTCTTTGTGACGAGTGAGAGCATATTATTTGGGCTTCTGTTCCTCTTGGTGTATCTCATTATGGTAGGTTTTAGCCTGCACTTCCGCGAGGTTATCTATCTGATATTTGGCGCCATCGGGGTTTATACCTATATTATCCGCCTTGTCTTTGACACCTTCGAGGGAACCATATACTTCCCGCTACTGCTTGGGGGCATTGGGATCAGCATTATAGTGCTGGCTGTTCTCTCTCAGCGGTATGGCTCTCGCCTGTTCCGCCGCCGCTCGTAGAGCTTGGGAAGGTCAGGCGCCAATAGCTTTTAGCCCCGCCCCACCCCGATAAGCTCGGCGATATCTTTAACCCCCTCTTTAGCCATAAACGCCTCTATCCCTTCCAGTACTTCGAGAGGGGCTTTGGGGTTGGTGAAGTTGGCCGTGCCCACCTGGACGGCGCTGGCTCCGGCCATAATGAACTCTAGAGCGTCGCTGGCGCTGGCGATACCGCCGATGCCCACCACGGGCACCTTCACGGCGCCGGCCACCTCGTAGACCATGTAGAGGGCGATGGGCTTTATCGCCGGTCCCGATAGACCCCCGCTGACATTGCCCAGCAAAGGTCGGCGTTTGGCTATGTCGATGGCAATGCCCTTAAGGGTGTTGATTAAAGATATGGCGTCGGCGCCGGCTTCAGCCACCGCCACCGCCACCCCCACGATATCGCCCGTGTTGGGGGTCAGCTTGACCATTACCGGCAGGGATGTCGCCGCCCTGACCGCCGCCGTCACTGCGGCGGCTGATTTGGGGTTAGCGCCGAACTCGGCGCCGCCGGCCTTGATGTTGGGGCAGCCGATGTTGACCTCGATGCCCCCGATTCCCGCCACCCCCTCTAGCTTTTTGGCCAGTGTGGCGTACTCCTCGACGGTTTCCCCCACGATATTAACGATGACCGGAACCTGCCACCCTGCCCAGACGGGCGCCTTTTCCTTGATTACAGCTTCGACGCCGATATTCTGCAACCCGATGGCGTTGAGCACGCCGCAGGGCGTCTCCGCTAGCCTGGGCTGGGGGTTGCCTTCCCAGGGCTTGAGGGTAGTCCCCTTGCAAACGATAGCCCCCAGCCTCTGGATATCGAAGAGGTGCTCGTACTCGGTGCCCCAGCCGAAGGTGCCCGAGGCTGTCATCACCGGGTTAGCCAGCAATAAGCCCCTTCCATTCTTGGGCGCCAATTGTACCGAGAGCTTCAAAGACAACTCCTTATCATAAGTCCAGCACGGTGCCCGCGTTATTGAAGAAGAACCTTTCGCCGAACTCCTGAGCCATTATGGCCGACGCCGCCATCCCCGTGCAGTGGCAAGCCCCCAGCCGCTTTACCCCCAGCTCCTTGAGGGCGGCTATCGTTAGCCATATCCGCTCCTCGCTGGCGTCTATCAGGTGGCAGCCGCCGATGACGGTGTCTATTTTTTCCACTCCGCTAATCTTTTGGGCGTGGTAGAGGGTATTGATGATACCGCGGTGCGCGCAGCCCGAGACGACGACCAGCCCGGGTGGGGTCTTTATAATCAACGCCTGGTCGTCCCGAAACTTGTCGGGCTTAAAGCCCCCGCCCTCTTTCACCACCAGCGAGGGCTCAATCTCCTCGTAATCGGTCACCATGGGCACCTCGCCGCTGGTCATTATCGAGTCGCTTATGGCTACCGGTTCCGGGGTCAGCCGAAACTTAGCCCCTAGGCTTTCCAGCTCGCTACGGGAGAAGGGGATGCCGATGTAGCGGGACTCTCCACTCTGGCTGGTGGCGTATTTCGCCTGCCAGATATCGGGGTGGGCGATTACCTCTATCTCCTTGCCCATCTCGCTCAGGACGGAGAGCAGCCCACCGGTGTGGTCGAAGTGGCCGTGGCTTAAGACAATCTTATCGACCTGGCTCAAATCAACGCCCATCAGGTTGGCGTTGTGGACGGTGGAAACGCTCTGCCCTGTATCGAAGAGGACTTTGGCTTCGTCGTTCTCGACCAGTATGCTTAAGCCCCACTCCCCCAGGAAACCATCAATGCCCGCGGTGTTTTCGCTCAAAGTGGCGATGCGCATTCCCATTTTCACCCCTTAATGGTGGTGACTAGTATAGGCCATATCCTGCCCGTCGGCAACCTTCCTGATGAACAAAAGCGGAAAGACGATGTCGCTCAGGCAGCAGGGGAGCCAGACGGCAAGGAAGAGAAAGACGAAAATCAGGGGCAGCAGGGGCACCCAGGAGGCGGTGCCGAAGGCGGTGAAATAGAAAAGCGAGGCCCAGGTGCTCAGCAACACGTGCCCGAAGTGGGGGAATTTGGTGACTTGCTTCCAGTAGCCGATGGCGATGCCGATAGCCGCCGCGGCGTTTATCACTATCCACGTGGGCACACCCAGATAGGGAAAGGCGCTCGTCTCCAGGAAGGGCAGGTGGAAGCCGATGTCGATGCTCAGCGCGCTCCCCTCCACAAAGGGAATCACGGCGTCACTTAAGGTGGCGATGCCCACCGAGCCGAGATAGCCGATTAAAACCGCCGCCCAGAGCCGTCCCTTGCTGTATCTCATGTAAATGGCGGTGGTCACCAGAGCGCTCAGGACGACGTGCAGGGGGTGCAGGGTGTAAAAAATGGACTCGGAAGCGGAGGCGGATAAACCGGTAGCCAGTATTATGGCCATGATGATAATGCCGCTGACCGCCCCGATGGCGGTGAAGGGGGCGTGGGCTTTAAGCTCGCGCAGTATTCGTCTAAGCATTTTGTCGGCAGTTCTGGCAGCGCCCGATGAACTCGAGCAGGTGCCCCTCTATCTCGAAGCCGGTCTCCCGGCAGAGCCTTTCCTCCAGCTCGGTGAGGTGGTAGCCGCTGAAGTCGATAACCTCGCCGCATTCGGCGCAGATAAGGTGGTGGTGGTGCCCCGGGGCGGCGATGGTGTAGCTGTGGCAGCTCCCCCCCGCGTGCAGCTCGCAGATAAGCTCCAGCTTGGTCAGTATCTCCAGGGTGCGGTAGATGGTCACCAGCCCGATGGTAGGGTGGTCCTGCCGCACCTTTTGGTGGAGGGCGGTGGGGGTGAGGTGGTCAGGGCTGGAGGCAATGGTGCTTATAACCGCCCGGCGCTGTGGGGTGAGCTTATAGCCGTGGTGTTTCAGGGAGGCGGTTATCTTCTTTTCGCTAAGTCTCATCTCAGCCTCTAAATGAAAAGGATTATCATTTATATGTATAATTTTATCACGGTTGTCAAGCCCCCAGGTCTTTTTTCCCACACCAACCCGCCCACAAACGTCTTTCAAAAGGGGGCAAAGCCCCCTTTCAAACCCCCAAACCACGAGTAAAGCCCCCTTAATCCCCCTTTACTAAAGGGGGAAATGGTGTGGGGCACAACCTTAAGGAGGATATATAAGGGGTACCACCCTTATAGGGTGGGCTATGGGTGGGTAATGGAAACCTACGCTAACAAGGTGCGGGGAGTTGGGAATAGATAAAATCGGGGTGGGACTTAAAAGTTTCACCTTAAACTATCCTTTGCCCCTACAAAATCCCCAAAATATGTCCGGGGGCATTGACCAAACAAAATAATTGAGATACACTTGAGGTATAGTAGCGCTATGCGCCTATGGCGTTATAGCGCTAGTCCTTCTGCCCAATCTTGCTTTCGCGCAAAATCGTCAACCATAGGCGCTTACCTGCCAGCGTAGGTAAGCAGGGGGAGGGAAAGATGAAGAAGAAGACGCAAGAAACGAATGTAGGCTTCAATCTGCTGCGTGCCCGCCTGGAGAGCGAGCAAAAGCGGCTCAATGAAGAATTAGAACAGCTTAAATCCAGCGTCCGTCCGGCTGACGAACGGCGTGAAGGCAGCCCCTTCGGCAAACGGGAAGAGGAGGCTACCGAGAGCTTTGAACTGGAAAGGCGGCTGACCCTGGAAAAGAGGATTAGAGACCAGCTGGCTGATGTGGAGCATGCCCTGCAGAAGTTCGAAGACGGGAGCTACGGCTTATGCGATAACTGCGGTAAGCCGATAGACCCGGCCCGAATGGAGGCGCTGCCCCACGCCAGCCTGTGCCTGGACTGCAAAGCGCGCCTGGCAAAAGGAGGCGAAAGGTAAGTAATCCCCGGGACAGGCGTTGGCAGCTAAGCTTCTTCCTTATCGCCTTCGGCGTGCTGGTTGCCGACCAGCTCACCAAGCTCTGGATAAGGTCCACCCTGGATATCGGCGAGGTCCTGTGGCAGGCGGGAATCTTTAGCATAGTCCGTGTCAAGAATACCGGTGCCGCCTTCGGCTTATTTCAGGGACAGGCCTTCGTCCTGGCCATACTCGCCGGTGTCGTCATCGCCCTGGTGCTCTTCTATGTCCTCTGGGTTCATCGCCGCTACCCCATTTTCGCTGGCCGCCTGAGCTGGGTGGCGCTGGGCCTGATTCTGGGCGGCATCATCGGCAACCTCATCGAGCGGGTATGCAATCTCATCGACCCCTCGCGCTTCTTAGGGGTTACCGACTTTATCAGCGTCGGCTGGTGGCCCTCCTTCAACATTGCCGATTCGTCGCTGGTGGTGGGTGCCATACTGCTGGCTTGCTCCCTGCTGCTCATGATAATAAGGCCGGATTCATCGGCTTGAGAAGTCATGGACAAGACATATAGCCTTACCGCTGATGAGGGGGACGCCCGTCTCGACAAGTATGTCTGCGCCCGACACTCCGAGCTTTCCCGGACACAGGTGCAGAAGCTCATTGCCGCGGGCAATATCACCGTCAACGGTAAGCCGGCCAAGCCCGGGCTAAGGCTCAATGTCGGCGATAAGATTGAGCTTAATATTCCCCCCACCCCGCCCCAGGAGCTGAAGCCCGAAGCGATTCCCCTTAAAATCATCTACGAAGACGAAGACCTCCTCGCCGTCGATAAGCCGGCCGGGCTGACCGTCCACCCCGCCCCGGGCCACCCCGCCCACACCCTGATCAACGCCATACTGGCCCACTTTCCTCACCTGGCTGATATCGGCGACTCACTGCGCCCCGGTGTCGTCCACCGCCTGGACAAAGATACATCGGGCGTGATGCTGGTGGCCAAGAACAGCACCGCTCAAACCGACCTGGCTAAGCAGTTCAAGTCCCATTCCGTGACCAAGGCATATCTGGCGCTGGTCAAGGGCAAGCTGGAGCCTGAAAACGGCATTATCGAAGCCGATATCGGCCGCGACCCCCGCAACCGTAAGAAGATGGCGGTGGTGGCTGAGGGCAGGGAGGCGCGCACCGAATACCGCGTGGTTAAATATATCGGCGGCTACACTCTGCTTGAGGTTATGCCCGAGACCGGCCGCACCCACCAGATAAGGGTGCACCTGGCGGCTATCGGCTTTCCCGTGGTCGGGGATAAAATCTATGGCGTAAAAGCCCCCTTTTTAACCCGCCAGTTCCTGCACGCCTGCCGATTGGGCTTTAAGCTCCCCTCCACCGGCCAGTACATTGAGTTCGAGTCCGAGCTGCCGGAGGATTTAGAAAAGGCGCTGGAGGCTATTAGCTAGGTCTTTCTTCCCACCCAATACCCACCCTACAGAGGTGTCACCTCTATATACTTCTCTACCCCCACCCTAGAATGTCGCCAAATTAGATGGTAGAATGGGGGACAGGATAAAGGGGTTTCGTATGGCTATCTGATATCAGAAAGAGTATTCTAATGACGATAGTTTTCTCAGGCGTTCTCCCTGACCTAATTGTGATGACAGTAGATAGTGCAGTCGTCCTTGATTTTAAAAATTCGCGTGAATATGAAACTGGTCAAAAGGCTTATTATTTTGCAGGAGTAGGCAACGTGACGACTTGGGGGGCACGGGACTGTAATAATATCGGGGGATTTCTTGATAAACAAGAGATTTCTCCTGCCACTCATTCGATTGAGGAACTTGCCGACCTAGTTGAGCAATATCTTACCAGAGAGTATCGACCTAGCGAACTTGGATTAGATGATGTGGGCTATCATGTGGCCGGATTTGACCGCCAGCAAAAACCTCGCCTATACCATATATTCTGGGGATTTGACAGACCTCGTCCTGCAAACCAGACTTCTCCAAAATATGGGAAATATGACCACAGCCCTCCTCTTGGGAAAGTCTTTTACCTGTACAATGGGCGTAATGATTTAGCAGACATTGTAGTGAGTAAACTAATACATGAGATAAATGAAGGCAAGGATATACGTTTTGACCCTAGAACCCACGAAGGGCTTGTGCGCTTGGGAGATCTGGTCGTACGCTTTGCTGCGGAAGTAACACCAGAAGTTGAGCCTCCCTTCTTTACATACTTGATTTCTCCACTTAATAGGGCTGTAAAAATTAAGAACGATAGTTTCCACCCTATTAAGCGTGATGCAATCTCACAAAAACTCAAAGAATTGGCTGAGGAAGAAGAATAACCAAGCAAGTCCTTTGAGTATGCAGGTTTAACAAGGGAGGCAAAAATGTCAATCCTGGCCATCTTCGGCTTCATACTGGCTGTCATTAATCCCGTTATCGGCGGGGTGCTGGTGGGCTACCTGGTCTGGCGGGACGAGCCGGACACCGGCTTCCAGATTCTGATACTCTCATTTTTCGTGTTCAGCCTGATGGTCATCGGCTTCATCGTCTGGGCGCGAAGGAAGATTAGAAAGCTGGAAAAGGAGATAAAGGCACTTCAAAAGGGGATTTAAATCATGCCCAAGGATGCAGAGTTTACCGCTTACTGCGGTTTATATTGCGCCGATTGTATCCCTTCTCATAAGGCGTTGTTTGAAGCCGCCGAAAAGTTGAAGGAAGAGTTGGAGAAGTGCCAGTTCGAGAACTATGCCGAGATGAAGAGCCGCAACAACGAGGTGTTTGGAGCCTACCCGGCTTTCGAAGCGGTTTTATCGGCAATAACCGACCTGAGGTGTGCCGACACCTGTGTTAACGGCGGCGGTAATCCCAATTGCCGGATTCGGCTTTGCGCCCGTGAAAAGGGACTAAAAGGATGCTGGGAGTGCTCGGGCTTTGAAGTTTGTGAACTCCTGGAGCCTTTAGCCACGTATCACGGCGATACGCCTAAATTCAATCTGCGTCTGATAAGAGAAAACGGTCTTGAAAATTGGGCAGGTAAAAGAGGTAAACATTACCTGTGGGACAGATAGGAGAAGTTGCTAAATGACCAGACCAGTCCGGGTCCGCTTTGCCCCCAGCCCCACCGGTTATCCCCACGTGGGCAATATCCGCACGGCTTTATTCAACTGGCTCTTCGCCCGCCGCTACGGCGGCAAGTTTATCGTGCGCATCGAGGATACCGACGTCACCCGCAAGGTGGAGGGGGCGGAGAAGGGGATACTGGACTCACTGCGCTGGCTGGAGTTGGACTGGGACGAGGGGCCCGACGTGGGCGGCAACTATGGGCCCTACTACCAGTCGCAACGCCTGAAGCTCTACAAAGACGCCGCCGAAAAGCTTATCGCCCAGGGCGACGCCTACTATTGCTACTGCTCCCCGGGGCGCCTGGAGGCGATGCGCTCGGAACAAGTAAAGCGCAAGCAGCCGCCCGGCTATGACCGCCGCTGCCGCGATTTGACCCCCGAAGAGAGGGCTAAAAAAGAGGCCGAGGGCATCGTGCCCGTGGTGCGCTTTAAGGTGCCATTGGAGGGGCAGACCCGCTTTAAGGATTTAATATACGGCAATGTCGTTTTCGAGAATAATACCCTCGACGACTTCGTCCTGCTCAAATCGGACGGCTATCCCACCTACCACCTGGCTAACGTCGTCGACGACCACGCTATGGAAATAAGCCATGTCATCCGCGCCGAGGAGTGGGTATCGAGCACCCCCCGCCACCTCCTCCTTTATCAGGCGCTGGGCTTCGAGCCGCCGGAGTTCGTTCATCACCCCATGATATTAGGCCCCGACCGCGCCAAGCTGAGCAAGCGGCACGGCTCCGTATCCATACTCGACTACCGCGACCAGGGCTACCTGTCCCAGACCATGTTCAACTTCCTGGCCCTTATCGGCTGGTCGCTGGACGACAAGACCGAGATAATCCCCCGCCAGACGCTGGTCGATAACTTCTCCCTGGAGAGAATCGGTAAGACGGGGGCTATCTTCAACCGCGAAAAGCTGGACTGGATGAACGGCGTCTATATCCGCAGCCTTAGCCCCGAAGATTTCTTCGACGCCGCGCAGCCCTACCTGATGACGGACATCGTCACCGGCGAGGCGCTAATCGAGGACGAAGACTATGTCAGGGCTATCCTGCCCCTGGTGCAGGAGCGCGCTAAGACCCTGCTCGAAGTGGTTGAGCTGACAAAGTTCTTCTTCGCCGACGGGCTTGAATACGACGCCCAGATGCTTATCGGCAAGAAGATGGACGCCCCGTCAACTATTAGCGCGCTAAAGGCGGCGCAGGATAAACTTCAGCCCCTTAAAACCTTCGACACTGGTTCCCTGGAGGCGGTGCTCCGCCCACTGGCGCCGGAGCTGGGGTTGAAGACAGGGCAGCTCTTCGGCGTGCTCAGGGTGGCCGTTACCGGCCAGACCGCCGCCCCGCCCCTCTTCGAGACCATGGCGGTTCTGGGCCGGGAGCGCTGCCTCAAGCGTATTGCCGCCGCTTTATCAAGGCTATGAACAGGCAAGGTGCCCT
>Ga0307435_1000376_pt1 | contig 19924 bp, 11 predicted proteins | sample SalMarWE160470MG_FD_202164 | JGI IMG/M metagenome (GOLD analysis project Ga0307435, IMG submission 202164) | Salt marsh sediment microbial communities from the Plum Island Ecosystem LTER, Massachusetts, United States - WE1604-70 | ecosystem: Environmental > Aquatic > Marine > Intertidal zone >... | reverse complement strand
ACCCTAGGGTCGCCGCGGGATGCCGAGGCGATCTCGCACCTGATCCGGGGTTGCCGGCTCGCGACCCATGGCCCGGCCGGACTCGAACACACGCGCTCGTGGACTCGTCCCACGCCAGTTGCGGCCCGGCGATGAGGGCGGCATCGGCTCGCCGATCCAGAGCACTCGCGGCACGTCACTCACGCGCCTCATCAAGCTAGGGACCGGGGCCTCGAGACCGATAGCGACCAGAGCGGCTAGCTCGGACTCATCGGCAGAGGTGACTACTCGCCGACCGCGGGACCCCAGCTCGCATAGAGCAGCCAGCGTGCCTCCGGCTATCTCCTGCATCATTCGCACAGAGGAAGGCGAGACAACGCCGACAGCCCCTGGCACGACCGACAGCCGCTTCATCTGCTCACGATACCAGCGGCCCCTAAACGAGCATGCTGATGCTCAGCGGACGCCTCTGAAGGTCTCGCGGCCCCGGACTCGAGAGCAGAAGCCGTGGATAACTACCCCCTGACGGTGGATAACGATGGCCCGATGTGGACAAGTGATACCGATACACTCATCGGACCTCACTCACTCAGGCGCCAGGAAAGCTCGCTCAAGGCGCATTTCGCCTCTCGAGAGCGAACTCCCCACATGGAAGCGAGCCACTATCCCCTCAAAGGCGCTGGCTGTCCACCAACGGACGCCTGAAGTCCACCACCTCAGCGAGCGTCATCACGCAGAAGGCTCCACTTCATCAACACCATGATGATGGTGATGACGGAGTGAGAAGATAGATAGACAATCCACTAAGAGAACGTCTTCTCCGTGGATCCTCCACGACCGCAGGGGAGTGAAGCCAAGTGAAGCTCGTGGTGACGCAGGAAAACCTGGCGCGAGGACTCCAGATCGTCAGCCGTGCCGTCTCGGCGCGAAGCACTCTGCCGGTGCTCAACAACGTCCTTCTTCGGACGGAAGACGCCGGCCTGAAGCTTACGGCCACGAATCTCGAGATCGGTATGACCTGCTGGGTTGCCGGAAAGATCGAGGCGGAGGGCGCGGTGACCGCGCCAGCCAGGTTACTGACCGATCTGGTCGCGGGTTTGCCGGCTAACGAGCATGTGATGCTCGAGCTTCAGACACAGGGAACGTTGGCTATCAAGGCCGGACGGTTCGAGACTCATGTCAAAGGTATCGATGCCGATGAGTTCCCGGCCATACCGGCCTCAGGGGAGAAACCGACGACACGCATTGCCCAAGCGGCTCTGCGGCAGGCTTTGACGGAAGTGACCTTTGCTGCAGCTTCGGATGAGGCACGTCCGATACTGCAGGGCGTCCTGGCGCGTTTCGATGGCAAGTCTCTGACACTGGCGGCGGCTGATAACTTCCGGATCGCTGTCAAGACAATCGAGATGCTGGATGCTGTGGACGAATCGAGCATCGTTGTACCGGCTCGTTCATTGAATGAGTTGCTGCGAGTTCTCTCGGACACAGACGATCCAGTGGAGATCAGCCTGTCCCACGCGCGGAACCAGGTGTTGTTTCACCTGGAGGGGATCGACATCGTCAGCCGGCTGATCGACGGTCAGTTCCCCAACTACCAGCAGATACTGCCCAAGAGTCACACGACTACAGCGACCCTGGACCGTGACCAGCTCCTGAAGGCCGTCAGACTCGCCAGCCTCATTGCCAGCTCGTCGGCCAACATCGTCAAGCTGGAGGTTGGCAAAGAAGCTGAGACCGGTCTGACTGTGAGCGCAGCAGCAGACGTCGGCGACAACCGGAGTGACGTCGAGGCAACCGTGGAGGGCGACGGGACGACCATCGCCTTCAATGCCCGCTACTTGGTGGAAGTACTGCAGAACGTCCAGGCCGAGCAGTTTGTGATGGAGCTCAACGGCCCTCTCTCCCCCGGGGTCCTTCGGCCGGTGGATGACGCCACCTATACCCACGTCGTCATGCCGGTAAAGACCTCCTCGTAGGCCGGCAATTTCCCGCTTCCCGCTTCCCGGGTGGCGACGCTGAACGATGAGACAACCGCTGGTGCTGCGCTCGCTCAGTCTCTCGAACCTGCGCGCCTACGCCGGGCTCGAGTTGTCGCTCGATGCCGGGCCCCAGCTGGTCTGGGGCGACAATGCTGCCGGCAAGACCACGCTCATCGAGGCTGTCGTGCTGCTGGCCACCGGACGATCCCATCGCACCAGCAGCGATGCGGAGCTGATCCGCTGGGGCGCCGACTTCGTTCGAGTCGAGGGCCTGGTGGCGGAGAAGGCCGGGGAGGGGCAGCCGCCGGAAGTCGCGCAGGCCCATGGCACCAGGCTCGAGGTCTCGCTCCAGCGCGGCGCCCGAAAGAGAGTGGTGGTCAACGGGGTGTCGCGGCGTCCAGCGTCGCTGGCAGACAGCCTCCGGACCGTGCTCTTCGCCCCCGAAGAGATGCTGCTGGTGGCAGGCGCTCCAGCCGCGCGGCGGGCCCAGCTCGATGGCCTGACCGGGCCGCACGATCGGACCTACGCCTCCACGCTGGCCACCTACACTCGGGCCCTGGCCCAGCGCAACTCGCTCCTGCGTCAGATCCGCGAGGAAGGCGCCGATCGCGGCCAGCTGGCCCACTGGGACCGGCCCTTCCTCGACGCCGGTTCGACGATAGTCGAGGCGCGCCTGCGCTTGCTTCAGCTCCTTGCCGCGCCGCTGGCCGCCGCCCACCGGGAGATCGCCCCCGAAGAGGAGCCGCTGACCCTCGAGTACGTGACAAACGCCGCGGCCGGGCGGGGCGAAACGGCGCGTGACGCCCTGGCGCGACGGCTGGCGGAAACGGCCGAGAGGGAGGTCTGGAACGGCACGACTCTCGTGGGTCCCCACCGCGACGACCTCGTTTTCATGCTCGGCGGGCGAGACATGAGCACGTTCGCCTCTCGGGGCCAGCAACGGACCGCCATCCTGGCTCTCAAGCTGGCCGAGCTGGATCTCCTCACCGCCCTGGACGAGCGGCCGCCGCTGCTCCTCCTGGACGACGTCTTCAGCGAGCTGGATCCTCTGCGGCGGGGCCATCTGGTGCACCGCATCGCCGATCTCCCGCAGACCCTGGTTACGACCACGGCGCCGGATGACCTGGACCTCGACCTGCGGCGCCGGGCGCGCGGCTGGCACGTGATCGCGGCCCCGGAGGGGGCTCGGCTGGAGGCGGCCGACCGATGAGCCCACGCCAACCGACGCCTCCCGGCCGGGACCGGAGCCGGCCCGCCGTGTCCGGGAGCCCCGCCGGCGACCGCGGCGACCGCGCAGCGGGCGTTGAGCGCCTGGGCGACTTGCTGCCCGCCGCCGCTCGCGGGCTCGGCCTAGAGGAGCAGCTGGAACTCTCGGCGGCCATGCAGGCCTGGGATCTGCTCGTCTCCGAGCACGTGCCCCAGGCCGCGGGCTCGTGCCGCTTGACGGCCTTCAGCAGGGGCGTGGCGACGGTCTCGGCCGACCAGCCTATCGTCGCCCAGGAGCTGCGGCTGCGCTCTGCGGAACTGACGGCAGCCCTTCGGTCGGCCATGCGCACCCCGGTGCGCGAGCTTCAAATCGTCGTTCGGAACGTATAATCGCCGTCTGCTGATCGCCGGGCAGGTAGAACTCGCCGCGAAAGACTTCATGACCGTCCGTCTTCAGATGAACCTCGGCATCGTCGCCGAGGCACAGAGGCCTGCCGACTCCCCCGATACGGTGCTGGTAATCCAGCCCAGCATCGGGGCGACCAGCCGTACCAAGGGCAACCTTTACCTGGTTGTCACCGGCGAGGGGCCGGGCGACCTTCGCTCCGCCACGAACATGGTCGCGGAGCGGATCCGGCATGAGTACTACTACGACGAGTCGGCCGGGATCACCGTCTGCCTCAAGAAGGCCCTGCGGGCCGCGAACCGCGAGCTGCGGGCAACCGAGCGCCTGCTCGCCACGCCCGATCGGGGTGGCCCGATCGGGGTGGCCCTGGCCGTGGTCCGGGGCACCGAGCTCTACGTCGCCACCGTCGGACCGGCCGAGGCCTACCTGGTGCGTGACGCCCGGCTGCTGACCCTGCCTGAGCCGAAGCCGGAGAGCGGCCTGCCCAACGAGGACGGCGCGGACCCGGAGATCTGGCGTGGCGATCTGGTGGTCGGCGACTGCCTCATCCTGATCTCGCCCAACGCCACCCGCCGCATCGGCCTGGCGCCCATCCAGGAGGCCGTGCTGCGGCTCCACCCCCAGGTGGCGATCGATCAGATCCACCGCCAGCTCACCGGCGGCGGCATCGGCGTCAGCGGCGGCGAGGGGATGCTGGCCCTGGAGGCGACCGAGGTGTCAGCCACGCAGAAGATCCAGCCCCTGAAGCCCGTCTGGCCCAGTGACTCCCTGGCCGGAGTGCCGGAGAGGTCGCCTATCCCCCTGGCGGACACGGTCGCCGAAGGCGTGGGGGTCGTCCAGCTCACTGCCAGACAGGTCCAACGGACCGCGGACGGCATGCTCCGCCACAGCGTGGCGGGGCTCTTCGAGCACATGCCCCGTCGCCCGGTCCAGCGCGTTCGGGTGACGCCGATCGCTGTCCAGAGGGAGCGGCAGCGTCGCGTCGCGAGCGCCATCGTGGGCATGCTCATGGTTCTGGCCGTGCTCGGCACATCGCTGTGGTACCTGGCCGGCACGCGGCGCGAACTGGGTGTCGACCAGCAGCAACGCGCCCAGACGGCGTATCTGGCAGCCCAGAGCGACGTGCTGGCCGTCTGGGGCCAGGGCCGGGATCTGCTGACCAGCGACCCGCGGCGCGCTGTGGCGTACCTGGAGGACGCTTACACCAACCTGGTCCTCGCCGAGGAGAACGGCTACGATCCGGCCTCGCTCGAAGACCTGCGGGCGCAGGTCGTCGAAGGTCTGAACCGCTACTACCACATCAACGTCATCAAGCCGGAGGTCGTGCTGTCGTTTGGGGCCGATCGCCTCGAAGCTCTGGTGCTGGGCCCGGACGGTGGGGCCTATGTCATCGACGCGACCAACGAGACGGTCTACCGCGTCGATCTAGTCAGCCGCGCCAAAACCCCGGTGGCCGTCGAAGGCCAGCCGACGATCGGCGGCGGCGTCGTCGGCGAGCCCCGGTTGCTGGCGGTCGGCGGTCCCGACGTCCTGATGCTCGACCAGACCAACACTCTCTGGCGCTGGCGACCGGCGGCCGGCTCGACCACACCGGGCGGCGGCACGCTCATCCGGATCAACGTCGACGACTCGGGCACCTGGGGCACGGGAGTGCGAGCCTTCGCGACGTTCCTGACGAACGCCAACCTGGGCCAGTACTCGCTGTACGTGGTCGTGCCCTCGGCCGGCCAGGTGCTCAAGTACCAGGCCTCGGCCGACGGCACCGGCTACTACGGCCAGGCCCGCCTGCCCTATCTGCAAGGCGAGGGCCACTCGGTCGCCCAGGTGGACGACATCTACATCGACGGCAGCGTGTATCTGACCGACGCCGGCGTCATCGAGCGCTTCGACTCGGGCCAGGCCATCCGCGGCTGGACGGCCGACCCGCCGGGCGATACCGTCATCCGCCCCGACCCCCCGTTCTACACGAAGCTCTCGGCCGACACGGTGGTCAAGGACCAGGGCAACGTCTACGCCTACGATGGCAAGGGCCGCCGGGTCGTGGCCATCTCCAAGTCGAAAGGCCTGTACATCCAGGAGTGGGTTGTACCCGACGAGTCACCTTACTTCGCTGCTTTGAAGGGCATGTTCGTGCGGGTTGGAGCCGGTGGAGCCGACCCGACCCTGTTCTGGATCGAAGGCAGCAACCTCATGAGCGCTGCCCTCGCCCCGGAGCCGGAGCCATCGGGGAGCGAGTCGCCGGGAGCCTCGGGCGCCTCGCCGGGCGCCTCGCCGGCGGCCAGCCCCACGAAGTAGACGTCGCGCTGCGCCCGCCGCGCCTGCCGGGGGAGGCGCGGCCCTGCCGGGGAGTGGGATAATCGGTCCCATGGATGGCCCGCTGGTCGAAGTCGCCGTCGAAAGCGTCCGGGTCCACATGCTCTCCAGCCAGCACGTGGTCCTGCTCAAGGAGGCCGGGCGCGAGCGCTATCTGCCGATCTGGATCGGACCGTGGGAGGCGAACGCCATCGCCACCCGGCTGCAGGGGGTCACGCCGGAGCGGCCGCTGACCCACGACCTCTTCGCCTCGACGATCGAAGCCCTGGGCGGGCAGCTGCGCCGGGTCGTGATCTCCAGCCTGAGCGACGAGACGTTCCACGCCACCCTGGAGCTCGAGGTGGACGGGCGGACCGTCGAGGTCGACGCCCGGCCCTCCGATTCGCTGGCCCTCGCGGTCCGGACCGGCGTGCCGATCTTCGCCGCCGAGGCGGTGATGGACAAGGCTGGCGTCGAGCCCGACACCCAGGTGGACGAGAAGCTGGAGGTCTTCCGCGAGTTCATCAACTCGCTGGACATGGACCTCGACGAAGGCCACAAAGGCCCGCCCTCGGCGGGGTAGGCCCGCTCTCGGTCACCGGCCGCGCGAGCCCCGTCAGCCCAGGATGGGCTCGCCCCTCTTCAGGGCCCGGGAGCGGGTGAGCCACATCCGCAGGCGCAGCGACCAGAAGTCGCGCATGGCCCGGAAGACCACCTTCGGCTTGGCTCCCGTTGGTGAGCCGGCCGTGCGGGGGTAGTGCGGCACGCCGACCTCTACCACCTTGCGGCCCGCCGCGCGCAGCTTGATGAGCATCTCGGCCGTGAAGAAGGCCCCGCCCGAGGCCACCTCGATCGTCTCCAGCGCCTGGCGCCTGAAGAGCTTGCAGGCGCAGTCGATGTCGCGCACGCGCACGCCGAAGAAGACGCGGTTCGCCAGGCGGTAGATGCGGGCGTACCAGCGGCGGATCGGCGGATCGGCTCGCTTCAGGCGGTAGCCGACAACTACGTCGGGCGCGTCGGGCGCGGCCAGTCGCTCGATGAGGCGACTGACGTCCGCGACCTTGAACTGGCGGTCGCCGTCGATGAAGGCGATGAGCCCGAACCGAGCTGCCCGGAAGCCCGAGCGCAGCGCAGCGCCGTAGCCCAGGTTGACCGGGTGGTGCACGACCCGGAAGACCCCCTTGTGGCGCTTCTGGAGCTCGTCGGCGATGGCCGGGGTACGATCCTTCGACCCGTCGTCCACGGCGATCACCTCGAACCTGGCGGCGAGCGAGGGCAGCGTCTCCAGCGCCTCGGCGACCAGGGCCTCCAGGTTGGCCTCCTCGTTGTGGGCCGGGAAGAAGAAGGACAGCTCCGCGACCCTGGCGGGCCCGGAGGCCGTCGACTGCGGCTTGGCCTTGCTGCGCTGGCTCTGGCCTGGGCTCACGGCATCCCCTTCTTGCTGATGACCTGCCAGACGGTGCTCCCGTCAGGGAGGGGGCGCTCGGCCAGGTCGTATGTGGCGCGTATGACGTCCATGCCATCCTTGCCACCGGTCATGCGGATGACGAAGACCGGCCGCTGCCCGAGGAAGCGGTCGATCACGTCCCACACCTCGCCCAGATTGTCATCGAGGCGGGTGCGGTCGTCGACGATGTAAATATCGGGCCGCAACCTTTCGACTCGCTGACCGTACCAGAGCAGAGTCGAGGCGCTCCACCAGCTGACGATCACCGAATCCTCCGGGAGCCCTCCCTCGGAAGGCGAGGCGAAGATCGCGTGCAGCCAGGTCGAGGGGTAGGTTCGGTCGGCAAGACTGACGCCACCCGGGTGCTCGGCGCTGGGCACCTGCCAGCGTTCCGGCACGACGGTCAGACAGCCGGCGATGACGGCCGCGGCCACCACGAGCTCGACCGCGGCGATCAGCCAGGGCGGGCCGGGCAGGGCGGCGCCGGCATCCTCGTCGTCGTAGTCGTCCGCGCCGCCCGCCGCGTCTTCGGCCCCCACGGCCGGTTCGACCGCTCCGAGATCCTCGGCTTCCAGCAGTCCATCGACCCCCTGGGCTTCCGAGGGGCCGGAGTAGACGACCCCCAGCGCCCAGGCTGCGACGGTCACGCAATCGGCCAGCCCCAGGCCCACGAAGGTATAGGCGACGAAGAGCGGGACCAGAAAGTAGCGGGAGATGTCCGCGTTGGCGTACGAGGCCGAGAACCAGCAGGCCGTCGCGGCCGTCAGGCCCGCCAGCAGCACGTACCGGGGACGGCGGATCAGGCTGGAGCCGAATCCGGCGGCGGCCAGGAAGCTGAGCGGCCCGAGCCAGTTGGCCAGGGCGCTCATCACCAGGGCGAACTTCTCGGGCAGATCGTTGAAAGGCTGGACCAGGCTGCCGCGAAACTGCTCCCCGAGGACGATGTAGGCGAAGCCGCCCAGGGTGTCCGGGCGGCCGTAGACCAGCGGCGCGTTCATCGCCGCGCGGATCGGCAGCTCGGCGAAGAGGAGCGCGATCGTGGCCGCCATCACCCCCGCGCAGGTCAGGACCAGGCGCCGCTCCAGGAAGATGCCCGGCGCCACGGCCAGCACGAACAGCCCGATCGCCGGAGGCAGCAGCAGCGCCAGCGAGTGGTTGGCCACGGCCACGCCGTAGACCCCGGCCGCCGCCACCAGCCAGCGGCCGGAGCGGTGGGCCGTCTCCTCGTCCGGGGAGTGGCGCCGCCGATCCCAGATCAGGAGCAGGAGGAAGACCAGGGTAACCAGGGCCAGGTGGAACAGGTGCGGGTCGGCGTGGGTCGAGATGGTCCACAGGGTAGGCCCGGTGGCGAACGATGAAACGGGCAGCTGGATGCCCTCGCGGGCGGCCAGGGGCATGGTCAGAAAGAGCAGCCCGCTGGCCAGTGCCACCCACCGCATGCCGGACAGGTACTGCACGATGGCCACGGTCCCCGCTACCGCGCCGGCGGCCGTGAAGGCCTGCAGCAGGTTCATGCGGTAGGCCGGGTCGCCGAAGGGAAGGACGATCGAGGCCAGCCAGCCCAGGATGACGTAGGCCGGGTAGCCGGTGGGGTGGGCGACTCCCAGGACGGGGCCCACGGTCTGGAACTCGGCGGTGTCCCAGTCCAACACACCGGGGGCCAGGGTGGGGATGACCAGCGCCAGGGTGACGACAGCGCCGATGAACGGCGCCAGGGCGGGTCCCGCCAGGCTCCGCATGCGCTGCCTCACCTCGGGCGACAGTCTCCCGGCCGCGACCCGCCGGATGCGCTCGACTGCCCGGCTCCCGGCAGGCTCACCAGCCAAGGTTCAAGCCCCAGATAACGCCCCAGAAGTTGACGGCGATCGAGAATCCCACCAGCAAGGCCAGTAACCAGGGGGCCCGCAGGCGGCTGGCGCTGAGTGCCACCAGGATCAGGGCGAACGGCGCGAAGTCGTTGGCGAAGCGGTATCCGAACTGGACCCAGCCCTGGCTGAAGTGCATCAGGTTGACGAAGGCGATGGCCAGAACGGCCAGCGAGGCGGCGACCGTCAGGCGGTCGAGGCCGCGCCGACGGACGCCCATGAACGCCAGCGGCGCCAGCATGTAGGCCGGGCTCGTCAGCGGGACGCTCATGCCGATGGGATCGGGCATGGCCAGGGGGCACGAGACGTCGAACAGGCCCCGCGCCTGGCCCGCGGCGCACAGGGGGTCGCTCTGCATGGGCAGGGTGGCCGGGTTCACGAGCGGCCCGTTGAACAGGAAGATCACCAGGTTCTGCGGGACGTAGCGGACATCCTCGATGGACCAGTCGCCGTGGTAGTTGAAGGGGTAGCCCAGCTCTACGCGGTACAGGTACTCGTAGGCCGGGTTGAAGAGGTGCCCGGTGCTGGCGTAGGTGTAGACGAGCAGCGCCAGCAGCGGCACGGCGGCCCCCGCCCCGGCCAGCAGGCCGCGCCTGAGCCAGCTCCGGCCGCCACCGACCAGGAGCAGGAAGGGGAAGCCGAAGATGATCGTCAAGCGAGCGGTGCAGGCCAGGCCGAAGAGCAGTCCGGCGGCGACCTGCCGGGCCTCCGGTCTGGCCAGGGCCCGCCCCGCGGCGGCCAGCATGGCGTCCAGCCTCTCCGATCCCGTCCACGAGGCGACCGCCAGCACGGCGGCGACCAGCCCCAGCCCCAGGCTGAGGACACGGTGCGGCCCAGGCGCCCAGGCTTGAAGCAGGAAAGCGCCGGGGATGCCCACGACCACCGTCGCCACCGCGACGTAGGGCAGCAGGACCGTCGCTCGGCCGGAGACCGTCACGGCCACCGCCGCCGCGGCGCAGGCTGCCAGCAGGCCGACGACGGCCACGGCCGAGGCCGGCGCGCCCGCCTCCGTCAGCGGCAGCAGCGTCGCGGTCAGGGCGCCCAGGCATACCAGGCAGGCGGCCGAGTACCAGCCGCCCGACCAGCGCGGCAGGCGCACTGCGCGTCTCAGGCCGTCCTCCTGCGGCAGCGCGGCCATGGCGTCGGCCGACAGGGCGAAGCCGACGGCCAGCAGCAGACAGCCGACGGCGACGACGTGGGCGAAGAACCAGGTCGTGCCGACGACCGAGGTGTAGAAGAGGGCAGTCCCCAGGCCGAAGAAGAGGGCCGTCAGGCGGCGAATGGAGGGCGCGACCCGCAGATAGCCGAGCATCCAGTAGGCCAGGCCCACGTCCAGGGCGCCGAAGATCGACGCCAGCATCTGCTCGCCGGTGAAGAGGTGCCAGACGGCGACGAATGGCACCAGCGCCAGGGCCGGCAAGGGCGGGAAGGGAATGATGCCCCGGCCGGTAGGAGCGCCGTCCGCGTCGAGGATGGGCTTCACGTCGTGGTACCAGAAGTTGCCGGGCGACTCGTCGGTCGTCGGCTCGCCCATCGGGAATGAGGTCTCGCCGTCCAGCCAGGTCTGGGCTTGCCAGACGAAGTGCACGTAGAAGTTGCTGCGGTTGGGGTGGATGGCGACGTAGACCGTCAGGCAGAGCAGAACGATGGCCAGCCCCCAGGCCAGCGGCGCCCACTCGAATCCCTCGACCTCGGCGACTTCCTCGACCTCCTCGGCGCCGTCGGCGGCCCCGGCCGTTGCCTGCGCTATACTCCGCTCCACCTCAGCGCTCGCCCAGGAGGCCGTTTCGCTTGGCAGGCCCGAGCATGCGACAGACCAGCCCGACGGGGGACGCGACGGCGGGAACGAGCGGTGCGAGCACCTTCTTTCCGGCCATCGTCGTCCTCCTTGCCGTAGGGCTGGCCCTCCGCCTCATCATCGCACACGTTCTGCTTCCAGGGTCCGGGTTCCCCAACGACCTGGGGGCGTTCCGCGGCTGGAGCACGTCGCTGGCGAGCGACGGGACGGTAGGGTTCTACGGCCGGCCCGGCTTCCTCGACTACCCGCCGGTGTACCTGCTCTTCCTGTTCGTTCAGGGCAAGCTGTTCTCGTTCGTCGGCGGGGTCGGCGGCGAGTCCATCAAGTACATGCCGATCCTGGCCGACCTGGCCCTGGCCGCGGTCGTGTACGTCATGGTCCAGGAGCTCGGCGCGTCGCGCCGCCGGGCCCTCATCGCAGCCGGCGTCGTGATTCTCAACCCCATCACCTGGTTCAACAGCGCCATCTGGGGCCAGGCCGATGCGGTCGGCTCGGTCTTTCTGCTGCTGGGCCTGCGCGCCCTGCTGCAGGACCGCCGTGAGCTGGCCAGCGCCCTGGCGGTCGTGGCCACCCTGACCAAGCTCCAGCTGGGGATCCTGGGCTTCCTGGTGGGCTTCGTGGTCCTGCGCCGCTCGCTTCTGCCGCGCCATGGTGAGGCCGATCCGGGGCGCGTGCTGACCTCGATCGCGGCAGGCCTGGGAACGGCCTCCCTGCTCTGCCTGCCCTTCACCGGGCTGGACTACGGAGGCCTGCCCGGGCGCCTGGGCGGGTTGTGGGACGCGCTCCTGGCTCTGCCGGGCGAAGGCTTCAGCGTCGAGGCGTTCGGCGACAGGACCGGGTCGTTCCCGCTGGCCCTTCTCGGCGCGGCCGTCGTGGGCGCGGGTGTCTTCGCCTGGGTTCGCCGCCGGACGATCCTGGAAGGGGCGGAACGCAACGTGGTCGCCCTGGTGCCGGCCGTGATATCGGCGGTCGTGGTCTGCGGCCAGGTCTTCGACGCCATCGTCGAGCGGGTCGCCAACACCTTCGGCGAGTACCCGTACCTGACCCTCAATGCCTACAACCCCTGGGCCCTGGCGCAGCACGAGAGTGGGTCGTCCATGGCCCAGAACGGGCTCTGGGTGCGAGACGCGGCCTTCGTCAACGACTTCGGCCAGACGGAACTGCCCTTCTACGTGGGGCCGTTCTCGCCGACGGTGATCGCGCTGATCCTGGCGGTGGCGGTCCTGCTCCTCGGCCTGGCCTGGGTGGCCTGGGCGTGGGCTCGCTCGCTGGAGGAGGAGTCCGCCCCCGGGGTCGGCGCCGGCGACTCGATCGCCGGCGATTTCGGTCGGCCGCTCGGCCAGATCTCGGATCTGCGGGCCGTGGCGGTCGCCTGCCTGGTCGCGGCGGGGGTCGCTGCTTTCCTGGTCGTCGGCCAGGTCCCCGGCAACATGCCGGCCGCGGTCCTGGGTGAAGGCCTGCTGCTGGCGACCATAGCCGGCGTCGGGATCTGGGCGGCCTGGCGGGACGACACGCGGTCGATGGTCGTCGCCCTGGCCATCCTGGCCATCGCCTTCTTCGTCGTGCCGACTCGCGCCCACGAGCGCTATCTCTTCCCGTTCTTCGCCGTGGGGGCGATCCTGCTGGCGCTGTCGTGGCGCTGGGCCGTGGCCTACGCTGTCCTGGCCGTCGTCAATTCGGCCAACCTCCTGGCCGTCCTGACCCTGTACTGCGGCGTTCCCAGCGACACTTCGTATTCGTGCTGGGGCAACGGGCCGGTGCCGCTGGCGGGCGGGAGCCAGGCCCTGTCCAGCCTGCTGATCGACTGGGGCACCTTCCTGCGCGAAGCGAAGTTCGGGGACTACATCTGGCCGATAGCCCTCTCGGCGGTCGCGACCGGCCTGACGCTGCTGTGGGCGCTGTGGCAGATGAGAGGCCGGGCCGTGGATCGCCTTGCCCTGGCCGGCGGCGAGGAGGGGTGGCCGGTGGAGGCCGGGGTCGCCGCAGCCGCCTCCGGGGAGGGGCCCGCCGCGACCGCCCTCGAGGCCACCGCCGAGGAGGAGTGGCCAGACGACTACTACGAGCCGGAGGTCGGCTTCACGGACGACTACCCTGAGTTCGTGCCGCAGCGGCTGCTCGGGGCCTGGCGGTGGCTGTCCCAACCGGGGCATCGGCCTGACCGCTCGGCGGCGCTCGATAGGGAGCCTCGCGGCCGCCTGGACAAGCTGGACCTGTGGGTCGTGGTGGCTCTCATCGCCGTCATCCTCTCGATGCGCGTCTACCGCCTGGACGAGCCGGCCCAGACCCACTTCGACGAGGTCTACCACGCTCGCACCGCGACCGAGTTCCTCCAGGAGTGGCGCTACGGCATTCCCCACGACATCTACGAGTGGACGCATCCTCACCTGGCCAAGTACGGCATCGCCGCCGGCATCACCTTCTTCTCGGACTACCAGGTCAAGGCCACGGGCGAGCTGGACGCGCCCGTCAAGGACGTGGCCATCCAGCCTCGTACCCCGCCCGGCACTCCCACCGCCGCCGACGAGCGGCGCGATCCGCTGTACAACCCCGACTCGCGGCTGGGCGATCGCGTCTTCGTGGCGACGGGCAGCGAAGTCCTCGTCTACGACCTGCAGACGCGTGGCCTGGAGTGGCGCTACGAGATCCCCAACGCCACGGCCCTCTCCGTCGCCGCCCAGTCGGGCTACATGTACGCCGGCACCTCGGACGGCCTGCTGTGGCGGATCGACATCGCCTCGCTGGATCGCTTCAGGTTGGGGGAGGCGGACGAGCCGCCCGACCCGGTCAAGCTCGACGTCCAGACCGGGCTGGAGATCGATTCCATCTACGCCGGAGCGCCGCCCCTGATCCTGGCCATCGCCGCCTCGGGCGACATCGTCTCCGTGGACGGCCAGGGCCAGATCGTGGGCCGGGGCCACATCGAGGGCGCGGCCGATTTCCTGCGGCTGGGCACCAGCCCGCCCACGGCGGCCATGACCCCCGCCGATGTCACCGACCTCGAGGCCGAGGCGAGTCTGCTGGCCGAGGCGGTCGGGCTGGACACGGCCGTCGTCAAGGCCCGGATGGCCCTGGCCGGCACCGGTCGGACGCCCGTCCCGCTCGACCTGGGGACGCTGGACGAGGGCATGGTCGCGACCATCCAGACGCGGACGATGGAAGGCCTCCTGCCGGGGATCGAGCTGACCACCGATTCCCCGCAGCTCCTGGTCGCCTACTCGGGCGGCCTGGGCCTGATGGACGCCAGGCGCGTCGTCATCACCTCGGATGTCTACGCGGAGGCCCCGGCGAGGTCGATCGCCGTCAACACCAATTCCGATCAGGCGTCCTACGCGGCGGCCGGTGACGGGATCCTCCTGCTGCGGCTGGACACGACCCACGGCACGGCCGTCGTCGACGGCCACCAGCCGCTGGAGACGATGCCCGGCCCGGTCAGCGAGCTCGTCTTCGACGACTCGACCAAGATCCTGCATGCCCTGGGCCGCACTCCGGACGGCTCGGGCTGGACTATCTACGCCGTCGAGATCAACGGCAACGCGGTCTTCGCGGACGCGAGCCTGCCTTTCGAGCCGCGTGCCATGGCCCTCGACACCAGCCCTCTGCTGCCAACCTTCGACCGCCACCAGATGCTCGTCTTCGGCGCGGACGGCTCGATGGCCGCCGTGGACGTGGGGCAGTTCGCCTTCTCCTGGCGCATCGTGGGCGTCCTGTTCGGGACGCTGATGGCGGTCTGCCTCTACCTGCTGGCCCGGCTCCTCTTCCGGCGCCGCAGCGTGGCCCTGCTGGCGGCCTTCTTCGTCGCGGTCGACGGCATGCTCTTCGTCCAGTCACGCATCGCCATGAACGATGCCTTCGTCGGCGGGCTGCTGCTGCTGGCCTACGTCATCTTCGCCGTCATGTGGCTGAGCGGCGACCGCGGCAGCCGCCGCTCCTGGCTCGCCTTCTGGCTGGGCATGCCGGTCCTGGGCGTCACCCTGGGCCTGGCCCTGGCGGCCAAGTGGGTGGCCATGTACGCCATCTTGAGCATCGGCCTCCTGATCCTGGCCCGCTCCGCCCTGGGGCGGGTCATCAGCGTCCTGTTCCTCTCGGCCGCGACCGGCGTCCTGGGCTGGATGGCTATCGGCGGCGCGCACTACGCCGAGGGCCATGACGACCCGGGGGCAACCGTGGCCCTGCTCTTCCTGGCCCTGCTCGTGGCCGGCGTGGGGGCCTACCTGACGGCCAGTCGCGCCCGGACGACGCCCGACAAGTGGTTGTTCGCCCTCGTGACCGCGCTGGCCACCGGCGTGGTGATGGCCTGGTCGCTGCTGGTCTACCCGCCGCCCGATGCCAACGGCAGCCCCAACTACACCTTCTTCCTGATCCTCCTGGCGGCGACGATGATCGCCGCCGCGGTCTGCGCCTACCGCCCGATCGCCTGGACGCTCCACGAGATGTGGTTCGCCATGGCCGCTCCGGTGGCGCTGGGCCTGGCGGCCCTGACCGCCGGCCAGCTGGACTTCAGGCTGGCCCTCGGCAGCCTGGTCGTGGACCAGGGCCGGTGGCTGATTGCCGGGCTGGGCGCGGTGGCCGCGGGGCCGGTTCTGGGCGGCGTGTTCTGGGTTGCCGGCCAGGCAGGGTTCGGCCCGCTGGCGGGGCCGCCTCCGCCCGACGACCCATCCTCATACGCCGAGCCGCCCGCTCCGGCGCCCGAGGGCTGGCTGCGTCTGGGCTCCGGCCTAGGCCTGCCGGCGCTGTGGATGGTGGCCTGCGTGCTCATCCTGCCGATCGCCGTCTACATGGCCTCCTACGTCCCGTGGGCCATGCCCTGGCAGCCCGAGACCGCCGAGACGGGCCCGCTGCCCGTCCTGTACTGCTTCGAGACGAACGAGTATGGGCAGTGCCTGGATGCCTTCCCCTCGGGCCACACCGGCCAGACGCTGATGGATCTCACGATCAGCATGTACGACTACCACAACGACCTGCGGGCGACTCATGCCGCCAGCTCGCCGTGGTGGGCCTGGCCGCTGGACCTGAAGCCCGTCTGGTTCCACAGCAAGAGCTACGCCCTGTCGCAGCGCTCGATGATCTACGACGGCGGCAATCCCGTCACCTGGTGGCTGGCCTGCTTCGCCATGGTCTTCATCTGCTGGCAGGCGTTCAGGCGGCGCAGCCTGGGCCTGACCCTGGTCGCGGTGGCGTTCGCCTGGCAGTGGCTGGCCTGGGCCCGGATCGACCGGGCCGCGTTCCAGTACCACTTCTACACCGCCCTGCCCTTCTTCCTGCTCGGCCTGGCCTACTTCATAGCCGAGCTGTGGCATGGGGCGTCGCGACGCACCTGGTTGCTGGCCAGGGTAGGCGGGGCGTTCCTGCTGATCCTCCCGGCGACGATGTGGCTGGCCAAGAGCCCGCTGTGCTCGCTGGCCCGGGTGGACACGAGCGATACGGAGGCCGGTTACTGGGGCAAGACCGCTTGCATGGCCACGGCCGGCAACTTCGTCGTCGAAGAGCGGATGTTCCTGATAGCCGTCGTCCTGGTGGTCTCGCTGGTGTTCCTGGCGCTGGTCCTGTCGCGCCTGGAACGCACCGCCGAGGACGAGGGCGAAGTGGACCGCTGGTGGTCTGCGTGGCTGCTGGGACCGGTCGCCGTTGCGGGCGTGCTGCTGATCGCGATCGGCCAGTACGGCTCACGCTCGACTCTATTCGAGATCCCCGTCAGCGCCGGCGGCGGCCTGATAACCGTCCTCGTGCCGCTGCTGGCACTGGCCATATGCGCCATCCTGGCCGGCATGGTGCTGTCGGCTCGCGACCCGCGTCGCTTCGTGGCCGCCTACTGCGCCGCCGCCGCATCCGGCTTCGTGGTGCTCTACCCGAACCTCTCGGCCCTGGTGATGCCCGACAACCTGGTGAGCATCTACAACGGCTTCCTGCCGACCTGGCTGTATGGCTTCCAGTTCTCGGTCAACCAGCAACCGGCTGGGGCGGCGAATGCGGCCGGGCCGTCGAACATGGAGGGCCTGGTGCTGGCGGCCTTCGTGGCCGGCATGGCGGCGGTGATTGCCTACGCCGCCTGGACCCGAAGGATCGTGGAAGGCTACCGCCGCCGCCTGCAGATCGAGGCCGGCCTGGACGACGACGGCCTGTCCGACCCCGAAGGCGAGGCCTGACAGGCCGTCGGGCCTCTCTGCGGGCGCCTGACGACAGGGCTTGCCGGCTCGATCAGCTCCCAGTGTGCGGGTTGCGCGGAATGGGGGCCGAGTACCCGGACGGCAGCTGATCCTGCGCCGCCAGGCGCCTGACCACGAAGCCGTAGTACTCCTCGACCTTGGCCGTCACGTGCTCCCAGCCGAACTGCTCGGCGCGCTCGCTGCCGGCGGCTGCCAGGCGGGCCGCGAGGGCGGGATCGGCGATCACCCGGCCGATGGCTCCTGCCAGGCCCTTGATGTCGCGGGGCGCGACCAGCAGCGCCTGGCGGTTGCGCTGGACGACTCCCTTGTAGCCGTGGATGTCGCTGCAGACCACCGGGGCGCCGGCAGCCATCGCCTCGAGCAGAACGATGCCGAACGATTCGCGCCCCGTGGCCGGGGAGACGAAGACGCTCGCGGTGCGGAAGAGCTGAGCCTTGTCGTCATCGCTGACGCGGCCCAGGAACTCGACGTTCTGCAGGCCCCGGGTCATGACGTAGCGCCGCGCCTCGCGCTCCTGCGGGCCCGAGCCCACTACCAGGAGCCGGGCCTCGACCCCGCTCCGGCGCACCAGCCGGAAGGCCTTGAGAAGGAACGGCAGCCCCTTGCGATCCTCCAGCCGGCCCACGAACAGGACGTTGGGCGTGCCGTCGAGCCAGCGTGAGACCGGGACGGCACGCTGGTAGCGGCCCAGGTCCACGCCGTTGGGGATGACCTTGTAGTCGCCCGGGAAGAAGCGGTCGGCGAAATGGCGGGCCGCGGCGCTGACCGCGATCCGGCCGTGCAGCCGCCGGGCATAGCCGGGCAGGACCCGCCTGCCGAACTCCATGGCCGGCGAGAAGCCGGCGTAGGCGTGGAAGGTGGCGATGTTGACGCTCGTCGACTGGCGCAGCACCACCAGCGACAGGAAGGGCACGAACGGCTCGTGGAAGTGCAGCAGATCGAACCGCTCCTCGTCGAGCATCCTCCTGACCTGCGACACGTAGCGCGGCGAAACCGTGATCGTCCCGACCGAGCCGTTGCTGGGGACGCTGAAGCCCTTGCCGATGCGGATGACGTCGCCCTCGGAGGCACGCTGCAGGCCGTGGCTGCTGGTGATGATGCGCACGTCGTGGCCGCTCAGCCGCAGGTTCTCGTACAGGAACCTGACGTGCTCGTTCACCCCGCCCGGCAGGGGATAGACATAGGGCGTAACCAGGCCGATCTTCACGCCGGCGGCTCCTCCAGCTCGCTGCGGCCGGCAGCGGCGCCCAGGGACCGGGCCCGGGCCCGTAGGCGAGAGCGAAGGCCGTCGGTGGACTCGGGATCGTCGGCCGACGAGCGATCGCGCGCCGGTCCGCGGTCGTGCGAGGCCGCCAGGCGGCGCTCGGCCCAGTAGGCCCGCTCCGCCTGGCGCTGCCGGGCCAGCTCCTCGGGCGGGACTCCCAGGTCCCGCGGGGCGTCGTCGCGGAGCAGGTTGCGGCGGGTCCAGCGCGAAACGTCGCGCGTCTGCTTGCGCACCTGGCGGAGGTAGATCGCCAGCTCTTTGGCCGGCCCCCAGGTGGTGCAGGCTCCCGTGGTCGTGCCGGCCAGCACGGCCGCCCGGTAGTCCTCCGCCGTGGACCCGGGGAAGATGGTGTAGCCGTCGCCGACCGTATCCAGCGTGTGGGCGTCGCTGTTGCCCACCAGCGGCAGGCCCAGCTCGGCGGCGATGCGGGCCGTCGCGGCGCGCCCGTAGCGCCCGGCCGTGGACGGGTTGAAGCCCTCCAGCGCATCCCAGTAGACGAGCGGGTCGCGCGACTGGTGGACCCTCAGGATGGCGTGCTTGCGCATGCCCAGGGTGAAGGCCGAGAAGGGGTGGGGCACGATAGCCAGGCCGCCCTGCTCGTGGATCTCGGCCACGCTCGTCTCCAGGCGCTGGCCCCTCTTGAGCTGGGCCTGCAGGAACACTCCCAGCAGGTGGCCGCTGCGGGTGGTGACCTCCTCGGCGACCACCACCTCGACCCGGCTGCCGCGCTCCCGGGCGAGGCGCTGGCCCTCCACCGCGGCCTCGATGCGCTCGTGGTCGGCGATCCCGATCACGTCCAGCTTCGTGTGGTTCTCGACGTGCTGCAGGATCTCGGCGACCGAAGCCGTCCCGTCCGAGGCGATGGTGTGGATGTGCAGGTCGGCCCGGCCCAGGCGGAGACTGGCCCGCGGCCTGGCGGCGCTCACCTCGAGCCTCCGACCGGAGAACGGCCGGCTTCGGATGCGGTGGCCGGCGATGGGGCGGCCCCCGATGCCGCGGCCTGCTCCAGGTCGGGCCAGATTGGATGGAATACCGCCAGCCACTGGTCAGGGGCCTCGGCGATTATCTTCTCGAACAGGACAGCCTCTGCTTGCGCGATCGACCGGCTTCGCTCCCGCCTGCTCTCCCCCTTCGCAGCGGGCAGCGGCCGGAGGTTGCCACGATAGCGGCCCGGCCCGGTGCGGTGCACGCCGGCCACGTATATGGGCGCCCCGGTCTCGTTGGACAGCAGGGCCGGCCCGGCGGGGATCCTGGCCGCGGCTCCGAAGAGCTGCACCTCCAGCCCGCCGCCGGTGATGTCACGGTCGGCGATGAGCCCGATCGGCTCGTTGCGCCGCAGGGTCGCCAGCAGCTCGCGGCCGGATTGCTCCAGGTTCACGAGGCGGACGCCCTGGGGGTGGCGAACCTGGGCCAGGTACGACTGGATGCGCTCGTTGCCCAGGGTCTCCACGGGCGCCACGACCTCGCCGATGCGATGGACGGCGATGTAGCCGGGCAGCTCGATCGTCCCGAAGTGCAGGCCGA
>Ga0307435_1000375_pt1 | contig 19928 bp, 18 predicted proteins | sample SalMarWE160470MG_FD_202164 | JGI IMG/M metagenome (GOLD analysis project Ga0307435, IMG submission 202164) | Salt marsh sediment microbial communities from the Plum Island Ecosystem LTER, Massachusetts, United States - WE1604-70 | ecosystem: Environmental > Aquatic > Marine > Intertidal zone >... | reverse complement strand
GGGATACGTTAAGGTTTTGCACTTTTAGCTTTAATCCGCCTGAGGCGGATTAAACTTTACATTTCTTTATAAAATAACCGCCACCGTATTACTCGGCAAGCTCTCCCGAACGAAACGGCGTGCTGGAGGTTCGCCATTCGGCGGAGATTAAACATAGAATAATCCCGCCACACGCAAGAAAGAAAAAGATATAAAATTTAAGATTTGAGAAAAGCAATCCTGGCGTGGGCAACCCCCGGCAGAGCCGGGGGCTATATACATCGCCTGCGGGCAGGCGAGAGATAAATGGATCCCCTGCTGTAAAAACAAAGTAGACAATTCCCGGGGAGAGCCGGGCAAATCAGGAATTGCCGATTTGCGATTGTCGATTGCCGATTTAGCTGCGGAATGTGGGATTTATTTTAATCCTTGAACCACTCCGCTCACCTAAGGCCAATAATTGCAAGGACTTATGCCGGGAAGATATTTTTATGAAATTTGTTAGATATTTATTAAACTTTTGCATCAAGTGTGGTATAGTATAGGCCGCACTGGCTCAGTGGTGGGCTGAGACAGGCAGATGGCGCAGAAGTCCGCCATCGCTAAGGCGATGTCGAGACAAGCGCAAGATATGACCCAGAAGGGCAAGCGAGGGGCAGCAGCCCCGTAACTGAAGATTTAGTGAGGTTGGGTCATGTTATTTGCGAATTACACAATAAAGGTGCCGGTGTGGTTAGACAAAATCTGCGTCTGGCCAATGCTCTTGTATCGGCGGTTCAAATACGGCGAGCCATTCCGCAAAATTTACTTAGGCGAAGGGGCTTACACAAAAGTTGACCCGGATGTTTACTATGAGAAATGCCAATACAAATGGTTTTTTTCAGGAAATGACAGAAAAGGGTATGCCACCCGGGAGATGAGAATCGGGTCTCAAAAAACCAAAAGAAGCTGTCTGCACAGGGAAATTGTCAAGCCGCGAAAGGGCAAACTTGTTGACCACAGGGACAATGACTCGCTAAATAACCTCCGGTCGAATCTGCGGCCTGCGAATCATTCTCAAAATACGATTAACAGGCCTAAAAGGGCAAATACTTCCTCGAAATACATTGGTGTTTATTGGAATAAACAACGTAATATGTGGCGTGCTTCGATAAGGTATATGCAGAAAGGGCGGAGTATAATTAAACACCTGTGTTACAGCAGCGACGAGAGCGACGCCGCCCGTGCATACGATATGGCGGCTCTTAAATACCATAAGGACTTCGCACGAACCAACTTTGGCCGTGAAGATTATGTAAAGGCGGGAAACGGCTACAAGCTGGCCGAAAAATCCGAGGCGGCGAAATTTTGCTGTCCGCTCAGAGCGAGACTCTGTAAAATATGCTCATCGATAGTTAGCTGGTTTGGAAAACAAAAGAGGATGAAAGGCAGGTTGGAATTATGAAAGAGATACCGTTAGGCAACGGCCTGACAACAAAGGTCGATGACGAAGATTACGAGTGGCTGAACAAGTATAAATGGTATGCCTTCGGCGACCGCAAAAGCGGGAAACTGTTTGCGGCCCACGACAGGCCCGACGGGAAACGGGTTTTTATGCACAACGTGATTATGGGCCTTGATACGCTGGAAGACGAGCCGATGAATTGAGACCGTCAAAAAATGGCTATCGGCAGAGGGAGTGCATTTCGTCGAGAGTCAATTCGCTGAGGTTTGCGACGATTTTTTCGGCGGGTTTTAACTGCTCGGCAGGATAGGTATTCGTAATGGCTACGGGGTGCATACCAGCGGCCTGGGCGGCTTCGAGGCCCCAGCGGGAATCCTCGACTACTACGCATTCGGCAGGAGCGATTTGAGCTTTGAATTTCTTGTTTATTTTTTCAAGGGCGAGCAGGAAACCCTGGGGGTGAGGTTTTCCTTTTTCGACCTGCTCGGCGGATACGACACAATCGAAGAACTCGCGCAGTCCTGCGCCTTTTAGAATCATATTGATTTCCGGCAAAAGCGCGCCCGAGTAAATCGCCATTGCGATTTTATTGTCGCTGAGCATTGCAAGAAACCGTGGGACGCCGTCGATAATTGTGGCCTGTGCGAGGGCAAGCTCTTTGAATACCATTGCCTTTTCTTCGAGAAGCTGCCTGAGGTTTTGTTCGGAGACGTGGAGGTTGTTCTCTTCAGCGACAGTGCGCATCAGCTCTTCGTCGGACAGGCCGAGGAACCTGTCGTAATAGACCTCAATCGGCATCGTCACGCCGCAGGTGCGGAAGATATGGTCGAATGCCTTGTAGTGGAGCATTTCCGTATCGACGATTACGCCATCGAAATCAAAAATTACTGCTTTCAGCATAACTATTACCTCACTGTGCCGGGACAGGGCCGACGAGTGCGGCGAAATCGGTTAAGGTGGATTTGTCGCCGGAGAGAATTCGTCGGGCAAGCGAGTCGATTTTGTGGGCGTTTTTGGTAATGAATCTGCGTGCAATCATCGCTTTGCGCTTGTTCATTTGTATGGTTTGGCCGTTGCCGCTCTCGTTATCGACCGCGACAAGCATATCCACTTTCGAGCTTGCCTGGTCGCAGAACAGGTATCCGATAATCAGGTCGATGGCGATATCGACGATTGGTCTGCCGAAAAGGTCCATATAGTTGGTGCCCTGCTCCTTAACGAAGGCGATGATGTTATTGAGTTGTTCGGTGCCTTCAGTGAGTTTATCGAGGAGGTCTTTGAGATTGGGAGAGTAGTTTTTCCCGGCAAGCTCCGCGAGATATTTTTGTGCGGTGCTGCTGCAGACGCCGCGAACTGCTGCGACAATCTGAAGCTGGCTTGTGCCCTCGTAAATGGTGGTGATGCGGGCGTCTCGTGCGTGCCGTTCGCAGGCGTAATCTCGCATGTAGCCGGAGCCGCCGAGGACCTGGATTGAGTCGTAGGTGACGCGGTTGGACATTTCGGAGCAGAAGTATTTGCTCATTGGGGTGAGCATCAAGGCGAGCCGGTCGAGTCGGCGGACCTTTTCCTTGAGCGGTTTCAATTGCGTTTTGTCGGCTGGGGGGTTGAATTCGAGCTGTTTAGCGGCGGCGATGCTGAGGTCAACGATGCGGGATGTTTCGTAAAGGAGGGCACGGCCTGATTCGAGAGCGATTTTCATATCGATGAGCATATCACGGACGGCGGGGAGTTTTTCGATTGCGACGCCGAATTGTTTTCTGCTTGAGGCGTAATTGCGTGCGACGCGGTATGCGGCTTCGGCGATGCCGAGAGATTGGCAGGCGATGCCGATGCGTGCGACGTTCATCAGCGCCATAACATAGGTGACGAGGCCTCGCTGTCGTTCGCCGATGAGCCGGCAGGGGGTGTTGTCGAAGAAGATTTCGCAGGTGGGTGAGCCGTGGATGCCGAGTTTGTCTTCGAGCCGGCGGATGTGGACGGTGGGGCCTCTATCGCAGACGAACAAGCTCAGGCCGAGTCCGCCGGAGCGGTCTGGCTCACTGCGAGCGAGGACGAGGAGTACTTCGCCGCAGCCGTTTGTGATGAAGCGTTTGACGCCGTGGAGGAACCAGTTGTCGTTTTTATCCTGAAAGGCGCGGAGTTTTACGGCCTGGAGGTCCGAGCCGGCGTCGGGTTCGGTGAGGACCATAGCGCCTGTGACAATGCCGGCGGCGAAATCGTGCAGATATTTTTGTTTTATTTCTTCGGAGGCGAAGACATTTATGGTTTCGGCGATACCCTGCAGGCCGAAGATGTTCATAAGAGAGGCATCGGCGCGAGAGACTATTTCAATTGCCATCGTATAGATGAGGTTGGGGAAGCTGAGTCCGCCGAAGCGGTGAGGCAGTGTGAAGCCCATAACCTCGGCCTTGGCGAGCTTGTCCAAGGATTCGGCGATACCCTGTGCGTACGTTACTGTGCCGTTTTCATTGAGTGTATTTCCCTGGCGGTCGACGTCTTCTGCCCGCGGAGCGATGAATTCGCCGCTTAATTCGCCGAGAGAATCGAGGACCATATCGTAATTGCGTATGGCCTCGGCCGCGTCTGCGGGCGCGTAATCGAATTGCATGGCGAATTTGAAATCCTCTTCCGATAAGGCGGCCAGTTCTGCCAAATCGATGTGTTTGAAGAGGAACCGTATGTCGTCGTTGTCTTTGTAGAAGTTTGCCATTACTGTTTCCCGGCTGATTCGACTGTGGTCAGTTCTTTTATGCCTTTTTCCTTTATGGCCTTTATCATTTTCGGGACGACGGTATTGAGGTCGCCGACGATTTTATAATGCGCGATATCGAATATGGGGGCATTGGGGTCATTGTTGATTGCGACGATTTTCTGGCTCTCGTGCATACCGGCCTGGTGCTGGATGGCGCCGCTTACGCCGACGGCGATATAAAGTGACGGCCTGACGGTGGTGCCAGTCTGGCCTACCTGGTGGTCGTGGTCGATAAAGCCGAGGTCAACCGCGGCCCTCGTTGCGGCCGGCGCGGCGCCGAGGCAGTTGGCGAGGTCCCATACGAGCTTGAAATTGTCTTTGCTGCCGACGCCTGCGCCGCCTGTAACGATGAGTCGGGCGGCCTTTAGATTGACCTTTTTGGGTCTTTTATGCTCCTCGAGTATCTCAAGGGCCAGCTCTGTCTGCGTAAGCTGGACTTTCTCTTCGACGATTTGGCCCTTTCTTTTCGGAGCGGGGGTGGGCATCGGCATAACACCTTCGCGGACGGTAGCCATCTGTGGCCAGCGGTCGAAATTAATGATAGTTGCGATGATATTGCCGCCGAAGGCGGGCCTTATCTGGAAGAGCAGGTTTTTATGGAAGTCGCCGTTAGAGGTTTCGTGGTCGCCGATTTGCAGGTCGGTGCAGTCGGCGGTCAGCCCTGCTTTGGCGGCACTTGCAATGCGCGGGGCGAGGTCTCTGCCGGCAATCGTCGCGCCGTATATGACGATTTGCGGCTTGTGCCTGTGGATTAGGTCGTAAATTACTTTAGCGTAGCTGTTGGCCTGGTAGTTTTTCAGAATTTGATGCTCGGCGATATAAACCTTGTCGGCGCCGAATTGAATCAGCTTGCCAGAAAGGATTTTAACGTTGTCGCCGAGCAGTATGGCGGCGAGCTTTACACCGAGCACGTCAGCCAGATGCCGGGCCTTGCTTAATAGCTCCAGCGGTGTGTCTTCGAGCGAGCCATTATGCTGCTCAGCGAAGACCCACACTTCACCAAGTCGATTTACGTCAATCATATTCTCGTTACTCGATGCTCGATACTCGTTTCTCGTGTTTAGTCATCGGTTAATTTAGCTGCTTCAGGTAAAGTAGCGCGAATAGTGGCCTTCAATTGCTTTGCTGCTTCATCGGGATTTTTCTCGTCCCACAGTATTGTCAAGTGATGGTTTGTATCAAAATGTGTTTTGAACTTTTTGAATTTTTTCTGTTCACAGGTGTAGATTACAGGTTTGCCAAGACCTTCAGCGTATCCCGCTTCCCAGTAAGCACCGGGATTTTTGTGGGTAAGGTCTGCAATAAGAAAACGCGATGTTTGAATTTCCACGCGAAGCCGGTTGTCAATGAGACCGGCCTTTGGTCTTTCATAGAGCAGAAAGAGGTCAAACCCGGTTTGCTTGACGGCGTCTCTGAAGAAGTCGTTTACAATTCTGTCTAATTCCTCTTCGCCATATTTCATCGCCATAAATGCCTTGCGGCTTTCTGTGGCGCCTCGTTTTAGTTTTTCATAATACTGCCAACCCTCAAAAGATAGCATAACACTTGCACGTCCGAACTCATGATTCTGACCTTCAAGAATACCCTCCCTTAATAGATGGTTTATAACGTATTCGAAACCATTAGATGTTACTGCACCCATAATGGATTGGTGTTTATCCGCCTGGACCCAAATTAACTCTCCGGGGGGATTCTTACTATTTCCAAGCCAAAGGACAAACTTATCCGCCTGTTCGGAGGGTTTTGGGGGTGGTTGTTTTACTATATTTTCAACCACATCTTTTTTAAGAAGGATTCTCTTAGGATGTCCGAATGAAGGCATAGATTCATTTTTTGTTCGTATCCAATGGCTGAGAACAGCAACTTTCTGAATATCCTTGTTAGGAGTATGAAGAGTAACATCTTTACTAAGAAGCCACGGAAGATCGTCTTCTAAGTCATCTGTCGTTTGAAAAACTCCGCATCTTGGACAAGTATAATTACAAGTATCACTGATATCTTCTTTCTTTTCAAGGTCTGAGTCGCATATTGGGCATTTTTCAGGCATTTACGATTTTCCTAATGTTCAATTTTAAGCGATTATTTTATCTTCGATAAGTTCGTGAATCATATTCTCGTTACTCGATGCTCGATACTCGTTTCTCGTAATTTTGGTTTAAGCGATGATTTTATCGTCAATAAGTTCGTGAATCATATCGGCTAGGCCGGCGTCGGTCGGCTCGATATTTTTGCTTTCCTTTGCAGTCAGGACGACGCTCTGGATGCGATGGACCTTTGTCGGCGAGCCGTTTCGGCCACACCATTGCAGGTCGGCCTTGAGCAGGTCGAGGTCCCACTGTTTTATAAGGAGGCCTTTGTCTTCAAGCTTAGCGGCCTTTTGCTGCGCAAGGTCCTTCAACAGGTCGGGGGAAGCGTCAGGGTTTTCGGCTTTGAGGAACTGTTCGATTTCGCAGGGTGCGAGTGCGGCTTTGTATTTCATCATTTTTTTTGCGGCAGCGACCCGCGGCTGGTTTGCGTCGGCTGTTACGGTGAGCAGAACGGGCAGTTGGGCTCTGACTTTTTGCCAGCCGTTGCCGATATTTCGCTGGGCGGTAATCGTCCGGCCCTTTAGTTCGATGAGCTTCTCGACGTAGGTGATTTGGGGTATGCCGAGCTTCTCCGCAAGCTGGGGGCCGACCTGGGCGGTGTCACCGTCGATTGCCTGTCTGCCGCAAAGAACAATGTCGTGTGGGAGTCGGTTTACCGCGCAGCTTAGTATATAGCTTGTTGCCAAAGTGTCGCTTGCGGCGCAGCGGGCGTCGGTAACCAGAATTGCTTCATCGGCGCCACGGTAAAGGGCGTCTCTTAGTATGTTGGCGGCGGCGGGCAGGCCCATAGTTATAACGGTAACGCTGCCGCCGAATCTAGCCTTGATATCGAGTGCCGTTTCGAGGGCGTTGAGGTCTTCGGGATTGAATATCGCGGGCAGGGCGGAACGGTTGACGGTTCCGTCGTCGTTCATCGCCTTGCCGGTAATCAACTTCGTATCAGGGACCTGCTTTGCCAAAACCACACAATTATATGACACTTGTTGTTTTCTCCTGAAATCCAGCAAAATGGGAGCATATTAACTGGAGCTGACCAAATCAAGCAAGGTTTTATCGAGATATTCTTCCAATGCGGCGCTCTTGCCGAGATGCCGTGCGAGGGCTACAAGGTTGAGTCGCTGGAGAACACCGGATGTGATTGGGCGTTTAGAATCCCAGAAAATCAAAGAACTGAGGAACTCAGTTGCAGGTTGAGAGTTAAGTAGCTCTGCTATCAGGGCGGATTCATCTTCCGTTTTGCAGTGGATATAGTAACAGGTATCGTCAAGCATAACTGGCTTACCTTCGGATGGGCCAACAACAGAGAAATGAAGGTTTTTATACAGGCCGCAGATGGCTACTTTCCAGGGAGAGAAGGCATAGTTGCCAATTCCAAACAGACAGAAACGAGGTCTGCCTTTGTAGACCGCACTTTTTCTCTTGTCGAGATATGAGGCGTGGCGCAAGAGGTAATCCCAGGTTTTGGGGGCGAGTTGTTGTATGAAGCGAGTATCTTCAGAGGTTTCCTTTTGGGTGACGAGGACCAATCGGCTGGGTTGTGGATGATGGTTCCGGGCAATATCCGAGCCCTTAGCAAGGGGATAGATAAAATCGGATTCAAAACCGCAAAGCTCACCTAATCCATTTTTGCATCCGTTCGGTTCGTGGACGAATTCCATTACGGCGGAACAATCATGTTTTAGGCCGGAGCGCCATTTGTAGTGTTCTTCTGGGCCGTCGAGAAATGCCCAATGGTTGTATTTTTCGATGTCGGCAACTAATTCAGACTTATGCATCCCAATCAGGGATAGGCGGTTTTTGTCGGATAATCCGTTAAAAACAGCGCATTGTTTTGGTGTTTTTATACAATTACCCCTGAACATAAACAGACAAGCGGAAACATCCACGCCAAAGTGGCGTTTTGTATCAATCTGGTGAATACTAAAATCGCCTATGTTGAGATTATGTTTCCAGATGTACCGCAGTATTTTTCTTGCGGTGCTTGTTTTGCAGAGCATAGCCAAAACGGCGTTTTTCCCCTGTAACCAGTCGCAGGCCCGGATTAGTATCCATTCAGATATGTCGAAATTTGATTTACCGGTTAGGGCGTCAATGCCTCTTTGAGCTTGGAAGTTGCTTTTTTTTGGTAAGTTGTTGGAGTTGATGGCTCCAAGCCGGGAATTAGTGACCCAGGGGGGATTACCAATAATCAGTATGGGTTCTTTAATATCAGCAAATATCTGGTCCCAGTCGCTGTGCAGGAGGTCTTTGTTAAGGAGGCGAACTGACGTTTTACTTGTGTTATCAGGCCGTTGTTTAAGTGTGTGCTCAAGCTCGGCAAGGTAATTATAGTTTATATCCAGAGCGACAATGGTCTCGACGGTATGGAATTTTTCGAGTGAGGCGGTAACGAAAGTTCCTTTACCACAGGTCGGCTCGATAATGGTTTTGGGACAAAGTTGCTGACCAACAAGAAGGTCACAGACCTGCCTAGTCAATTCGAGCGGCGTCTGAAAATCACCGAACTCGATTGTGTCTCGTTTTTTTCTCTGGTGTTCTTTCATAATATCTTTACGAGACCGGATACATGTCCGGCCTTTTCTATTATTCTCCTGTATTGTAATCGCCACTGAAGTGCGTTGGAAATGGTTAGATAGCCGATTTCGGGTGGTTTTCTCATAATTTCCTCAGCGAGTTTTGCTGTGGTGATTTCATCCGCAGGGAGGAATCGGTCTTTCATAAAGGCAACAATGTCATCGATATTTCCATTGTTTTGTAGTATTTGTTTAAGGCCGAAAGTGGTTTGATAATCGGCTGTCCGTGAACTTTCCACGAAAATTGAGTGTAGTATTGTTAGCCGACCGGTTTTCTTTCTGGGGCTGTCTTGCTTATCGTAAACGAAAACAAGTAGAGAATAGCCAAGCCCGTATATTTTTTGTCTTGCCGACTTAAATGGACACGACGACTGTGGTTGGCGTATGCTTGTAACCTTGGTGTCCACGTTCAGTTGGGGAAAGTCTATGCCTCTTGCGGAGCTTCCTTCCTGGTATGAGTATTTTGCTTTTAGATGATTTCTGAAATTGTGCTCGAAATAAGTTCCAACGGCTTTTCCGTCGGTAACGCCAAACAACTGTGGTTCGTCTTGCCGCGATTGAATTTTAGCAAAACGACGAGCTTCATTACATAATAACTCTATGGTTAGGGGGTTTTTTTTCGGCACAGTCAAGAATTACCTATTTTAGCGTTGAATAAACATCCTCGTTTTAGCCAGCGAGAATCAGTTTAGCAGGATTTGCGGCCAAGTCAACGACGAATGTGTGAGTTTAGGCAAAAGAGGGATTGGTATTGTGGACGAAGGGCTAAAGCGTATGAACAGAACAGCCGAATTCTTTGCGGAGTATATAAGGATGGAGCATAATTTTATTTTGACAATGGTCCTATATAAATAATAATAGCTAGCTTGAAGCCGTGTAAGGATACTATGGCCTTGAGCCATCGGATGGATTGAATGTCAAACGAGACAAATTACGACTCGGTATTCGGCAAGATGGCGCTCGAGCAGGGACTATGCACCTCTGATGAACTGCACCGCTGTGCCGAGGAGTCACAGGCCCGCCAAAAGGTAGACCCGATTCTGATAAGAGACCTGCTGATTAAAAAAGGTTATATAACGGCTACACAGGCACAGCGGGTCAATAATGCGATAAAGGAGGCAAAGGCAACTTCGCACCAGATACCGGGTTATAAAATTTTAGGCAAGATAGGCGCGGGTGCGATGGCAGTTGTTTACAAAGCCAGACAGCTTAGCTTGAACAGGATTGTTGCGATAAAGGTTTTGCCGCAGCGTTTTACCGAGAACCCGGAGTACGTGGAGCGTTTCTACAAGGAGGGCCAGGCGGCAGGCAAGCTTAATCATCCCAATATCGTTCAGGCGGTCGACGTTGGCGAGGCGGGGGGGTATCACTACTTCGTGATGGAATACGTAGAAGGCAAGACGTTGTATGACGACCTTTCGAAGGGAAAGGTTTTTGCCGAGCAGGAGGCGCTGGATATCGTCATACAGGTGGCCGAAGCGCTGCGACACGCCCACTCGGTGGGACTGATTCACAGGGACGTCAAGCCGAAGAACATAATGATAAACAAGGATGGCGTTGTAAAGCTGGCCGATATGGGTCTTGCCCGCGAGACGACGGATATCGAGGCAGCCAAGACGGAGAAGGGCAAGGCATACGGCACTCCTTATTATATAGCGCCCGAACAAATACGCGGCGAGATGGATATCGATGAAAGAGCGGATATTTATGGTCTTGGCGCGACGTTTTATCATTTGGTCACAGGCCGTGTACCTTATATGGCCGAAGACCCGGTTGAGGTAATGAAAAAGCACCTCAGGGAACAATTGATTCCTCCCGACCACATCAACACGTCACTTTCGGCCGGCGTGTCGGAAGTAATCGAAGTTATGATGGCAAAGAACAAGGCCGAGAGGTACAGCAACGTCGATGAGCTGTTAGTGGACTTGAAAGCCGTGCGCGCGGGTCAGGCGCCGGTCCGTGCTCACAGGCGGATGGATGTATCAATGCTCGAGCAGTTGGAGGACGGAGAGACGGTCGATTTGTCGGAGAGAGTCGACGTGGAACAGATTGTCACGCGGTACAAGACTTTGATTCTTGTGCTGGGTGCAGTTGCAGTGGTATTATTGCTTGTAATTGTTATGCTGCTGCTTAGGTGACGAGCCGATGAGGATGCAGCCGATTTCCTCATTAACGAATAATCAATAATCAACAGTTGGTTTTGCTAATGTCAAAAGCCACGGGATTCTCATCAAGTGAGCTGGCTGAGGTTCTCAGCCATTACGATATAGGGAAAATCCGCAAGGTGATGCGCCTGGTCGGGGGCAGTAAGCGCGCGCCGAAGGTTGTCGTTACAACCAGTAAGGGCAGGTTCCTGTTGAAACGCCGTTTCCAGGGCAAAGACGACGTGTACAGGGTGGCCTTTTCGCACGCGGTGCAAACGCACCTGGCAAAGCGATATTTCCCGATTGCGCCGCTTGTGGCTACCCGCGAAGAGGTTGGCACGATACTGAAGTTGCGGGGCAATATATACGAGGTCTTCAAGTTTGTGGGCGGCTCCCGTTATAACGGCTCGGCGGAGCAGACTATCGACACGGGCAGGCAGCTTGCGAAGTTTCATCAGTATCTGACCAACTTTGATTTTGAGTGGGAGCCGTTGAAAGCCAGCTTTCACGATTCGACGACCGTGCGCGGACATCTCAAAACCGTTGCGTCGAACGGTTCGCCTAAATCCGAAAGGCAACTGGTGGAAGTGGGGGAGGAATTGATGTCGCTTTACAATGCGTCGAGCGTGCGGGTTAATGAACTGGGTTTCGACTCATGGGACGAGCAGGTGGTGCACGGCGACTGGCATCCGGGAAATATGCTGTTCGACAAGGGCAAAATGGTTGCTGTGCTGGATTTCGACTCGGTCAAGATTGCGCCGCCGGTCACGGACCTTGCCAACGCGATGCTGCAGTTTTCGATAGTGGGCTATCAGCCGAACCCCGCGGACTGGCCCGATTATCTGGACCAGTCTAAGCTGGTTCACCTTCTCGAGGGCTACCGGGAGGTGATTAACCTCAGCAGGAATATGCTTGATTCGCTTCTCGATTTGATGATTGAGACTATGGTGGCGGAGGCAGTTTTGCCCGTTGCTGCGACGGGATTTTTCGGCAATCTGGCGGGATTTGGTTTTCTGAGGATGATAACGCGCAAGGCCAGATGGATTGACACCAACCGCCGGATACTGACCGAGGCAATCGAGTCGTGAGGTTATGGAGGCGCGGTAGCTGGAGGGGTGGTTCTAAGTGTTCGGACGGAAGAAACTCAGTTCACTCGATATTCCTCAGGTTCAGGAGTTTCCCAACGATTTCAATTGCAGCGTCCGGCCGCCCAAGACGCAGGGTGTTGGCACGCATTGAGGCAAGTCGGGCAGGGTCGTCGAGAAGCTTGTCAATTTTGTAAGCGATGACGGGAAGGTTATTGCATCGAATGGCGGCGCCTTCTTCAAGTAAATGGTCGGAATTGCGTTCTTCCTGTCCGCGGATGGGATTGACGATGACAAGGGGCAGTGCCTTGGCAAGGGCTTCCGACGTGGTAAGCCCCCCGGGTTTTCCGAGCAGCAAATCGACGGCGGACATATACTCATCCATTTGAGTGGTATAGCCGAGAGGGAATATTTTGAGCGGACAGTTCTCCGCAAGCCGGGGGATTAGCTTTTCAATACGACCTTTCAGTTCTTCGTTCCTTCCGCAGACGGCAATTAGCTGGGCTTTATTGTGCATATGTGTCAGTGACTGGATGAGCATTTCGACCGGGCCGACGCCGAAACCGCCGGCTGAAAGAAGAATCGCAGGCAAACCAGGGTCAAGACCGAGCTTGTGCCGCATTTGTATTTTGTCTTTGCTCTCGGCAAATACCGGGTCGATGGGAATGCCGGATACGGTAATCTTTTCGGGCGGGACACCGAGCTGCTCAAGGTGAGCTTTCGTTTCATCGAGGGCGACGAAATAATGCTCGTAATGGCGACAAAGCCACAGGGCATGAAGGTCGAAATCTGTGACGACAATTGCCTGGCGCGTGGAGAGCCGGTGTTTGTGCTTGAGCCAGGATATAATCTCGGCGGGGAGAAAATGCGTGCAAACCGTCATCTCTGGTGCAAACTCGGTGAGCATCTTGATGAAGGGCCGGGCGTTTAGCTTGTCGAAGGCGAGACGACGTCGCTCGTGGCGCCAGGGCTGGTCATAGTGGTCGTAGAGCCACCCGAATAAGTCGGGCGCCTTATCAACGAGCTCTATGTATGCGCGTGAGTAAAGTTTCTCGAATAATTTGTTTGTGTATTGGAGGGTATCGACATTTCTGATATTGCGGGCGGCGTTGAGCCGGAGAAAGGCCATTTCCACGGCCTGTGCCGCCCTGATGTGCCCTGCGCCGGCCGAAGCAGAAAGGATGAGAACCCTGTCAAACATCGATATTTCCTTTGGCCATTGAATTTCGGACTTATTTTGGCGCGACTGATTCCATATTATGAAGCTTTGGCGCAATTGTCTTGCCGGCGTAACGATAGGTTTTGACCAGCAGATAGAAAAATAGTGCCACGATTATGACTAAAAGTATCGCTGTGAACCAGTGATGGGGGCGAAATCGCCTGATGGAGGGTGCGAAGGCGACAAGGGCAAAGCCGGCCGCGATGACGGTGACCGCGTCCCAACTGGCTCGCTGCCAGTAGTCTCCGCCGAGCCGTATCCACATTCCGAACTCATCGAACGTCAGGCCCATTCCGATGCCGTAGATTATAGCGGCGATTGTGAGGTTACGTGCTGCGGGGCGTTTGAGCAGCAGCCAGGCGCCAACCGCCGAAAGCAGAAAGATACCATAGTTGAGATGATGGATGTGTGTGCCGCCGGCATAAAAATAGAGGTCGGGGATTTTACGGGCCATTATCAGAAACACGGTTATTCTGGCAAGAATAAATGTGAGCAAAAAGGCGGTTAGTATGCTCCTGGCCAGATGTGTGGAGGAGGGGGAGGATTGCTCGATTGGCTGGTCACTTTCCCGCATATTTGATTCTTCCATACCACAATGTTTTTACGATGTATTCTGGTGCCTGATGCACAATTGTTGTAAGTATTCTACTGGTTTTGATTGGGAATAACAGGTTTTAATTGAGTGCCGGGTTTTCCGGTAAATGAAAACCCCCGGCTTCAAGCCGGGGGTTAAATAGATAGAGGTTGTGATTTTTTTGCTACGATTTAGAGCGTTCGCATAAATGCAACGAGGTCGTTTTTCTCCTGGTCGCTTAGCTTCAATTCGAGAACAATGTTGAAGAATTCAACGTTGTCTTCGAGCGTCAGCAATCGGCCGTCGTGCATATATGGGGGAGAATCTTTTATGCCTCGGCAGGTAAAAGTCTTGATGGGGCCGTCGGCGCTGGCATATCGGCCGTTAATCATTTTCGGCTTATAGAAACGCTCGGTCTTGAGATTGTGCATCAGGTTGTCGGTGTAATACGGGGCCGGATGACAGATGCCGCAGTTCGCTTTGCCGAAGAATATCCCCTGACCTCGCAGCTCTGATTCTGTTGCCTTTTTGGGGTCGAGCTTGCCGTAGAGGTCCAGCTTCGGCGCGGGCGGGAAATCGAGCAGTGCCTGGAACTCGGCCATAAAGTGGACCTGGCTTCCGCGTTCGAGGGCATTGACTCCTTTTTTGGCTGCGATGACGTGGTCGCCGTCGAAATAGGCGGCTCGCTGCTCGAATTCGGTGAAGTCCTCGACACTCTTGAGCGCCCGCTGTGAGCCGAACAGCCGCTGGATATTAACGCCTCGCAGTGAAGGTGTATCGAGACGGTGTCGGAAGTGCTGAGGTCGAATGTCACCCACGAGGTGCGTTGCTGCGTCGGTGTGGCCGTTGGAATGGCAGTCGAAGCAGGTAACGCCCCGGCTTGGACGCTCGCTCCGGCGGTCTTCGGTCTGATTGAATTGCTGTTGCGGGAAGGGCGTAACCAGAAGCCGCAGGCCCTCTAATTGTTTCGGATTCAGTATGCCGTTGAATAGCTCGTAGTAATTGTCGATTGTGACGAGCTTGCCCTGTGAGACGTCGCCGAGGTCGGTACGCGTTGTCAGGTAGATTGGCGCCGGGAACTCGGGCAGTAAATGGTCGGGCAGGTCGAAATCGAGGTCAAATCGCGTAAGGTCGCGGCCTTCCTGTTTTTTGACTTCGTCAATTACAAACTGAGGGAAGAGCATTCCTCCTTCTTTGTGGTTTGGATGCGGCAGGGGATAAAAGCCCTCCGGGAAGAGGTCCTTGTCGCGAATTTGGTCGGGTGTCATTTCGGCAAGCTGCTGCCAGGTCATTCCCGTCGGTAGCTTGACTCGAACACCCTGCTGGACGGATTTGCCTCTGGACATAGTGACACCGGGGGCGGGATTATTGCTGATGTCGTAACGTTGTTCGAGAAGCTGCATCTGTCGCTGGACGATGCCGGGCTTTTCCGCTTTCATCCGTGCCATAGTCGCGGCGAAGCTCTCGGTGACGGCGACGGGGGCATAGCTGGTAGCGCCTCTTTGCTCGATAGCGGCCGCCAGTGCAACGCCAGCGCAGACAAACGCTGCTGTAAGTAGAAGTCCCTTTGTGAGAACCCACGTGAGATTAGACCGTTTCATTTTGGTCCTCCTTTATGGAAACTTGACTTTATTCACTTTCGAGTTGACAGCCGTTTGGTCCCGGGTGCAGTACGGGAGATGACGGTGGATATTATACCGAGGTATGTTCAATCAGGGGAAATATATTTTTTAGGATGAAAAAGTCCTGCCTCGCTAAAAAAACATGGCGAGCTAAGTCTTTGTGTGTGTGGTATTTGAGTAAATAAAAATCCCGGGCGGGGCTCGGGGCTAAAGCAGCAGATATATATTTTTATTCGGCGGGTTCCTTTTTCTTGCTGTATTGGGCAACGACGCTTACCTGAATATTCGGCGGAACGGCTTCGTAGTGCGAAAGCGACATTGAGTATGAGCCCCGGCCGCCGGTCACCGATTTTAACTGGCTGTTATACTGGGTGACTTCGGAAAGCGGAACCTGTGCCTTTATCAGGACCATATTTCCGGGCAGCATATCCTGGCCGGAGACTCGGCCTCTTTTCGAAGCAAGGTCGCCAGTGATGTCACCCATATTCTCGGCCGGTGCGACGACTTCCATATTGACTATGGGTTCGAGCAGCACGGCCCTGGCCTTATGCAGGGCGTCGATGAAAGCGCCTTTGCCCGCGGCGCGGAAGGCGACTTCCTTGGAATCGACGGGATGGTGCTTGCCGTCGTAAATCGAAACCTTTATGTCCTGCATAGGGAAGCTCGCGACAAAGCCATTGTCCATAACCTCGTTGATTCCCTTTAACACGGCGGGTTCGTACTGGCCCGGTATGGAGCCGCCGAAAATGTCCCAGGAAAACTGCAGCGAAGGGTCGGAATTGCGTTCGGCCGGCTCGACGCGTAGATATACCTCGCCGAACTGACCTGCACCGCCGGTTTGCTTTTTGTGCCGGTAGTGTCCCTCGGCCTTTGCGGTTATGGTCTCGCGATAGGGGATTTTGGGCTCCTTGGTGTTGACCTTGAGCTTCGAACGGTTCTCCATTTTTTCCAGCATTACCCGCAGATGGAGGTCGCCGAGGCCGTAGAGGACAAGCTCTTTGGTTTGGGTGTCCCTGTTGACCTTCAGGCAGGGGTCTTCCTCACAGAGCTTTTCAAGTGCTGAGCTGATTTTCTGTTCGTCGCCCCTTGAGGCCGGCTCAAGCGCAAGTGCGAACATCGGGTCGGGAGCCGCAGGCATTTCGAATTTGCCTGCTACTTTGCCGTCGTGGATAAGGTCGCCGACTTTGAGCTCCTCAATTTTTGCCAGCGTTACGATATCGCCTGCAAGGCCCGCGTCGATTTCTTTTGTCTCGGCGCCCTGTGTTTTGAGGATGTGGCCGGGGCGGACACCTTTCTTCTCGTCGTTGCGTATCATATTGGTGTCGGTTTTGAGTGTCCCGCTGAAGATGCGAATCGTGGAGAATTTCATATTCGAGCGAGGGTCGAATGTGATTCTGAAGACCAGGCCCGCCAGCGGCCCGGCGGGGTCGGGCTTAAGGGCCGTGACCTTATCGCCGTCTTTGAGCTCGGCGGCAGGGACCTGAAGCGGCGACGGGGTGTATTTTGTGATGATACTGAGCAGTTCGTCGATGCCGATTTCTTTTCTGGCGTTCGTAAAGACAATGGGAACAACGGTTCCGGCGTTCAGGGCATGGACGAATACGGCCGCGATTTTCTCAGGCGGGATTTGCTCGCCGGCGAGATAGCTCTCCATAAGGGCGTCGTCGGCTTCGATGATGCTTTCGATAAGCTCTGTATGTGCGCCGGCGACGTCCATTACCGGCGAAGAGCCCTGGCTGAGCTCGATGCAGTCGATAACGGATGCACGGTCCTCGGCGGGAAGATTTGCGCATCGGCACTGTGTGCCGAAACTTTCCTGAATGTCTTTTATAAGCTGCGGAAGCTCTGCGTTTTCGGCGTCCATTTTATTGATGACGACCAACTTCGGCTTGTTGGCCTTTGTTGCGGCCTCGAAGACCTTGCGGGTAATGGTCTCGATTCCCGCCGCGGCGCTGATAACGATAACAATGGTCTCCGCGGCCGGGATTGCCTTGATTGATGGGCCGATGAAATCCGGATAGCCGGGTGTGTCGATAATATTTAACTGCTTGCCGGCGAATTGCGCGTTGACGACGGTGCTCTTTATCGAATGCCCGTGAATTTTCTCCTCGTCGTAATAATCGCAGATACTTGTCTTGTCGTCCACGCTGCCCAAGCGGTTGGTTGCTCCGGTTTTGTGCAGCATGGCCTCAGCCAGCGATGTCTTGCCCGTGCCGCCGTGTCCCAACAGGATTATGTTGCGTATATCGCCTGTTCCTGCCACTTTCAAATCTCCAATTCAATCTTGTCCTGCAGTTTATGGGTTAGGACCGAAAACCCTATAGGATATATGACCGATACCTGTCTCGACAAGCGTTTTTTCGGAAAAGCAGCCCACCACCCGTTATTCGGCGGATATGGCTTCAGCATAACTAATGGCCTGCCGGTTATTGTTGAGGTCTCGGCCTTGCTTCGGAAAGCTCAACATAGTTCTTCGACCAGGTTTACCCTTAGCATACTTGTCCTGCCTGCCCCTGCAAGCAGTAGGCAGGGGAGCTTGCCTGTGGTGAGCTAAATCGAACCAGTCGAAGGAGTCGAATGGGCTTGGGACAAAGCCGCTTCTTCAGGGAAGTTCAGCCGGGCGAATTCGCCGTGATATTTTTTCGCCGCCTCATCGTATGCCTTCGCCGCTGCCTCGCCAGCCCGCTTAGAAGCGGCATCTTTGCAGAATCTTAGGGCGAGAGAGTTAGAAGAAAAGTCGGCATCTAAGGGTTTTCGACATGCGTGCTTTTGCTGAACAAATGTTTAAAACATTTGTTTAACTCGCCCATTTTAACACCCTTCCTTACCTTGCCTGCTTGTCCTCGCGCAGGCGGGGACCCAGTCTTCGTTTATCCTTTGATTATCCGAGGTCCTCGACTGCTGCTCAACTGCCTGTCCCGATCTTGTCGAAGGGCTCAAATCTCTCGCGAAGCGCGGTCAAATGCTCAATTCTCGCGCAGTCACCAGAATCAGCAAATTAGCATCTATCTCGTTAAATTGTTTCTTCTTTGTCAAGCCCATATCATTTCGAAGGTTTAGTGTATGAACCAGCATATTGTAGTTGAACACTGAATAAAAGCATATTCCGTTTTGGAATATTTAGACGATGGGTATATTCATTGGGCCATAGGCAAAAATGAGAAAAACGATATATACTCCTGAATATGAAGAGCTTATCTCTCGGTTGCGGTTAGCGAGAAATCAAGCAAAGCTTTCTCAAAAGCAGGTAGCCGAACGAATCGGCGTCACCCAATCATTCATTTCAAAAATCGAATCCGGACAATACAGGATTGATGTCATACAACTTTCGCGGCTGGCAAAGCTCTACAAAAAGAAGCTTGACTATTTTGTGAAGTGATATGGCAAAAATCCATAAACTTTTGGAAGACTTAGATAAGCGCCTTGATTACCGATCCCAAATAATATCAAAATACCCTTGGATTATCGAAAAGGGACAATCCTGTATCATAAGCCCGGACAGCGACGGTCTTTTGTGCGGCTTGTTTATGTCGAATTTCCTCGACTGGAAAGTCAAAGGTTTCTATGACGGCAAGGTGATGTTGCTAGCAAAAGATGTTTCGCCTGAGGACTGTGTATTCCTCGATATGGAGATTTTCCGAAAGGGCATTAAGAGCGTTGGACATCATATGGTTTTATATAACATTAAAGACAAAGATGAACTGCCAAATTGGGATAATTTTGACAACTGCATCCAGGCAAATAATATGCGCAAATGCGATGGCCTCCATAAATTTAGGGTAAAATATCCTTTTGCAACTATTCATTTTCTTTTGGGAATCATTGACTCTCATATTAAAATCACGCTTCCAGATAGTGCGATATGTCCACTACTTTTTACTGATGGCGTATACAAAATTTTGTTTTCATACCCAGAGAATGCACTGAATTGGGGGGAGTATTTACTCGCAGATGTCTCTACTAGCCCTTTGAAAAAGATTCTACGCAATGATAGTATAAGTATTTACGACATTATGAGAAAGATGGACGAGTTCTTCAAAAAGAGGGATGAATTCGCAGTTGCTCGTGAGAGGGGCGATTTTTTAAAAATATCTAATTCCAAAGGTGAACCATACAATGTAAGTACTACGGGTGACGGAGTGGTTGAACGAGCCGCGAAAAGAGCACAAGGCTTTATTCAACTTCTATCTCAATTAACAGAATGGGGGTACAAACAAGGAAGCTGGACTTGGGACAACATGAAGCTTTACAAGTTTACTAAAGAAAGTTTTGACAAAAAGCGAAGAGTCAATGGAGATACTTTTAAACAATTAATTCAGGAAAACCCCCTCTCTTGGGCTATGACAAGCAATGAAAACATTGAATACACACTGGAAAAACCCGACACACTGAGAACCACTTAGACAAACAAAGGCAAGGCGGTTTGCTTAATGCGTCTTTCCGCGAGCT
>Ga0307435_1000374_pt1 | contig 19992 bp, 20 predicted proteins | sample SalMarWE160470MG_FD_202164 | JGI IMG/M metagenome (GOLD analysis project Ga0307435, IMG submission 202164) | Salt marsh sediment microbial communities from the Plum Island Ecosystem LTER, Massachusetts, United States - WE1604-70 | ecosystem: Environmental > Aquatic > Marine > Intertidal zone >... | reverse complement strand
CGATCGGATACAGGATCCACGTACCACGCTTCCCCATGCTCTTCGACTTGGAGAAGGATGTATCCGCGCACGCGGCTCATGATCTGCGCCCGATTCTGCGTCTGGTTCTGAGACTGATTCGGCGCGGACGTTGATGCGCTCGGACCTTTGCTCGGGTATTCCGACATATACGCATGATACTCGCCCCAGTCCCATCGCTTCCCCGTCTCTGATGCGGCATTATTCAAAAACTGCATGCCGATCCATCCGCGTCCGCCGTTCGCTTCCACGCGGTACCATCCATCCGTGTATCCGATCACGCTGACGGATGAACCCGCAGAGAGCGTTGTGAGAACGCTCGACCCCTCCATGCACGCCTGATCGCGCATGAAAACTCCCGACTTTATCGTACCGCTTCCGGCGTACTCAATGACCGGATCCACGTAGCAATCCCCCGCTTGAACCACGGGAACCATGGACGCGAGGATCGCGAATGAGGAAAGAATGGTAATAAATCGCTTCATATTATTTGATTAATATTTATATCTCTATCCTACCTTAGCAGGAAAGGAATGTAACACAAACGCCCGCAGAGATACCTGTTTGTCGAATATATTGACGGCTTTTCAGCCGTGGAATACGGTATAGTCCAACGCTCCTTAGACCACAATCCTTACATGGGAGGTTCGTCATGGCGCTTCCAAAAAATCTTGTAATTACGCGCCACGGCAGATCCTTTGGGAATGCGGCGATTGAAGCGTCGCGTAAAGGCGACGACCGTTATTTCACCAAGGAATTTCGCGCGCGCCACAGCGCCTACTGGCGGCTCGTATCCGAAGGGTGCGAACAATCGCGCGCTGCCGGTAAATGGATCCGCGAAAACATTTCCAACACGTTCGACGGATACTTCGTATCTGAGCTGATTCGCGCCCTGGAAGCCGCGGCGCATCTCGAGTTGCCGCATGCGCGATGGCAACCAAAGTCGCAACTCATCGAACGCAATCGCGGCCATCTGGATATCATCACCCGCCAAGAACGACGAGATCAATATCCGAAAGAGCTCACGCTCAAAGAGAGGCTCCCGTACCTCTGGACTCCTCCCGGCGGTGAGTCCATCAGCGAAGTACGAAACCGCCTTCACTGTTTCCTCGGACTCCTGCACAGAGAGTACGACGGCAAGTCCGTGATCATCGTAACTCATGGAGAAATCATTGATGCATTCCGCATGATCTTGGAATTCCTTCCCTTTGAGGAATACAACCGCATCCGACGCTCGCAGGATCCAAAAGATCATACGCATAACTGCCAGGTTCTGCACTACACGCGCAGGACGGATCCGGAAAATCCAAAGGACGAAAATCTGTCCCCGTACCTCGCGTGGGTTCGCTCCATATGGCCGCTCGACACCACGAGATCCAACAATGGTTGGCGTCAAATCGTACGGCCGACATTCTCAAATGAAGCCCTGCTGGCTGAAGTTGAAAAATACCCTCGCATCTTTCCAGACGAATAACCCCCCATCCACCGCGCCGCAGGAACTCCACCTGCGGCGCGCTTCTCTTTTTAGGAGCATAGGGCGATGGGATGAGACCGCGTGCCCCATGCCCGGGATTGACAAATTCTCCAAATTAGGCCATTCTGTATCATTCATCTACAATACAAATCATATGGAACGAATACGCGTCATTCTCATCTGGTCGCTCATCGGCCTCCTCATCTTTTTCTCCGCCGGCCTCTTTGCGGGCTACAAGCTTTTTATGCCTAAGGCGGAAGAGCATCAGACCGTGAACGCGCAGGCTATTTTGACCGCGCTCCATGACCGCGGGTTCCTCGTAACGCAGACCTACATCTTCGACACGCCGGTGACGATTGACCGGAGTACCGGGAGTGCGTGGAAGGACTTCTTCTTCGGACAGACGATTGAAGCCAGAGGGACCATGGAAGTGAACATGGGCGTGGACCTGGCACAGGTCAAAGACGATGACGTGACGCTCGACGAAGAAGCCGGACGCATCACCGTGCGCATCCCGGCAAGCAAGCTCTTCAATGCGCGGCTCGTGGGACCGATCGAGCTCAAGAACAAGGAAGGCATCCTCAAACGCGTTCTCGATTCGGATGATGGGTATAACGAAGCCCTCTCCCTCCTTTCGTCCACCGCGGAAGAAATGGCGGAGCGCGAGGATCTGATCGCGCGCGCGAACGATCGGGCGAAGGATGATATTTCACGGCTCGTGAGTTACGTGGCAACGGACAAAGAGATCGTTGTCGAAATCAAATAATATCATCAAAAAAGGCGGCTCTTCAGAGCCGTCTTTGAATCTGTCGCAACTCGGACCCGTTTACGTGGGTTCGTATTCCATGTCCAGCTTCTTTCCGACGCGAACCATAAACAATTCCATGCGTTCGCAACGGGAACGCAGGGACGCGAGTTCCACGTCCAGGGTTTGGTGCAGGACAACAAAACGGTCGATCTCCGTGAGGAGTTCGTTTTTCGTATCGGCAAGATCCTGCTTGACGCCGGAGAGGTCCTGCTTGACGCCGGAGAGGTCCTGCTTGACGCCGGAGAGGTCCTGCTTGACGCCGGAGAGATCCTGCTTGACGCCGGAGAGGTCCGCTCTCACTTCAGCAAACTGCTCGTCAACATGGCCGGCCAGCGTTTGTACGGCTTCCAGTACCTCGTTCAGCGTTGTTTCTTGAGGCATAGATGGATAACTTTATCTCGGATGTTCAGCATATCACGCGGAACAAGATCCGCCAGTGTGGACAACGGCGGCTGTGCTAGTAATGCACGCGCGGCTTCCGCGATCCCGATCCGGATGGCCGCCTGAACGGTTTTGACCGTGATCCCGATCCGGATGGCCGGCGCGGCGATGATCCGCGCGATGACCCTCGCGGGGTTCCGCGGCCCGTGGAACGCGAACGGCCGGAATCATGATCACGGCCTCCGCGCGGTTTGAAGGACCGGTCCCCGCGCTCCTCGCGCATCATCGGACGCGCGGCCGGAAGATCGGGCTGTTTGGAAACGGGAAGCTGTTTTCGGATCAGCCGTTCGATGTCGCGGATGTCACGGCGCTGGTCCGGAGTCGCGAAGGAGATAGCGCGGCCCGCGAGTCCGGCGCGCGCCGTGCGGCCGATGCGGTGTACGTAATCCTCCGGATTATCCGGCAGGTCGTAGTTGATGACGATTTCGATGCCTTTCACGTCGATCCCGCGCGAGGCGACGTCCGTGGCCACGAGTACGCGGTATTTCCCGCTCTTGAATCCGTCGAGCGCATCCCGGCGCTGAGCCAGGGAACGGTTCGCATGGATCTCCGCGGATGTATGACTCATTTGGCGCACGAGGCGCGCCACTTTCTTGGCGCCGTGTTTCGTACGCGTGAACACGAGCACGGACCCCCGATTCTCCCCCAGGATGCGATCGAGGAGCCGCGGCTTGGCATCCTTCGCGATGATGAAGAGCTCCTGCGTAATGCCCTCAGCCATGGTGCCGGGACGCGCGATCTCCACCTGCACCGGAAGCTTCATGTGCTTCCCCGCGATCTTCAGAATGGAGTCGGGCATGGTCGCGGAAAACAGCATGGTCTGACGATCCTTTGGAACGGTTTCCAGAATGCGCGTGATCTGCGGAAGGAATCCCATATCGAGCATGCGATCCGCTTCGTCCAGTACGAGGATGCGGACGTCGCGCAGGGAGACGGCTTTCTGCTGAATCATGTCATTAAGCCTTCCGGGCGTTGCTACGATAACGTGCGGTTTTTTCTTAAGCTGCATCTTTTGAACATGTTGCGACGCGCCGCCGATGAGCACGGCCGTACGGAGCCCGATGGACTTTCCGATTTCTTGGTAGACTTCGTCCGCCTGAATGGCGAGCTCGCGCGTCGGAAGGATGACGAGGCCGTTGCCCTTCACCTGCGCCAGGCGCTGAATCATCGGAATGCAAAATGCCAGGGTTTTCCCCGTGCCGGTCTGCGCCACGCCAATGAGATCCTGACCCTCGATGGCAATGGGAATGGACTTTTGTTGGATCGGCGTTGGCTCTTTATACCCTCCTTTTCCGAGGATATCGAGCAGTTTCGGCGCAATGCCCAGGCCGTAGAAGCCGGGCGGGAGCGGTGTTGTTGCATTCATATCCAGCAGGGTACAGGGAAAACCGAGGAGAAGAAAGCTGACCGGAACCGTTTACGTGTTAACGGATTAGCGTGTTACGTGTTCCATTCGAAGGGGGTCTTCGCTAACGCGTACACGTGGCAACCGGATCATTGAACGATTGGGCCACGGGGTGGCTAGGTCATCAATTCTCTATAGGTGCGGTTATAAGCCCCAATCGCCCAGTCACCCAGCGGCCTAGTAACCCTGCGGTCGTGAGAGCTGAATCCTCATGTCTTATATATAAAAATCTGCTTCATTGAGCAAAAAACACATTTTTCGCTATAAAGGACTTGACAAGTTGCCTTAACTATGCTATAGTGATTCGTCAACATAACAAACCGCTTAAATTTACAAGTGAATATCGGCTGGGGGTGAGAGATCAGCCGAAACCCGTTACCACCGCTTTCGGCGGCAGGGACCGGACATCTCCCCCATTCGAAGATATCCGATCCGTGCCGCTGTTTTTGTCACGTTTGACCGTACCACCGCTCAAGCGGACGAACCGCCCATATCAACATTATTGACGGGGAAAGGATTCGTCCGTTCGAGTGGCATTCTCTCCGTTCCCCCGCATATTGCGGGACCATGAGAGGGAGTGCGAGGATGCAGAAAATGCAGAACCTTACACAAGTTCAGTTCACTGATTCGTCGAGGAACAGCACGTTCGAGACGGATGACATCCCGTTCCAGGGACCGCGGACCAGGATTCCCGTTCCTGCCGTGGACCGATGGAGAGGTCTCCACCTCGACGGCGCATTCCGGAGAAACGCTTCGGACCGCGTTCGCGCCGGCGGGCTCCGAGAAGTTCTCTTCCCGGAGGACGGGGAGAATCCGGAAGACGCAATCATCGCCGACATGGACAGCGACTTCGTCGAAGGCATCAAAGACGAAGAAGAACCCTACGTTCGGCCCGAGCCCTACGTGCGCTGTGCGCATGACGGCGTGGTCAGACGGATTGGCCGGGATCGGGACGGAAACCGCACGGTCGATGTCACGAAGTACGTCTGCTACTGGCCGGGAGCAAAGGCAACCAAGGAACCGGCAGCGGAAGTGAAAGCTTCCAATCCGGCAACAAGCGAGCCCGCGGCAGAAGCGGAGCAGACATCTGCGCGCCCCGTGGCACGCCCGATCGTCCGCGACGTGATCGGTGCGTCCCGAACGCCTCGGCAGCAATTCCGCGGCACGTACGGAAGGACCCGGCCTCAACCGAAGGTAACGCCGCGCCGTCAGGCTCGACCGCAACCCAAGGTACAGGCCAAGCCCGGAACTCCCCGTATGTGCGCCAACGAGAAGTGCCACACGGAGTTCCTTCCGCCGGCCAATGCACCGAACGCAAGCCTCTGCCGAACCTGCTACCACCAGGAGATGCAGAAGCGGCCGCAGCGCATTTGCAAGTGCGGAACCCCGTTCCGTGCACCGTCCGTTGCTCTGGATGCAAAGCTCTGCCCAGCCTGCTACCGACGGCAACGGGAGCAGGAGAAGCGCCAGCAGAAGGCGATCCGATCGCTTGAATGCGAGCGACAGGCACGTAAGGATCTGGAGCTACGCATCAAGCGGGCGATCGCTGGCAGCGGCTTCCTTCCTGAAGGCGCCGTAATCAGCCGGAACGAAGGCCGACAGGTCATCGTCCTCTACAAAGGGGAATCCTTCACGGTCTACCGACCCAAGGCCAGGAAGGTCCGGCGCGCAGCGTAGCAACAACGGAGTTTGTGACTTCTCCGTAAACAAGAAGTCTCCTTAGTCCGGCATCGGAACGTCGGTTGCAACCGACGTTCCGCAGCCGGGAAGCCTGGAGGTCAAGGCAAATCTCTTTGGATGGGGAAGCAGCGATACGTCGTTGCTTCCCCTCCTCAATCCATTTCTTAAGCGATCAAGCTTGAGGCGTGAATCGAGGAGCAATGGGTGCTCCCGTTACGGAGGAAGACATGGCCGAGTTCATCAGTGACGTCAAGATCGTTTCGTACCTCTGGAGCAAGGTCCCCGGCGATTGCCGCGCGTGCCTGCTCGGAGAACTGCTCTTCAACCCGCAAGCCCTGCGGACCAGGTACGGCGAAGAGATGCGCTTCCGGCGCAATCTCGAAAGCCGCTGGTCCTGACCCTTGCAAGGGGAGCCGAACGCATCGCGTTTCGGCTCCCCGCTCCGCACGAGTCCGGGAGCAGAGACGGATCCTCGCGTCTCTCAAAGACCCCGCGAGGCTTCATACCCGGCCCGGATTCATGTGGAGGAATAAAAAAGACGCGCCGAAAGGCGTGTTTTTTTCAAAACGTGCTCAGATCACGACGGACTTCCATCGAGTAATCAACTGCGAGAAAAGGATCGGGATGATAAATTTGAATACGATGCTTGAAGCGACGATAACGGAATAGATGTCCAAACCGATAACACCGTTATCATACAAAAATTTAATGATGATAATGCTCGTACTGAACCGGACGGACAGTCCGATGCCGAGCAATATTGATCCTCTCGCCCCGAGTTTTTTTCTCCCCACGAGATAGCTTCCCAATAGTTTCGCTCCGTTTGATACGGCCACGACGAGAAGCACCAGCAACGGGAAGGAAACCAGGTAATGAACGTTCAGCTCCGCGCCGATCGACACGAAAAACAGCGGAGCGAATAATCCATACGTCAGTGATTTCAGCTCATCTTCTATGAACTTCAGCCGTTCATTACGTATGAAATGTCGCACGGATACACCCGCGAGAATGGCAGCGAGCGGAGCGGCGGCGGCATACGTTCCAATTCCAATAAAGAGGAAAAAAACGAACAGGACGAACAAAAACAGCGTTTCGATGCTTACGAAATGAAACCGATCTCTCTTTTTATTGAAAAATTGAAAAGCGGCGGTCATGAGAATCAGCGCGGCCAGAGAGAAAAGGATAAAGACGATATTTCCATCAGCCTGCGCGCCAACCAAAATACTCACGAAGAGCAGCAAAATAATTTCTATGATATCGTCCGCTGTTCCAATGCCGATGATAGATTGTCCGAGCGTCGTATTGACGAGCTTAAACTCATGCAGGATCGGTATGAGGATGGCCTCGCCCACAGTTGCGAAACTCAGCGCAACGAGAAAAGAAATGAGCCAGTCGATCCCGAAGATGAAGTGAACGACGAAGGTTCCGATGAACCCTTCCAAAAAAATGATAAGGAAGGTTGATCTGAAAATAAAGCCGCTCTCCTTTTTCAACTTATTGAGATCAAGCTCAAACCCGACGAGGAACAGGAGCAGGTACATTCCGATCTGTGCAAAAATACCGAATGTTTCCGAGGACGTAATCTGTTCAAACGGATTGTATACGGCAAGTCCGGCGCCAATGAGAAGAGCCGCGAAAATCCAAGGTACGCGTATCTTTTCAAGAAGCTTCCCCAGCAGAAAAGTGAGAATGAATACGACGGCAAAAAATACAAATAGATTCATATCCCGTTAGAACTGTTTCATGGTACGTCGCAAAAGATAAAAAAGAAAGGGGTGATGAGCGATTTTTAAATGCCCCGATCAAAAGCCTCTTCATTCCGCGACCCCGTCAAAAGACTATCTGCCATTACACAATTGAAAGAATTAAAAAATTTTATTCTTTCGATCTTTTCAATTTTAGTAATGCGTCTTCACCGGCGTTCCGACGTCCGCCCAGCCGTAGATCCACTCCGCGTCCGGCTCATCCACGTTAATACAGCCGTGGCTCATGCGATAGCCGAAGTTGTTATGCCAGTAGGCTCCGTGGATGTAGATCGATCCGTAGATGCGAAGGTTGTACTCCACGTTCGGCAGATCGTAATTATCCGGATGATTCGCGCCGTAGCTCCAGCGGTAGCGTTTCACGGGGATCTTTTCGAGCACCGTCGTTTCAACGGCCGGCGTTGGATACCGATATGTCCCGGATGAGATGAGAAACGTTTTTGCAATGCGGCCGTGCTCATACGCATAGAGCCGCTGCTGGCTCAAATTCACGACGATGCGCTTCTCCTCATCTTCCGGCGATACGACGAGCGGCGCGAGCGCCACGGTCGCGAGCTCCATCTGTGCATCTCCGTCCGCATCCAGCTGTGCGATGGAAAGCGATCCGCGGAACAGAGGGTCATGGAGCAGATACTTATCATGAAGCGTGCCGAACATGTCGTAAATGCGAACCTCGGACGTGGTCCCTCCGTTCTGCGACGCGACGATTTCATCCACGCCGTCGCTGTCCACGTCAAACGCGGAAACGCTCACACCGGATTTGGAATCGGGATCAAACGCGTAGAACTCCCTTAGGAGATGCGCACGATCCGTGAGGAGGAAGCGGCGCACGATGGGGCGCTGCCAAGACTCCATGCCGATAACGATCTGCGGACCGCGCATGGTTCGGAGCACCGTAACCGTAATGCCATCCCGCATCCCCTCATCGAATGCAAAGAAGTCCAGGCCCGCATTCTCCATGCGCCCGTTGAAGATGCGGACGTGCGGACCGCCTCCCGGACCCGGAACCGTTATGATTTCCGCACTCCCGTCTCCGTCCATGTCATGCGCGGCGAGCCGAACGCCGCCCTGGAACGTTTCGGCGTATGCGAGCGCACCCCCTTCGAGCTTATGCTCTCCCTGTGCGTTAAACACATGGATGAGCGGCTTCATGCCGGGTCCCGGTGCCGTAATGATCTCATCGATTCCATCGCCATCCACGTCTGCAACGGCAACACGGACGCCTCCTTTGAACCATTCTTCATACGCGCGGAATTCCTTGATGAGCGTCCCGTCCGTCTCATAGAGACGAACGACCGGCGCGTGATCCGGCCCCGCGCCAAAGACAAGCTCATCCGCCCCGTCGCCGTCCACGTCTCCGGCGGCCAAAAACGCCCCTCTTTTATAGGTTTTATCGAATGTTTGGAATCGGACGCGATTCGAAATATCCGCCTTCCAAATGGAAACTTCCGCGGTTCGCGCATGCTCCTCAAGGACCGGAACGGGTCGATATTGGGCTGCGAAGACGGGAGAAACTGAAAAAACGAGGATCGCCGACCCGATCATCGAAATGGAAATAACGCATCGACCCCGCACCCGCATCATAAATTCAGTATACCGTTTTGCGGGCATGAAGCAACAGGAGAAGGAAGTTGGAGTGCGGAATAGGGAATACGGAATGCGAACGATCATCATCTCGTTCCCGCCCGCCCGCCTATGGCGGGCGGGCGGGAACGAGCTGTTTGGACATCGTGCGATATATTTGGACATCGTGAAAGAAACGAGACGTTGAGACGATATTCCAAATTCCGCATTCCATCTTCCCTTTTCCTCCCCCGTGATACAATGTGGAACGATGTTTACTCAACTTCTCCTGCTCGTCCTCGGCTTTTTCCTCCTTCAGAAATCCGCGAACTGGCTCATTGACGGCGCCCTGGTCATCGGGAAGCGTTTTAGGCTATCCGAAATATTTTTGGGACTGACGATCGTGGCCGTTGGCACGTCGCTCCCGGAGCTTGCCGTGAACATCCTGGCCACGATAAACGGGCTTACGGGAATTCCCGTTGCGAACGTCCTCGGGAGCAATATCGCGAACATCCTGGTCGTCGTGGGCATCACATCCATCATGGCCACCGTCGTCGTAAAAGAGAACTCCATCCGCATCGGCATCCCGCTGACGCTCTTGGCCACATTGATTGTAGCGCTATTCGCCCAAGAGTCTCTGAGTCTGTTTTCCGGGCCGAATGAAATCGGCCGAGTGGAAGGGATCATCCTCATCCTGGGATTCTCTCTCTATGCCTTTTATATCTACGGCCAGTGGGGAAAAGATATTGAGCCTCCGAAAACGGAGCTCCCGCAAAAACTATGGACGGGCCTCCTCGCCATTGCCGCCGGAGTCATCGGCCTCGGCGTGAGCGCAAATATCATCGTGAACGGAGCGGAAGCAATCATTGAGCTCCTTGGAGTGTCCCAAGGGCTCATCGGGGCAACGCTCATCGCCCTTGGAACGTCGCTCCCGGAACTGGCAACGAGCATCATCGCGTGCAAACGGGGAAAACCGAAGCTCCTCATCGGTAACATCGTGGGATCGAATATGATCAACCTCCTGCTCGTTCTGGGGCTAAGCGCGCTCATCGCACCGCTTCCGTTCAGCGCCATACAGTTCGAAAACCTTATCATCGCAGGGATCATTACCATCCTGCTGTGGTTCTTCCTCGTAACTCAGCCTAAAAAAGCGACGATAAAACGATCTCATGGAATCGCATTCGTCGTCATCTACATCGCCTACTTGGCGTATGCGATTTGGAGGGGGTGATTACGGAGCAATGGGCATGAGGGAGAAACCCCATACCCCTTGCCCGATGCCCGATCTTATGCTAACCAGACAGATCCATCCGCGTGAACTCGCCGGAATAGACGCGAAAAAGGCCCTCGAAAAACTCTCCGCAAAAAAAGAGGGGCTTGACGCGTCCGAACGCGACAACCGGCGCGTACGCTTCGGGAAGAACCGGCTTCCGGAAAAAAAAGACACCTCGATCATTGTACGATTCCTTAAAGAATTTTCGAGTCCGTTCGTATTCCTTCTTTTGGGCGTTGCTTGCATCTCCATCTACATGCGGGAATGGGGCGATGCGATTATCATTTCCGCGGTTCTCGTGATGAACGCCGTCATTGGTACATTCCAGTCCGCGCGCGCCTCCCGCGCTCTAAAAGCACTCAAGCGCGATGTCACGTTCGAGGCGCGCTGCCTCGTAAACGGTGAACACCTTTTTTGCAGCGTTGACGATCTCGTCCCGGGCGATGTCGTCCGGCTCCAGGCCGGCGATCGCATTCCGGCGGACGGCCGCTGGATCACGGTGACGGAAATTCGCGTGGACGAATCGAGCCTTACCGGAGAATCCATCGCCGTATCCAAAACATCCGACGCCATCAAGCTCAAAACGAATGCGATTGCCGCTGATATTCGGAATGCGGGATACGCGGGTACGACCGTCGTTGCGGGAACGGGCCTCCTCGTCATAAGCGCCATCGGCACCGAATCGGAAGTTGGGCACATCGCCCTGCGCCTCTCGGAACGACGCCCCGAACCTCCGCTCGTCACGCGCGTGCGCACCCTGTCGCATCAGGTGCTCACGGCCGTCATCATCATCGCCCTCATCCTCTTCATCGCCTCCGTGGCTTCCGGACGCCCCATCCTCGCCTCCATCCCGCTCATTCTGGCGCTCATCGTGGCCATTGTCCCGGAAGGGCTTCCGGTCGTCCTCACCATCGTGCTCGCCAGGGGCGTACGGGACATGAGCAAGAAGAACGCCATCGTAAAAGAGCTTCAGGCCGTGGAGTCCCTGGGAGGCGTTGATACGATCTTTACGGATAAAACCGGAACGCTCACCTTGAACGAACTTCACTTTAACAAAGCCGTCCTCGCCGATCAAACGACCGTTCAAATCGCACATGACGGATGCGTGCGCGTGAACGGGGATGAGGATCGTGCAAAACGCTTCGCGGAGCTCATGGCCGCCGTTGCGGATCCGGCCGCAAATCTCAAAGAGCGTCTGCGGAGCGTTGACCCGATCGATCGCGCGTTTTTGGATCTCGCCGGAGCGTATACGCTCGAGGTTCCGATGCAGCGCGACGTTCGTCCGTTCGACGGAACAACGCGGACGCGCGCGGTAACAACGACCCTTAAAAACGGAGATACGGTAAGCATCCTCGCGGGGAGTCCGGAACAAATTCTCAACGCGTGCGGAGAAAAGAACATCAATTACGAAGCGCACCTCTTAACCATGGCCCGACAGGGCATGCGCGTCATTGCGTTCGCGGAAAGCGCCAAGGCGCAGCTCGGATATTCCGCTTCGGGATGGAAATTCGCCGGGCTCGCCGGATTGCGGGATGATCCGAGGAAGGAAGCGAAAGACGCCATCAAGTGGTGCCGTTCGCACGGCATCAACGTAACCATGATAACCGGCGACCATCCGGAAACCGCGCTCGTGATCGCAAAGGAAGTCGGTTTGGCTTCAAAACGCTCATCCGTGAGGCTCGGTGAAGATCTGATGAGGATGAACGATGACCAGCTCGTCGAAGAGCTCAAAGAGGTGCGGGTCATTGCGCGCGCGACGCCGGAAACGAAGATGCGCCTCATCGAGGTGGCGCGCGGCGAACAGAAAATCATCGCCATGACCGGCGACGGCGTGAACGACGCCCCGGCGCTCCATGCCGCGGACGTAGGCGTAGCCATGGGAGGGACCGGAACGGACGTGGCGCGCGAAGCCGCGGACTTGGTGCTCATGGATGACAACTTCGCCACGATCGTCGATGCGATAAAAGAAGGACGAAGCGTGCTCGGAAACGTTCAGAAAGTCGTCACGTACCTGTTTGCCACGAACGCCATGGAGCTGGCGGTCATCGGCGTGGCGTTGGCTTTTATGCTCCCCACCCCGCTCCTCGCCGTGCAGATCCTGTGGCTGAACCTCGTAACGGATGCCCTGCCCGTGCTCGCGCTCGCGACCGAACCCGCGCACGGCGGTCAAACGAAACCGGAACACGGAAAGCTCCTCCCGAAAAACGCTTGGATTCGCATCGGCATTCTGGGCACGGCCATGGGTGCCATCGGACTGGGCGCTTACTTCTACGCGATGAGTATCGATGGAGACATGATGCGCTTCTCCATCGTCCTCCTGGCCATGACGAGCATGCAGTGGTGGGCCGCGTTCAGCATCCGGAGCTCCACCCGATCCGTATTCACGTTTAATCCCTTTGAGAATACATTTTTATTGGCGGCCATCGGCATCATCATTGTCATGACCCTGATCGCCCTGAGCGGCGGCCCGCTCTCGCACCTGCTCCACGTCACTTCCATCCCCTGGACCGTGTGGCTCTGGATCATCGCCCTGGGCGCGCTCGTCCTCCTGCCGGATGAAATCTGGAAGCTCGTTCACGCGAGGAAGAGATTGAAATAATTGAACTCTTTTCAATTTTTTTAATTATTTCAATTAATCCTGTATGCTTCCCGCATATGAAGCGCATGCTCACAGCTTCCGTGATCGGAATCATCCTCATGGGCGCGGGATGCACCAATCCTTTCGCGAAGAAAGAGGAGGAAAAGCCCGCCCCGCAACCATCGCCTCCGTCCGATTCCGCCTCTCAGGATGATGAGGTATTCGGCCGCGGTAATGCGAATCCGCGAATCCTCCGCGAAGGCTGGGAGACGTACCGCGGGTCCCAGGGGTTCTCGTTCCAATATCCTCTTTCGGGAGTCACGACCGCATGGAACGGGACGGAGCGATTGAAGATAGACCTCCCGAACAGATCGCTGGACAGCGCGTGGCTGGAGCTTGATATCGCGCAAACGAGCGGATCGGAAGAAGTGCCGAAGCTCTGCGGAAACGTTGACGTCGATCTTGATGCGTATGGCGCAAAACAATTCATCAACGGATTGTTTTTTATCGCGTGCGATGAACAGGAGGGTGCGGCCGGAAGCCAATATCATACCTATCGATATGAAACGAGCCGAAACGGCTGGACCGTGCGACTGTCCTTCACCGCTCAAAGCATGATTGATCCCCGCGTAAGCGACGCGTGCGTTCAAGGCACGGTGGACGACGTGAGCTGTGATGCGTTCGACCCCTCCCGAGACGCCAAGATATTCCGGGAGATCATCAAGACCTTCGCGTGGCCACAGACGAACGGGATCTCATTCGTGGACGAAGAGATCGCGGAAGAACGGGAAACACTCATCCTGGATATCCGCTATCCCGTTATGACGAACGCCACATTCGCCGACGCATTCAACGAGCGCATGCAGGAAGACGTCCAATCGCTCGTTGATCAGTTTACCGAATACAGCGAAGGATTTTTGGCGGATCAGTCTCCGGGTCCGCTCTCCCTCTCGCTCGAACCCGCGCATATCTACGAATCAAACGGCATCGTAAACGTTTTGCTCCAGGGATCCGAATACACGGGCGGCGCGCACCCGAATACCGTGTACGCGAGTTACATCTATGATGGAGAGAACCAGAAATTCCTTACCCTCTTGGAATATTTTGATCGGGAGGACATCTCCCTCGAAGACGTTGTGACGCGGGCGCGAACCTCGCTCGCCGAACAGCCGTACGTAGGCGACGACGAAGACTGGATCCGGCGGGGCACCGAACCGAAGGAAGAGAACTATGAAATCGCGAAGATAACGGAAGACGGCGTGACGATCATCTTCCCTCCCTATCAGGTCGGCCCGTACGCCGTGGGCCCGCAGGAGGTGGAGATCGGGTTATAGCTATTAGCCTTTAGCTTTTAGCTTTTAGGGTGTTAGCTTATAGGATCAGAAAAGATATGGATACCAAACTTGTACGGAAAATTAAAAAGATGTTTGATGTCGATCAGGGATTTCGGCTATGTCTTCCGTTCCCCTCTCCCTCAAGGGGAATCCCTGGTGTCGTCATGTACAACATGGACCATGCGCATAATCGTCACATTCACGCGATTATCCGCAAGTACGGATATCCCACTCGCTCGCTTTTAGGGAAAAAAGGATTACGAATATTTTGGCTTTTGATTCAGCATCAAGATGACGACTTGAAACTTCAGGAAGCATGCCTAAAGCATTGTCATTTTGCGCCTCACGAACGCGCATACCTCACGGATCGCATACTCGTAAACTCCGGCGAAAAACAATTATACGGGACGCAATTCCACAGAGGACCGTCCGGCAATTATATTCCGCGACCCATTAAAAACCGAACGAGTGTAAATGTCCGCCGGAAACGCGCCGGGTTGGATACGTTGGAGGAAAACACACGGCGTATCAGAAAATACGACGATTAATAGTTCTTAATCAGAGGCATCATTTTAAAATAAGGCTGGATAAAATTGCTTTCCACAACTATTTTCTGTTTCTTTATTCGACTCAAATCCTAGAATAGGTTGCGTTAAACGCGCAACAAATTTCCGCCCGCCTGCACATCAATCCTGCCGTAAGAATAATAACCGTCAGAATAATAATCGGAGTGATGCGTTTCTTTATCGTACTCTTCATAAAAGCAGAGGATGATTACTTCCTCTTCCCCCTTCCTCCATTTATCGATTTCTTTGTGATCTCCTGAGAAGAGCAGCTGGGTTTTCACGAATCCAACGTTATTCTGACTTAAATAACTCAAGGGTATGATCCATCACATGATAGATATAGAGCGGACTATCTGACGGTGTTTTTTCACTTCCATAGAGTTCGACGTATGGATCTTGATACTCCTTATGCCAGCGGTAAGAGTGCGCGATCTCTTTTCGAAATATTCCATTTGAAATTTGAAACAGTCTGAAGCCTTCGCCTTCTGGAATGCTGGCAAATCGAGAAATCACAAATGAGCCGCTCGCTCCCGGAACGATCACGGGGAAAATTTTTTCTTGAGAAAATGCGCGGCCCCAAAGCAAACCCAAAAACATAAAACCATTTATAAAAACCACGAGGATAAGCACTGTGACGATTCCAATCTTCGCTCTTTTAGAAAAATGGATACGATTTTTTAAAAAAAGATAGCAAAGCAACAAGGGGATAAAGACTGAAATACCCGGGTCCAATATACGTATGATCCAAGAAGATATTTCTGGTACCAATAAATGCAGCCATCTGCTGTAGACAAACAAATACGCAAACAACAATACGATCTGCAGAATGATAAGCGATATCAAGTTGACCGGTGATATACGATGTTTCATATCGTTCTATTTCGCTTCAATTTCCTCCACTCCCCGATCTTCTTGTGATGGCCGGACATGAGAATCGGCGGGACTTTCATGCCCAGCCAGACTTCGGGACGGGTGTATTGCGGATATTCTCCGGTACCGCATGCAGAATCGAAGCTTGGAGTTGAACAACCGGGCTTTTGGCTTTTGGCTTTTGGCTTTTGGCCAAACCGCTCCTGAGCGGCCAAATGCCAAACGCCAGATGCCAAACGCCGCCCCGTATCCGCCCAACTCTCTTCCTGCAATGACGCTTCATCTCCGAGCACCCCGGGGATGTGCCGAGCAACCGCATCCATCATGACCATGGCCGGAAGTTCGCCGCCGGTTAAGACGTAGGGACCGATGGTGAATGCCTCGTCAGCCAGGCGATCAATGACGCGCTGATCAATGCCTTCGTAGCGTCCGCAGAGGAAGATGAGGCGGTCATACTTCGACAGGCGGACCGCATCTTTGTGCGTAAACGGTTTTCCGTTCGCGGCCGTCACGATGACGCGCGCCCCGCGCCCCGCGCCCCGCGCCCGTGCTCTCCCATCCTTCTTCCTCCGAACCCCAAGTGCGACAAGAGCCTCTAAGAAAGGCTGGGGCTTCATGAGCATCCCTGCGCCTCCGCCGAAAGGCTTATCATCAACCGTGCGATGCCGATCATGCGTCCAGTCGCGAAGGTCGTGCGCTTTGAAACTGATGAGCTTGTTCTTTTTCGCACGCCCCAAAATGGAAGCGGACATGTAGCCGTCAAAAACTTCCGGGAAGATGGTCACGGCTTCAAAAAGGAGAGGCTTCGTTCGATTTCTCTTCATACTATTAAGCATTAACGAGGTACGTCTGTATAAATTTCTCGATCGCTTTAATCGTTTCGTCTTTCAGTTTTGGGTTACTTTCCGCCACCCATTTGGCAAAGTTATACAGCTCCTGCTGGTCAACGCGCAACCACTTGCCGTTTTTCATAAGGAAATAAAGCATCGTGGTCATGGCAATTCGCTTATTCCCATTCTGAAACGGATGGTTCTTCACCATCAAATAAAAAAGCACGGATGCTTTCCCGATGAGCCCTTCATATAACTGTTTGCCGGAAAAACGCTGAAATGGCATGGAAAGACACGCTTCAAGTTTATTTGGAAAACGCGATGCGAAATCCGGGATAGGTTCTTCCCAGTGCATCAGTTCGCGAGCGAGCTCATGCGTCACTTGTTCGACTTCCGTGATTGATATGCTCGTTGCACGCATAGGACATTATTCCGTACCAAGAAGCTTCAATGTTTCTCCGTATTCTTTAACGGTCCTTTGCACGGACGTATGAATCATCCGGCGATCAGCATCCCGCAACGCTCCTCCGGAAACATGGGGAACGTCCTTTGCATCTACGATGTAGGAACGGCCGACTTTCATTGCGGGGATTTTTCCATCTTTTATCTGTTGAAAAACAGCGACCCTGCTAATGCCTAGGATCTTTGCCAGCTCCGCCGTTGAGTAAAACGCTTTCTTATTCATATTGAAATATATTAACAATTGTTAAGTTTATAGTCAATACTTAACCATTGTATTGACATATAGACAGTTATCTATATACTTATAGCATCGACCCGTTAGCCGAGATCCCCAACTCCCTAAACTCTAACCCCCCTAACTCCCTTCCCCATGGAACACCTCTTTAAATCACTCTCTGACGGGAATCGAAGAAAAATCCTTCAGCTCTTGAAGAAAAAGGACATGAGCGTGACGGATCTTCTGAAGCATTTTGATATTACGCAGGCTTCTCTGTCTCACCACCTGGACATCCTGAAGCGCGCCGGGCTCGTAAAGGCGCTCCGCGACGGCCAGTTCATGATCTACTCACTAAACCTCAGCGTCTTTGAAGACGCTGCCGCAATGCTCTATGACCTCTTCAACTGTGACCAATCAAAATAACGATACGAACGAACGCGTCAAAGGAATCGTGTGGCCGCTCTGGATCGTGGTCGCCGTCATGATCGCGCTCGCGATCGCCGCCTTCCCGCACCTCCCGGACCCCATCCCAACGCACTGGGGATTCAGCGGACAGCCGGATAGCTGGGGATCGAAATGGACCATCTTCCTCCTGCCGGGCATGGCCGCATTATTCACATTCCTGTTTTCTTTCTTCGAACGCATTGATCCGAAGCGCATCAACTATCACGCGTTTAAAAAAGCGTGGTTCGCCATTCGGCTTTGCATCATCCTGTTTCTGGGATACATGGAAGCCATCATGATCCTCGTTTCCCTGAAACCGGAATACAACGATCAGGTCGGCAACTTCGTAACCGCCGGTATCGGCGTACTCCTCATCGTCTTGGGAAACTACATGGGAAAGATCCGTCAGAACTGGTTCGTGGGACTCCGGACGCCGTGGACGCTTGATGATCCGGAGGTCTGGCAGAAGAGCCAGCGCGTTGCGGGCTGGGCCTTCGTCGTCGCGGGCATCGCTATTCTCATTATGGCGCTTACCATCGGCGCCCGGCCATGGATCTTCTTCCCGATCGTGTTCGGATCGGCCTTCGCGCCCATGTTCTACTCCTACTTCCTGCATAAGAAGAAGCACGCGGGAGAAAAGCCGAACGAACGGTAACGGAATGGTGCGTGGCGGATTGGTACGTGGTTCGTGGTTCTCTTCCCCGCCCCCTCAATCATAACGCACGACATTCGGAAAGCCGCGCACAACGAACCATCCGCTGTAACGAAAACTCCCCGGATTGTACCGGGGAGCTTGTTGACTTGCTTAGATGCCGAGATCCGCAAGATCCTGATCAGTGACCACGCCGGCTTCGCCGTGCGAACCCTTGTCTTCGCTTCGTGTGGAAGCCTTCTTCTCATGGTGTTCGCGGCGCGACTCTTCTGGTTCGAAGATTTTGAGGTTCACCCGAGCATTGTCCTTCGCACCAACCGTTTTGAGGAGGATGCGGAGAGCACGTGCGGTCTGGCCCTGTCGGCCAATGATGTACCCCATGTCGTCCTGGTTAATGTGGAGCGTGATGAGGACACCGCGATCATCGACAGTCCGTTCTGTGCGAACGTCCTCTGGATGGTTCACGAGAGCCTTCACGATGGACTCCACGAATTCCTGATCCTTTTGAACTTCAGCCATATTCGTATGGAGAATATTCTCTTATTAAGGAATCTTCGACGTCATTTCCCCTTTTAGGAGAAATGCTTCGTCGGTGGAAAATGTAGCACAAAACCCACCCCATGGAAAGGGTGGGTCAATATGGCTTTAAAATGGGTTATTTATCCTCCGAAGCTTCAGCGGAGGAAGATTCGGCCTTCGGCGCTTCATCTCCCGGAGCTTCAACGGAAGGTGATTTTTCTTCTGCAGGAGCCTCTTCTGCCGGCTTCTCTTCTACGGGCTCTGATGGGACCTCCGCTTCCGGAGCAGCCGCCTCCGCTTCCTGTTCAGGTGCGGCTTCTACGGACGCTTCCGCTTCCTTGGTGGCCTCTTCCGCTTTCACAGCCTCTTCCGCCTCCTTCGCGGCATCCTGCTCGGCTTTCGCGGCTTCGTCGGCCACCTTCTTCGCTTCGTCGGCAACAGCCTTATCCGCGGATTTCTTTTCGAGCTTTCCTTTGCGCTTCGTTGAAATCTGAATGGACTTGCGCTTCTCGCCCTTTACCACGCCCTGATCCACAAGGATGTTCCAGACCGTGTCCGAACACTGTGCTCCTTTGGAGATCCATTCGCTGATGCGATCCGCCTTGAGATTGATCTCGGACGGGGTCGTGCGCGGATTATACGTGCCCAAATTCTCCAAATAATCTCCGAAGGGATCTTTGGACTTTTCGCACACGATGAGGCGGTACGTTGGCTGCTTTTTCTTGCCAATTCGCCGTAATCTGATGTGTAGCATAAGTGCCGAGATAGTACGGGAATATGGGAAAACTGTCAATAACCGGGCAGCGGGCATGGGGCACGGAGCGGCGGGATACGCAATGAGGGAAACCGATTTAATGAAAACGACCTCACGAACAGACCCGCTGCCCCGTGCCCCATGCCCGCTGCCCGAACGCAAACCCCCACGATTGAGATAACCGTGGGGGTCCTTGAGAAGGGACAAGAGGTGCGAGGCGTACATCTAGCGGGACATGAGAAAAAGGGCGGGGGGCTCTTTCTCGTACTGTTCGCGATCGTAGACGTCCACGTACCATCCATCCGTTGTTCTATGGAGGCACAGGGGAGCCGCCTTCTTCC
>Ga0307435_1000372_pt1 | contig 20056 bp, 15 predicted proteins | sample SalMarWE160470MG_FD_202164 | JGI IMG/M metagenome (GOLD analysis project Ga0307435, IMG submission 202164) | Salt marsh sediment microbial communities from the Plum Island Ecosystem LTER, Massachusetts, United States - WE1604-70 | ecosystem: Environmental > Aquatic > Marine > Intertidal zone >... | reverse complement strand
CGGTCCTCAAAGCGAAATATCGTCGGCCCATAGTCGATGCTGCGGCCGGTCTTCTCCCAGAGTTCAAGGGGCTGCAGAGAAGGCACAAGAATCTCCTGGGCACCGGCCCGGTTAATCTCCTCGCGGACGATTGCAATAATTTTCAGCAGGCACCGCCAGCCAAGAGGCAAATACGTGTATGTCCCGCTGGCCACTTTGCGTATCAAGGCCGCTCGAATCATCAATCTATGACCGACCGTCTCGGCATCGGAGGGAACCTCCTTGACCGTCGGTATAAACATCCGGCTGTATCTCATATATCATGCCTCATGTCTCATATTACGTTACATCAAATTATATGAAACAACCTTTATAGCCGAAAATGTATGGAGTTGCAACCTCTGTTAGAAATTTTCCCCGCCCAACGGGCAGAACAAAATTTACTCTAAATAGTATTGGCACATCTGAATAGTTAGATTAAAATCTGGTAATTGTCAGATAATACTTGTTGAAAGCCGCTTGCTTAATGTCGGCACTTGTTCTCGCTGCTTAAGCGCCTGATTCGTTTCAGGATAAGCAACAAAATGGAAAGCAAAAAAAGCACAGGTAAGACTGCTCTGGATTTGACTCGTGGGCGCCGGCTGGGAAAATACCGCCTGGATAATCAACTCGGTATCGGTGGCAGCTCTGAGGTCTGGAAAGCCAAAGATAGTGTCGAGGGAATGTCTGTGGCTTTGAAGATACCTCTTATGGACGTTAGTGGTGAGCGTAGTAATCAGGCGTTGTTCCGCGAGATTCGCATGGTTTCCAAATTAAGACATCGCCATATCATGCCCGTTAAAAACGCAGACATCATCGAAGACCACCTTGTCGTTGCCACCGAACTGTCTTTTAAAACACTCGATGACTGTTCCAGGCCCATGTCTGTCCGCCGCATATTGTCGATGATTGCCCAGGTTCTTGACGGGCTCGCATACGCACACAGGCATCGTCTGATTCATTGTGATGTCACACCGGGAAACATTTTCTTGTTTCCAAAGGGCCGGGCAGCGTTGGGCGATTTTGGAATCTCTCAGCAGCTAAAAGGCCGTATGAAAACTATTGATGAGTTTGGCACACCCGGCTATGTCGCACCCGAACAGGCATACGGGCGACCCACATATCGCAGCGATTGTTTTTCCGTCGCCCTTATTCTTTATGAATATATCACCGGCGTCCTGCCAAGGTGGCCCTTCCGCTGGCCGGGCAGAGGCTATAAACGCCTCCGTGAAAGAACGAATTTAGCGCTGGTGAAGTTTATCAAACAGGCCCTTTCAGTGGATCCCGCTCGACGTTTTGCCGATGCGGGGCAAATGCTTACCGCTCTATTGCAGGCAATGCCCAAAAAGCTTAAGCCCGATATACTTTTGGAAACCGAGACCAAAAAGCTGCCTGACTGGCGTCGGGTACGACGGGAGGACTTCGCCAGGCGCTACAAAAAAATCTTCACTACATTTTACCGCTGTATAGACTGTTCCGAACCCATAGCTGAGAGCATGCAGGTGTGCCCCTGGTGCGGCAGCGGCCGAAATCGCTTCGATACACGCAGCCGGTTTGATTATATTTGCACGCGCTGCCATAAGGGAGTTTTACCTGAATGGCGATTTTGCCCCTGGTGTTACGGTCCGGGTTTCAAGTCTCCGAGTTCTAAACGCTCCCCTGGAGTACGATACCAGGCGAAATGTAAATACTGCAATGGTGGACTCATGCGATTCATGCGATATTGCCCCTGGTGCCACAGAAAAGTGCGTAAAGACTGGCACGTCCGGCCTTTTCCTGAAGTATGCAATCGATGTAAGTGGTCGGTCGACTCATCCTTTTGGAATTTCTGTCCCTGGTGTGACCAAATCCTGATTGGATAATTAACGATCGCTTGAATTTTCACTTCGCCATGGAAATTAAAAAGTGTAAGCGGTAAGGATTGGCAATAAATGCAAAAAGAGACCGTAGACATAATCTCCACGACGCTGCCGCTCCGATGTGCCGGATTGAGCCATATCGGAAAGGTGCGCGAAGAAAACGAAGACACTTTCCTTATGGAACCGGAACTGGGATTGTTTGTGGTCTCGGATGGAATGGGAGGCCATCGGGGGGGAGAAATTGCCTCGAAAATTGTTACTGAAGATTTGCCTGTTATGATCGAGGTTGGGCTTGATAAGTTGAAAGTCGGCACACCGGCAGCAATAAGGTCTCTTTTCAAGAAGGCTATCCGTGAGCAAAACAGACAATTAAACCTGGAAGGAACCAGCGAAACCGGCTACAGGGATATGGGGGCAACACTCATAGTCACTCTGCTAAAGGATAATCGCGCCTATATTGCCAATCTGGGCGACAGCAGAATCTACCGCTTTCGCAATAGAAGGCTCGTACAGCTTACAAAGGACCATTCCGTTGTATCGGAGCTTTTGGACAAGGGCAAAATTAAGCCCGAAGAGGCGGAAAACCACGAGGCTCAAGGCGAAATCACCCATTACGTGGGTATGGAAGACAAGGCCCGCCCTCACATACGCTCATTTCAGCTTAAGAAAGGCGACCGTCTCCTACTATGCACGGACGGCCTGACAGACTCAATAGACGATAAATCTATCGCGGCAATTTTAACTAATAAGCAGGATTGTAAAGAGGCCTGTCAAGCCCTCGTCAATGCTGCCAATGCCGCCGGCGGCCACGATAATATTACCGTTGTCATTGCCGATTGGCTTAACTACTCGTAAATAGCTTGAATCCCTCCCGTTTTACACCATAATGTTCTTATAGAATTTCTAACAATCCTTGCATAAATGCCGTCCGGCTAATATGATTGGCGAATTGTCAGAATTTAACAATCACCAATTATGGGAGTAGATGATGGCGCACAAGTTCATAAACGAAATCGAGCCGGGCCAGACTATCGACGATATTTATATGGTCAGGGAGCCGATCCTGCGGAGCACGACGAAGGGTGATTTGTATATAGCAATGTACCTTTCTGACCGCACCGGCCGAATAAACGGCAGAATGTGGCAGGCAACCGAAAATATCTACAAAGCCCTGCCCAAGCCCGGCTTTATCCATATACAGGGAAGAAGTGAGCTGTATCAGAACAATCTCCAAATCATCGTAAATAATATCAGTGTCATCGATGCAGGCAGCGTTGACGTCGATGATTTTCTGGCAAGAACCGATAAAGATACCGGCAAAATGTTCGAGGAGGTAAAAAAGACTGTGGGCCGGCTAAAGAATCCACAGCTAAAAGCGCTGGTCGAAGTGTTCCTGGCTGATACTGAACTAATGGAGAAATTCTGCAAAGCGCCGGGAGGTATGAAACTTCATCATAATTATATCGGCGGTCTGCTGGAACATACACACAATATGCTGCGGGTGGCCCTGGCGATATTGCCGTTGTACCCGGATGTGCAGGCAGATTTGGTTTTAGCGGGGATATTTCTGCACGATATGGGTAAGACCGAAGAGCTTTCGTACGATATGGCCTTTTCATATACCGACTCAGGCCAGCTCATCGGCCACATAGTTAAAACGGTTCTTATGGTAAATCAAAAGGCAGATGCACTGATAGCAAAGGGGACGCAGATTGAGCCGCCGGTGCTTGATGCCCTTGAACATATTATCCTATCTCACCACGGTGCGTTTGAATTCGGCTCCCCGAAGCTGCCCGCCACTGCTGAAGCCTTTATGGTCTATTACATTGACGACCTGGACGCCAAGATTAACCAGGTAGCTATCGCCATTGACAACGAACAGGGGGACTCAAACTGGACCGCATGGAAAAACGCCCTACAAACCCGGCTCTACAGAAAACGGATCGAATAAAATAGTACGAGTACTAAAGATACTGGGGTAAAGTATCATAAAGTCGGTATCTAAGCCATCGTGCCAGGAGGGACGTTTGGAATGTAGCATTTTTACTTAATTCTATATGCCATGAGACGATCTCATATTATTTTAATCATTCTAAGTGTGGGGATATTGACCTTCGCCTTTCGACATCACCTGAAAAAGTATCTTATCTCCCGGCTCCAGGTCGCAAAGGGTAGTAAAACAGTCCAGGACCGTCTTGAGCAGTATGGTCATACAGTTCGGGAAAGATTGCTTCCATATTTCGAGACAGCAAAGATACCTTATCCTCCTCAAAAAGTGATTTTGGTTGGGCTTAAGCACGAGAAAATCCTTGAAGTTTGGGCCTGTGGTGAAAAAAACCAGTACAACTTGATACGAACATATCCCATTCACGCTGCCAGCGGCCAGCTTGGGCCAAAGCTCAAGGAAGGTGACCGCCAGGTTCCAGAGGGCCTTTATAGAATAGAATCCTTAAATCCTAACAGTATGTTCCACCTCTCACTTAGAATTAATTATCCTAATGATTTTGACCATCAACAGGCGAAACGTGAAAACCGTACGAACCTTGGTGGCGATATCATGATTCATGGGAGTAATGTTTCTATCGGCTGTCTTGCCATGGGAGACGAAACTGCTGAAGACCTCTTTATTCTGGCCACCGAAACTGGTATTAAAAATGTTTCTGTAATCCTTAGCCCTATCGACTTTCGAAAGAGTACCTTACCTGAAGTAATGCATACATTACCTGAATGGACAGATGTTTTATATGAACATATTAAACGGGAATTATCGAAGCTGAAAACTTAATAAACATAAATAGGAAAAACATGGCACGATTTACAATGAGTCGGGCGACTCAAATTAGTTCGAGGCCAAAGTTGGGATGTCGGTGTGCAAATGAGAGGATTCAAAAAGCTGATTTTGGTTCTATCAACGGGCTACATTCTCATGTTTTACTCGGAGCTTATCTTTTGGTCCAGATACAGGCCTGAGGAAGACTCGATTGGTGGATATTTAATGACCTGGCTCGTGTACTCCTTTATCTCGTTTGCATTTCTTACCGCGGTCAATTGTTTCAAAGTGCGCAGTATATGGGCAGTATTTCTATGCGGTGCATTATATGGATGGTTAACAGAGGGTGTCATTGTCGGGACAATGTATAATTATGAGGCCTTTCCTTTTTATATTTCATGGACAGGTTTGGCCTGGCATGCTTTGATTAGCGTTTTGTTCGGCTTCTATTATGTTAGAAAAGTGCTGTTAAAAAACAGCCCTTTCAAAACTGTTTGCCTTGCCGGTACGATAGGATTGTTCTGGGGTCTCTGGGCCGTTTTTTGGTGGGTCGAAGAGCCGGGGATGAGTCCTGGCCTCTTAGGTTTTGCATTGTTTGCCTTTTCAAGCAGTTTGCCCCTGATTGTCGCTTACTGGCTTTGTGAGAGGCTTTCAGATACCTTATTCTCGCAAAGAAAATGGGAGCTGTACGTGGTAACTCTTTTGTTTGTTTCATATTTTCTGTTTCTCACACTGCCGGCTGCACCTGTTGCGGCTCTGGTTCTGCCACCATTAATGCTGCTTCTGTATTTATCACTGAGCAGAAACAGGCGTGTCGAAACGAGAAGTAATATACTTGAATCGTTGGTTGGTTCTGTAAGACTGCAGAATTACCTGTGCCTGTGGTTTGCTCCGCTCGTGGCTGTGGTGGTCTACGGAATTCTGCACTTCCTGAATGTGAAGGTCCATACGAACATATTTGTTGCTGCCATTACGACACCGATAGGGGCCATCTTATTCGTTATAAGTGTGGTAATGGTATTTAAGACAAGACCTCATAAATACTCATATTTTCCCACTACAAAGCAGGCTCATGTAAAAAATCCTGAGGAACCCGGCTTTACACAAAGTGCATCGAATAAAAAGGAGTGTTGATTATGAAATATTGCATCGGATTGTGTGTATTGTTGCTGGCAGTGCGGGTTAGTTCAGCATTTCAGTGGTATGTATCTCCTGATGGCAAATCTGCAAATCCGGGCACGCTTGACCGACCCTGGGATATTGCTTCTACCCTGGACGGCACAAAGAAAGTCGCCGCTGGTGATACGATTTATCTTCTTGAAGGCATCTACAAACGTCGGCCAAATGAGCTTTTTGATATTCGTCTCGTCGGCGCTGCGGAAAAGCCAATCCATATCCGCCCTTTACCCGGTAAGCGAGTAAGAATAGACGGCGGCCTGTCGATGCAAAGTCCTTCCGCGTATATTTGGATTCACGACCTGGAAATATTCGTTTCAGAACCCGTACCAGAAAAACCCATCAGTCCCGGCTCACACCCCAAAGACCTGAACAAACCCTGGGGCGGTGTTCACATGCACGGCGGAAAGAACTGTAAGTACATTAATCTGATTATCCACGACTGCTGCCAGGGCATAAGTTGTTGGAAAGGTGAAATCAATCCCGAAATTTACGGGTGCATAATCTACAATAACGGCTGGCTCGGCACTGACCGCGGCCACGGCCATTGCATTTATACCCAGAATGAGCAAGGCGTTAAACTAATTTCAAATTGCATAATGAGCTGCCGATACGACGGCACTTACACTATGCACGCCTACGGCTCTGAAAATGCGTATGTGGATAACTTTCTTGTCAAAGAAAATATCTGCTACAACAAAGGCCCATTCCTGATTGGCGGCGGTAGGCCAAGTAAGAACATCCGCGTATTCAAAAACTACTTATATGGTATCGATATGAGAATTGGGTACAACGCACCCTGATATGGAACGACCTACGTCAAGCGATAATTTTGGGTTATTCTTGAATTTTCTTACATTTTATTTATGACACTTCCAGGTGCAGGCTGCTTCGACGATGAATCAGTCTGATATACGTGGATTATCCCATAGGGACAGAGCCGACATTGATATTCTCCGTCGTGAGCCTTGCCTTCTACAATCGCGAGTTCAGCAGCAACGCCGCCTATCGCATAGGGTGCTCGCAAATGACCCAGTATCGTGCCTGCACCTGTTTGTATCATCCTTATCCTCAATCATAAATCTTCGGAGGAGGGCTGATGAAAAAAATCATGTTAAACCAAACCATCAGGCCGCCTTATGCATATTCCTCACCTGGTACTCTCTGAAAACAGACCAAATAAATCCTGCCAGTTCTCTGGCAACGGCAGTGGTCGCTTTGCATTGCATCTTGCCGCGATGTATCAGATACCAGTAGCGTTTACGAAGCCGCTGTCCGGCTCTGTCTGCGATATCGATCGCCCATTGCGGCTGGTCCTTTCTTCGTTGTTTCAACACTTTACTGATATGGTACGGATGCCGATAATGCCAGGAGACTTCTATCAGCAAACGCCTGACGCGTTTATTGCCTGTCTTTGTAATCGGGCCCTTCTTCTGCTTTTCTCCGCTGGACGATTCCGAAGGTGTCAGACCAAGGTAACTCATCAGATCACGAGGACTCGAAAAACGTCCGAAATCAAATACCTCGGTAATTATAGAAATAGCAGTAAGTGTATCGATACCATGAAAACATTTCAAAAGGCCAACCATTTCCTTGTATGCCTGACTGTCTGCGAGATGTCCGACTTGCTTATCCATAGAGTCCAAACGCTGCATGCAATGCTGCATCTCCGTAAGATAGCTGTCAAATACCTCCTGCAGAAGAGGCTCTTCAAATTCAAGGCCCCGCAGCCAGCGAAGATGCCTGCCGGTCCAGTGATTGCCTTCGGTATAAATGTAACCATGACGGGTAAGAAATTTCAGCAGCTGATGACGAATTCTCATGAGATTTTGACGGGCTGTTTGACGCAAACGGGTCAGTTCACGAGCGGCCTCCTGCTGCGGATCAGGCGCGTGAACCTCGGTCAGCAGACCGGCCTTGAACATCTCAAGTAATCTGACAGCATCCCGGCGATCCGTCTTGATTCGTTCTCCAGGCTTTGTAGGTGTCAGGGACGGCGCTATAACCGCACATTTACAGCCTAATGATTCGATTCTGCGTTTGAGATTAAAACCGCAGACGCCGGCCTCATAGCAGAATCTAACTTCACCCGGTGATTTTTTGAGAATTCTTTTGACCGTCTTTGAAATCTCGGAAGATAAATTTTTCATAATCAGGTTCACGATTTCCTGCTGGCCAGGATAATGCAATGCAATTTTGTGCTCTTTTTTGTGTGTGTCCATGGCTACATATGTTATAGTATTTTCCATAACGACCGGCTCCTTTCAATTGTATGCGGCTCTGTTACCGCAAGGTGATAATCCGCGATTATTGGTGGTAACACACCACCTTGTCGCATAAGCTTTATCGGCTCATGACGACCTTTACAATCACGGCGCCGGTCGTTCCATATTTTCTACGTGACTGATGCAATGAAATCTCTCCGTGAAACAACATCTGCGAGTCGCAAGGTCTCGGGCCAGCACGCTCGAAGGAGCCAGCTTCAGCGTGTGGGTTGAATTATAGTCGTCTTATGGATCGTGGGCTTGGTGGCCTTGCTCGTCATCGTTAAGTTGTTACAGGAATCTTCCTTCGGACTTCTGCAGAAAGCAGCTTGGAACGGAGATTTGTCTCTGGTGAAGTGGTCGATCGAACAAGGCACTTCTGTAGATCGGCCTTGTGATTTCAATCGTTGGACCGCCCTTCACGCTGCGGCAGACAAGGGTCACGTTGAGATTGCGGAATTTCTGCTTAAGCAAGGCGCAAATGTCAATGTCAAGGACAAGGATGGGTACACACCTCTCCACAATACTGCAGACTCATTCTTGAAAGGGTTTCCCCGGAAGGGAACGGAAGCTGATCGGAATAGAATTGCCGCTTTGCTGCTAAAATATGGTGCCCGCGTCAACGCCACCATCAATCACGGCGAGACACCTCTCCATCGGGCCGCGCTAACGAACAATGTCGCGCTTGTCCATCTCCTTCTAGAGAACGGGGCCGACCCCAATATACAACAGTCGCAGGGAATGACACCTCTGCACTTCGCGCTTTTTGCAGGTAAGGACCGGGTGCAGGTCGTCCGTCTGCTCATCCGCCACGGCGCCGATTCAAGTGTAACAGACGAGTACGGACTCACGCCTACGGACTTAGCTAAAGATTATCATCCGAAACTGTTGGAGCTTCTTGGCGAGTAGATCATAACAGAGCTCTTGGAGCGTACGCGGTAAACCGCCCCGCTCAAAGCTAACGTTATTCATTGAATTGCCCTCGACTTTGGTGCCACGAATTTGTTGATAATCATGTCTCTGGGAAGTATAGTATCGGCAATTGGAAAAAATAGCAATGCCAAGAAAAAGAAAACTTATGAGACTATTCACGTGGATCACGGTAATATTGTCTCTTGTTATTTTAGTGGGCTTTACCGGTATTGGAATATACGTTTGGATGCAAGATGATAATGGTGAGACATCGGAACTGCTCGCTTTGTCAGGTAAATTTATTATTCTCAGCGGCATTCTTTGTTTCGTTGGTACCTGGACAATCTACGCTTCTGTTCGCTGGATACAGATTCCTATTTGGCGCTGGATGATCGGTGGATTTAAAGGTGCTCCAAATACTCCTTTCGCGCGTTCTGTTATAACGAGAGAGCAGATCACTGAAGCCAAGAAAAAAATGAGCAGGCTGCAACATATTTTTATGTGGGTCGGTAATGTTTTCGCGGCGTTGGGCGTGATTTGTTTGTTAATTGCAGTTCCGTGGCGCATAGTACTTAATATAAAAGGTGAGCAGACTATTGGCAGTACTGCCAATAGGTTACTTTGGGTTGGTTTTCTGATATTATTTTTAGGTTTGTGTATCATCAGAATCAGTATAAGTGGTGCAAAAAATCGCAATCTACATGGGCAAACATAATGGCAAGTTTTTTCCCGCGTGTGCAACTGCTTTCAGGCAGATAAATATTTTTCGCACCCTAAATTTTGAAATCCGAAATCCTAAGCTCTAAATACGAAACAAATCATAATAACCAAAATACAAAGGTTCAAAAATGGATTCCCGCTTTCGCGGGAATGACAGGGTTTTCGGTGTGCAACACACACTGCCCGGCCTTTAAATTATTAATGATAAATGTTTATTGGTCGGAGCCATCCCCAAGCCCTTCAGGCTTGAGGCTGCCACCCCCGAAAAGAATTAAGAATTGTCCTCGACTCAGGTGCCACCGCCGTAAGGCATATCGTCAAGATGGCTTACGCCACTGTGTAGATTTTCTTGATAAACCGGTTCATAGAGAGTATAGTATCGGCAGCTAAAGAAAAGGTAAAAGCTATCAAGCTATAAAAAAGGTGTTGAAATGAGCAAACGCATCATAAAGCTGCCACAGCCGGCTGAAAAGACTATTGAGGCCGTGCTTGACGAGTTCCTTAATGAACAGCAAGAACGCCTGAAGCCTTCAACCATGCGTAAGTACGAAGACATCATCGATTTGTTTCAGTCGTGCCTTGATGGGTATGGTCATCAGAGTCTTAATAAGCAAGAGGCGGCGTTATTCGACCGGCTTTATGAAGCCGAGGGTGATGAGCATCGGGAGTTTTGCCAGGTATTCGGCCCGGAAAAAATCCCCGGCAGTGTGCGTGAGTTCCTGAATTACTTTATGATTCGCAAGGTTATGTGCGGCAAGGAGATGAAACAGGCGGCAGGTACGGTTATCAAGAAGCTGGGCAAATGGCTCAAGGAAAAGGGATATATTGAGTCGGAAAACGCCGCTGAGGTTGTGAGCTGCGGCGCTACTGCCGCCAAGGAATTGCCCGCCACGGAAGAATTAGCCTGGATGCTTGCCGATTATGCTGAATGTACCGCCGTTGATTGTGACGAAGTGGTCGAGGACTATTTTACCATCGAAGCTGTAGAGCCAGGCAAGCTGCACCTATCCGCTTTTTCAGGAGATGAAAATATCATAGTTCCTGTCTCCCGGAACATCAGCGATGCCTGCCGGGTGGGTTGGTCCTTTTCCGGGGCGCTGGGCAAGACAGGTAAGGGGTGGTGTATTCTCGAGGCCTGGAACGTATATCCTTAGAACAAAGCCCGCGTAAAACGCAGGGGTAAATACGAGATTGCCGCGCGAACCTGCGGTTCGCTCGTAATGACAATCTTACGTCGCCGTGCCGGCGACGGCTAAACGACTCCCAAGGTAAACCTGGGGGTTACACAAAAAAGGAAAGGAAAACAGACGTGTACAAGATTGCAGTGATACCCGGCGACGGGACGGGGCCGGAAGTAACGGCTGAAGCGGTTAAGGTATTAAAGACGGCTGCGGACAAGTTCAATTTCAAGGTTGATTTGACCGAGTTTGACTTCGGCGGCGAAAGATATAAAAGGACCGGCGAAACGCTGCCCGACAGCGCTATTGAAGAGCTGCGCGCATTCGATACCATTCTACTCGGCGCAATCGGGCATCCGGAAGTGGCGCCGGGGATTCTTGAGAAAGGGATTCTGTTAAAGGCCCGGTTTGCATTGGACCAGTATATCAACCTTCGGCCGGTGAAGCTTTACCCGGGCGTGGAGACCCCGTTAAAGGACAAAGGGCCGGAAGATATAGACTTCGTTGTCGTTCGTGAGAATACCGGCGACCTCTATACGGGCACGGGCGGCTTTTCAATGAAAGGGACGCCCAACGAAGTAGCTGTACAGTCCGCGGTTTATAATCGCTTTCAGGTAGACCGGTGCCTGAAATACGCATTTGAATACGCACGCAAGCACGGTAAAAAGGCACGCGGCAAAGGTGATAAAAATACGCTTGCTCTGTGCGGCAAGACGAACGTACTGACCTATATTTACGGTTTGTGGGAACGCGCCTTCCACGAAATGGGCAAAGCCGAATACCCCGACATCGAAAGGGAATACTATCACGTTGACGCAACGTGTATGTGGATGGTGAAAAATCCCGAGTGGTTCGACGTTATTGTCACCGGCAACATGTTCGGGGACATCATCACGGACCTCGGTGCAATGGTACAGGGCGGAATGGGGATTGCGGCAGGCGGCAATATCAACCCCGAAGGGGTCAGTATGTTCGAGCCGATAGGCGGCAGCGCACCGAAATATACGGGCAAAGGGATTATTAATCCCTTAGCGGCTATTTGTGCAGGACAAATGATGCTCGAAACGCTGGGGGAAGAAAAGGCGGCAGAGGCGGTCGAAAAAGCTGTCATGTTCGTAACCGCCAACAAGATAAAGAGTCTTCAGGCCGGGCAAATGGGTTACTCAACGAGCGAAGTTGGTGACCTCGTTGCGGAAAAAGTCGCTGAATAAGGCAAAAGCCGATGCCTGCTAACCTGACACCGGAATATTTCAAGGCTGAGAGGTGGTTTCGCGAGGCGACGACCACCGATGAAAAAATCCTCGCGCTCGAGCAGATGCTGCGTGTAATGCCCAAGCACAAAGGCACGGACCATCTCAAGGCGGACCTGCGGCGCAAGCTAAGCAAACTAAAAGAAGCCCCGGCCAAAAAAGGTCACGGCACACACGTTGATATATTCCACGTGCCTCGAAGCGGGGCAGGGCAGATCGCTCTAATAGGGACGCCGAACAGCGGCAAAAGCTCCATCGTTGCGGCGCTGACGAATGCAAAAGCAAACGTGGCCGATTTTCCCTTCACAACGACTGCGCCTGTTCCCGGGATGGTGTTGTTCGAGGATGTCCCCATCGAGCTGGTCGATATGCCGCCAATTACTGCTGATTTTATCAGCCCGGGCCAGGTGGGGACATATCGCAACTGTGATGTAATCGGCATCGTTATTGACCTTTCGGCCGATGTCGAGGAGCAGTTAGGCATCTGCCTGGACTTTCTGGAATCCAGGAAGCTGCTCATCGACGCCGAGGCTCCTGCGGTGGACGAACACGGCAATGCTCTTGCTAAAAAGGCCTTTTGTATTTGCACCAAAAGCGACATTGCTGCTGCCGGCGCCGTTGACAAGCTGAAACAATCGTGCAAATATCCATTTGAGTTCGTGGAGATTTCCAATACAACCGGCGCGGGCCTTGAGAAACTCTCTGCGACCTTTTTTAGCTTGTTAGGTATCATACGCATTTACGCCAAGCCGCCGGGCAAGCCTGCGGACATGAGCGACCCATTCACGCTGCCGGCCGGGTCAACTGTTATGGACCTGGCCACAGCCATCCACCGCGAATTAGCAGGCAAGTTAAATTTCGCACGAATATGGGGCACGGATGTTTATGACGGTCAAAACGCCCAGCGCAATCACGTCCTTAATGATAAAGATATTATTGAGCTGCATTTCGGATAACCGGACCCGATTTAGTCTCGAAGGTCGGACTGAACATCCCACTCCTGAACGATAAAGATATTATTGGGTTGCATTTCCCATGATTTGGCTTACAATATGCCTTTAACAATAAAATAAAAAATTGCGGCTTTGCGGAGGAAAGTTTAATACGTGATTTGTTCGTTTTGTCCTGTAAATCAAAGTTGATTTGATGCGTTTTTTAGTATTGTTGTCCCTTTAAGGAGAACGGAAATGGAAAGAAGATTTAAGATGAGCAGAGTTTGGTTTGTTTGTATCGGCATTCTGATTTTTGCGATACCTGCTATTACGTCCTGCGAAGCCGTCAGAGCCTCATCCGGTGACAGGTCCGCTCAATCAGGCAATCTGATAGAAAATCCCTCATTTGAAAAAGCAGTCAATGATAAGCCTGCCGGTTGGGAAACACACACATATAACGGAAGAGGTGAGTTCAATTATGTTGAAGGCGGCCGAACAGGAAAACGGGCCGTTTGCCTATCGTCGGAAGGCGGGGCCGATATCGGATGGCTGATGTCTGTTCCGGTCAAGCCGCGGTCGAAATATAAGCTGACCGGCTGGATTAAAACGGAAAACGTTGAGGCCGGTTCCGGCAAGGGAGCGCTGTTGAATCTGCACAACATTCAGCCATCGCAAACACGAGCGGTGACGGGGACAAAGGACTGGACACGGGTCGAGGTCGTGTTTGATACGGGAGAGCGAGCCAACGTGGAAATCAACTGCCTGTTCGGGGGCTGGGGATTGTCCACGGGCAAGGCGTGGTACGACGATGTGCGCCTGGAGCTGCTCTCTACTAAAACAACGAAGCTGTCCGTGACAATCGATGCAAGTAAAACAGGTGAGCCAATTTCCAAATATATCTACGGGCAGTTTATCGAACACCTCGGGCGGTGCATTTACGGCGGTATCTGGGCGGAGATGCTCGAAGACCGTAAGTTCTATTTCCCTATCACGGCAAATTACGACCCCTATCGCGGCACGAGCGGCGTCTCAAAAGATAATCCGTTCGCTATAGTAGGTGCTTCGCCGTGGCAAATCATCGGGCCGGCGGATTCGGTGACAATGGTCAAAGAAGGTTCCTTCGTCGGCGAACACACACCTGAGGTCAAAGCGGGCTGGGGAGGGGAACCCAGCGGTATCAGACAGAAAGCACTTGGACTACTTGAAGGCAAGGGCTATACGGGGTATATCATTATTACCGGCAGCGGCTCTCCGAAAGTTCAGGTGTCTCTGGTATGGGGTCCGGGCGAAAATGACCGGCAAAGCATCTCCCTCGATGCGCCTACCGCTAAGTACACAAAGATACCACTGAGGTTTACATCAGGCGCCGCGACGAATGACGGGCAACTGGAAATTATTGCTCACGGCGGCGGGACTTTGCGTATCGGGACAGTATCGCTGATGCCGGCGGACAATATCAAGGGTATGCGTGCCGATACGCTGAAATTGCTGAAAGAACTTAACGCTCCGATTTACCGCTGGCCGGGCGGGAACTTCGTGAGCGGTTACGACTGGCGCAACGGCATCGGGGACAGGGACAAACGTCCGCCTCGCACAAACCCCGCCTGGAAAGGCATCGAGCATAACGATTTCGGCCTCGATGAGTTCATTATGTTTTGTCGGGAAGTTGGGGCCGACCCTATGATTGCCGTGAACTCCGGCTTGGGCGACGACCGCTCGGCGGTAGAGGAGGTAGAGTACGCCAACGGCCCGCCCGATACGCCGATGGGCAAGTGGCGTGCCGCCAACGGTCATCGGCAACCTTACAATGTCAAGTGGTGGTGTGTCGGCAACGAAATGTACGGCGGCTGGCAATTGGGCCACATGCCACTGAATCAATACGTCCGTAAGCACAACGTCTTCGCTAAGGTGATGCGTAAGGTTGACCCGTCTGTCAAACTCATTGCCGTCGGCGCCGTCGGCTCCTGGTCGGAGGGAATGATGAAGAACTGCGCCGAACATATGGACCTTATCAGCGAGCACTTCTACAGGGGTGCAAAGAAATCCGTAATAGAGCACGTGCGTCAGGCCCCCGATGCGGTCCGGGGCATAGTCACGGCCCATCGCGATTACCGCAAAAAATTTGAATCGCTCAAAGGCAAAGACATCCGCATTGCCATCGACGAATGGAACTACTGGTACGGAAAGCACATCTTCGGCGAGCTCGGCACGCGTTATTTCCTCAGAGATGCTCTGGGTATTGCCGCAGGCCTTCACGAAATGATTCGCAACAGCGACATTGTCTTTATGGCCAATTACGCGCAGACGGTGAACGTCATCGGCTGTATAAAAACGAGCAAGACGGCGGCGGCCTTTGAGACGACCGGTCTGGTACTGAAACTTTACCGTGAACACTTCGGGACCATCCCGGTGACAATCACCGGCGACGCTTATCCGCTCGATGTGTCAGCGGCCTGGACGAGTGACCGCAAATCACTAACCATCGGCATCGTGAATCCCACAGAGGACGAACTGGAACTGCCGATGGAGTTGAAAGGGGCCAAACTAACCGGCAAGGCAAGACTCTGGCAAATCGCGCACACAGACCCTATGGCCTATAATGAGCCGGGCAAAGAACCGAACGTAACAATTAAAGAAAAAACAGGCTCTAAAATCTCCCGCAAGTTGAGTGTGCCGCCGTTGAGTGTAAATCTTTACGAACTGCCGATTAAGGACTGAAATCGCTATGTAGAAAACTTTGCGAAATGTCATTGCGAGGCCCGAAGGGCCGTGGCAATCTCGTGCACAATAGACAGCAAAATCCATCATTGAGTTTGAGATTGCTTCACTACGCTCGCAATGACAGTTTCTGACCTAACGTTTTCCGCAAACAAACTAAAATCCGTGTAATATATGGTTTCTGTTGAAGAAAGAGACGTTTGAATATGGAGTGCAAAAAAGAGCAAAATCTTAGAAATTGCAATTGCACATATCCGGGCTGCGACAAAAAGGGGGTATGCTGTGATTGTTTAAGATATCACTTGTCGATTAAGGAACTGCCCGGCTGCTGTTTCCCTGACGAAGTCGAGAAAACTTTCGACCGCAGTTTCCGCGCCTTCGCAAAAGCGTGGGGATTGTAAAACTTTTTTTCATAAACGCTATATTGCGTACACCGCACCGCAGCAGATAGCTACTGATTAGTTGTTCAGGTCAAAACGGGCGAGTGCAAAGGATTTTTTAATCCTCGGCCTGATGTACTGTCACGCTGCCTTGTTTGGTCTCGTCGAGTCTGGGGACGGTTACTTCAATCTTATATTTCTTCGCGTCGCCGGGAAGTTCTATGGGCTTGATCACGGCCTTGTATTTCCTTAGTTCCTGCCGCTGTTGTTTCTCCTGCTCGCTTTGCGCCTGGCCTATAAAATGCCATTGGACGCTCAAAAACGGCTCTCTTATCCTCGGGAAGTTACGCAGGACACATTTGCCCATCTCATCGGTTTTGGCGGCAAAGAGAGTAATCCATTGTGCCCCCATATCTACATGTTTAAGTCTGACCTCGAGACCTTTAATAGGTTGGCCATCGGTGTTTTTGACCTCGAACTCAACCAGACGGTCGGGTATATCCAGAACAAACTCCACATAATATTCTTTCTTATCTTCGGCGTACTGCACGGGCTGGATTTTGTCCAGGTAATAAACAAACTCTTTGTCTTTACTTGCTTCATCCCTATCCCAATCGCCAGGTTTCAAAGAACCATTGATTCTAATATTCAAATTTGGAGATGCGGGACAATTTCGCAGCTGGAATCTTCCCCGGCTATCGGTCTTAGTCGGCGTGGTGTAATCATTGAAGATAGAGTACCCAACATAGTAACCCACCAGCGGGTCGCCGGAATTGTTGGTTACTTTTCCTCTAACTGTGAAGTCGGCCTTTAGTAACTGGAAATTGACATCTTTTAGAAGCATCGACTGAACTACTTTTATTTGCTTACCGCTTTGAGCATATCCGGCTGCCCCGGCTTGAAGCTGAAGAGTAAATCCCTTCCAAAAGCTCGGCAGATTACTCAATAGATACCTGCCCTGGCTATCGGTGACGGCCTTGGGATTATGTTGATTGTCCGGTCCTCCCATTCCTACGGGGCCGGTCACTATCGGTGTGCCGTCGGTATATTTTAACCACACACGGTCGGCATAAATCCGTGCGCCTGCGATTGGTTTTTGTGCCTCATCTATCACCGTACCCGCTATCTGAAGTGCCGGTTCCATTCGGACAACAATCCCCTTTGCGCCGGTGCATTTCAATATTCCGCCGGCCTTTTCGTCAATACTCAATTGGAGGTCGGGGCAGGTTGGGAATGCCCCTTCCAGCTCCTTTTTATCCTGCGGGTCTGTTAGTATAGTCCATGCGACCTTATCGGGCCAATCCCGGTGGAAAACGCGGACAAATATCGGAAACTGTAATTTCCGACGTTGTGGCCCGCTTTTGATTTCGAATTTGCCGTTTTCATCGGTTGTGCCGTGCAGATTCGCAAAGCCGGCCGTGATGTAAACTTCGGCGCCGCTGACCGGTTTGGACGCCTGGTCCAAGACAGTTCCGCTAAAGACGGCCCTTAGTTTTCTCGGCAGTATCTGGTATACTTCGGGGACGTTCAGTAAGAACATCTCATCGGGAATCTGTTCGTAGTCAAAGACATACTCGATTACCACTCCAGCATTGTTCTCATCGCTGAGTACCGCGACATATCGCTGCACAAGCATCGTCATTGAATCGACCCAAATCTTAAAGCTCTCAGCTTCGTACTTAACACCTTCGAGCGGCGGAAAATGCCCCTCATAAACGAGCATCTCTTCCGTACATTCGGAGGGCCGTTTCTTAAGTATTGGTTTTTCTATTTTTGCTCTCTTACCGGCATCCAATCCAAAGTCCCGCCCACGTATCAAAGATGCGTAAGCAAATATCGCATCCGCCTGAGGGTAATAGCCCTGCGTCGAATCCTCAAACTGCGCGGTCTGCTGTTTCTTATCGATAGTCAATCTTTCTTTGCCGTTGTCGATAATCGATATGTCAGGATTTTCGTCTCTTATAAAATTTGGTCTTTTTACCCAATACTCTTCCCGTATCGTTTTTTCCCCGTTCGGGTCAGTTACCTGTCCAACAATATGGACATTCTCAACGTCGTTAAATGCCCGGACTATTTGGGCCCAGGCAGTTGCGCCAGTAAAAGTCCTGATGCCAATCAAAACGGCAATAATTATCATTGCCGCCGCGGCCAGTTTTGTAATTCGGCTTTTCGTAATATACTCCAAGAGAATATATCGTTTTGGTTGCATCAAAGTTTTGCCGAAATCTTCCGACATTTCGCGGGCTATTTGGCGTGCATCGGCAGGCACATCTTCCGTGCCTAACCTGTTCAGGATTTCTTCAATATTATCCGGCTTCATTTTATGTCTCCTAATCCCTCAAAGTCACCAACTTGCTTTTCAAAGTCGCAATCGCCTTGGATACGTGAGACCTTGCACCGGCTTCGCTGCAGTTCAATTTCTCGGCGACGTCCCGGTACCCCTGCTGCTGGAAATATCGCATCACAATCGCCTTTGCCTGCTTGGCCGGAAGCTGGGCCACCGCCTGCCTTACCTTCGATGCCAATTCACGGTTGCTGGCATTTTCATCCGGGCCTTCTGCGACGCCGAGGTGGCTTTCGTTGATTTGGCCGTTTCTGCCGATTCGATTTCGCCACGCCTTCGAGTTTGCCGTCAGGGCAATCCTGTAGATGTAAGAGCCGGCCTGCCTGCCGTTGAGCTTCTCGACGTGCTGCCACATTCCCATCAGAGCATATTGCATCGCCTCGGTAAAAAGCTCCCGGTCGCCTGTTAGCTTCCAAAGCACCGAGGACAGGAAGTCAATATAGTCGGCCTTCACCTGTCTAAAGATTTCCGCTCGCTTTGAATGCTTCATTTCCTACACTTTAACTAATCATCGGGAACCCATTTTGCAAAAGAAAAGCAAAATGGGTTCCCATCCATACATCCGAACATGTTCAGTATTCACCTAATAATAACCTCACAAGGTGGATTGTGTGTAAAAGTTTTCCCGGAAAAATACAACGGGTCACGTTTTTGGTGGAATAAAAATGCCTTTTGCCGTTTATGCAGGGCAAACTATCATTTTACAACGGCCGGCACGGGGGCTTCGAGCATGATGAAAAGCCCGAAAGCGGCTGAAAGAACATAACCTAAAGGCGTAAATTTCAGGACGACATCAGCACCAAGATGTTCTATGACAGGAAGCAAGGCCAGAAAAACAATATTTGCCAGTGCCCAAGTTCCACCTACCATAAAACCCATTCGCCTTCCCAGGTTCGGGCCCGTGGTGCCTCTGGCCAGGGTAATCATCAATGTATAAGCTGAGATTGTACAAAAGCCGGTACCAAATATCATCCATATAGCCATTTTGCTATCTATAAATATCAGGTAAGCCGCCAGGAACGGGACCGCAAGAAAAAGTGCAATGACTGAACAGGGTAGTTCACCTTTTTTGTGAGCGATACCCGCCCACACAAACGAGCCTGCCGCCCCTCCCAGACCAAACATTGTTACCGAGAATCCCCCGAAGGTAAGCCCAAAACCAAGTTCATCGAGCACGGTGGGCAGCAGTGAAGCCAGAACGATTGTAGAAACCGCTGCGGGCATCGCCATCGCAAATATAAACCAGAAAGGTAATCTGTTCTCAGACCCATCCCGCCTATTTGTATTTCTGCCTGCCGGCTCAACCGCCAGGCGGACTCTCAGGAATATGACCAGTAAAATGCCGACAGCCGGACAAAGAATCAGAGGATACAAACCGCGCAGACCATACCGTGACACCAAAACAGTAGAGACCACTCCACTGCTTGCATATCCCAGAAAGCCGCCCGCCATAAAAACCGCCGTGCTCACCGCCGGTGGAATTCGCCTGAGATGGTGAACGGCCCGCAGGGCTTCGGGATGTACAACGGCTATGC
>Ga0307435_1000370_pt1 | contig 20087 bp, 26 predicted proteins | sample SalMarWE160470MG_FD_202164 | JGI IMG/M metagenome (GOLD analysis project Ga0307435, IMG submission 202164) | Salt marsh sediment microbial communities from the Plum Island Ecosystem LTER, Massachusetts, United States - WE1604-70 | ecosystem: Environmental > Aquatic > Marine > Intertidal zone >... | reverse complement strand
TGGCGGTGACCGGCGACGGTAATGGCCACGTGGGCATCGGCGTGGGCAAGGCTAACACCGTGCCCGAAGCCATCAGCAAGGCGAACGCTATCGCCCGCAAGAACCTGCTCAAGGTGCCCCTGGCCGGGACGACTATCCCTTACCAGATAACGGTTAAGTTCAGCGCCGCCAAGGTATTACTAAAACCGGCCGCCCCGGGCACGGGTATTATTGCCGGGGGCAGCATACGGGCGGTGGTGGAAGCGGCCGGCATCAAGGATATTCTGACCAAGTCGCTGGGCAGTTCCAACCGCATTAACACAGCCAAGGCAGCTATGCTTGGCCTCAGCCAGCTTAAAATTCCCGCAGAGGAGATGGCGCGAAGGAGGACCGGCGTCGAGGCCGGGGAGGAAAAGGAGGAGGTTGGCGGTGGCTAAGTTGCGGGTAACCCTGATTAAGAGCGGCATCGGTTATGCCCAGGACCAGAAGAAAACGCTGAGGGCCCTGGGGCTTAACCGCTTGAATAAGAGCGTTTTGCATAATGACAGCTCGTCGTTGCGCGGCATGCTCGATAAAGTGAGGCACCTGATAAGGGTGGAGGAACTGAACTGATGTTACAGGAAAAACTTTCCCCCTCCCCCGGCTCCAAGAAAGACAGGAAGAGAGTGGGCCGGGGGGACGGCAGCGGCAGAGGCACCTATTCGGGGCGGGGCTCTAAAGGACAGAAGTCCCGCGCCGGATACAAGATGCGCCCCGGCTTCGAGGGGGGGCAGTTGCCCTTAATCCAGCGCCTGCCGCGCAAGCGCGGGTTCACCAACCCCTTTAAGACGGAATACAGCCTGGTCAGGCTGGATAAGCTCGGCGTCTTCGAGCCCGACAGCGAGGTGACGCCGGAGAAGCTAGTCGCCGCGGGGATAATAAAGTCTCTGAAACACCCGGTTAAGGTTCTGGCCGGCGGCGAGCTGGAAGTAGCCCTGACGGTGAAGGCTAACAAGTTTTCGGCGGCGGCTAAAGCCAAGATAGAAGCCGCCGGGGGCAAAGTGGAGGAGGTGGGCAGTGGCCCAGAAGCAAAGTAGACCGCGACTGCTGCAGGCCATGATTGACGCCTTCAGTCTGCCCGATTTGAGGCGGCGGATTCTTATTACCATCGGCATCCTGATAATCTTCCGCTTCGTGGCTCACGTGCCTCTGCCTGGTGTAGACCTCGATGCCTTGAAAGAACTGTTCGATAGCAACGCCCTGCTGGGCATGCTCGACATGTTCAGCGGCGGCGCCATGAGGCGCTTAAGCGTGGCGGCGATGGGGGTTTACCCCTATATCACGGCGTCCATTGTTATGACGCTGCTGGTGCCTATTATCCCCAAGCTGAGGGCTATTTCTCAGGAAGGGGAGGCGGGCCGAGACCGGATTAACCGTATTACCCACTGGCTGACCATTCCCCTGGCGGGGCTTTCCGGCTACGGACAGCTGGTCTATATGCAGCACGAGGGCGTTGTCGGCAGCGCCGCCATCCTGCCCATGTTGGCCATGGTGATGTCGATGATAGCCGGCACCATGTTCCTGGTCTGGCTGGGCGAGCGTATTACCGAACACGGTATTGGCAATGGGATATCCATAATCATTTTTGCCGGCATTGTCGCCGGCTTGCCCCAGATGATACAGAGCGGTTTCCTGGCTAAGGAAAACTTCGGCGGTCTGGCCATCTATATTGTTATTGCTTTAGCCACCACCGTGTTTATCGTCTATTTTATCGAAGCCCACCGCCGCATCCCCGTCCAGTATTCAAAGAGCGTATTTCGCGGCGGGCGCATGTACCGGCAGGCGGGCTCGACCCATATACCGCTGCGGGTGAACACGGCGGGGATGATACCCCTTATCTTCGCTATGTCGCTGGTTATCTTCCCCGGCGTGGTGGCTAACTACTTCGCCGCTCCCGTGGGAGCCGACCCCAACTTCGCCAACCTTATCGTCAACCTGTTTAATCCCAATGCGGCGTTGCCGCTGGGCTTGTTCTACTGGGGGCTTTATTTCCTGCTCACCGTGGGCTTCGCCTTCTTCTATACCATGGTCATCTTCGAGCAGCAGGATTTGCCCAATACCCTGCAGCGGCAGGGCGGATTCATCCCCGGTATCAGGCCGGGGCCGCATACTAAAGAATATCTGGACGGGGTGATTAAGCGTATCACCTGGGCCGGGGCTTTGTTCCTGGCGGTAGTGGCGGTGATACCCTTTGTCGCCCGCGAGGTCACCGATGTTCAGGTGATACAGCTATCCAGTATGGGTATGCTTATCGTGGTCGGCGTGGTTCTGGATACCATGAAGCAGATGGAGGCGCAACTGGTTATGCGGCGCTATGAGGGCTTCATTAAATAGGGATAATGGTGTATATTGTTTTTCTGGGAGCTCCGGGCGCGGGGAAAGGAACACAAGCCGCCAGTGTGGCGCGAAAGCTAAAACTGGGTTATATCGCCACCGGCGACCTGTTTCGGCAGGCGTTGGAGCGGGGGACCGAGCTGGGACTAGCGGCGAAGTCCTATATGGAGAAGGGGGTGCTGGTTCCCGACCAGATAACGATAGACATGGTCCTGGAGCGGATTTCGGCTCCGGATAGTGGGGGAGGGGTGGTCTTCGACGGCTTTCCCCGCAATCTGAAGCAGGCAGAAGCCCTGGACGAAGCCCTGTCCCGTCAGGGCAAGGCGATAGATAAGGTGGTGCATATCGAGGTATCGGAAAAGGAGTTGCTGGGGAGGTTGAGCGGGCGGCGGGTCTGCCGACAGTGCCAGGCGCCGTGCCACATAAGCGATTCCCCTCCCCGGGTGGAGGGGCGGTGCGATAGGTGCGGCGGTGAGCTCTACCAGCGCCCCGACGATACCGAAAATAGCATCAAGAAGCGGTTGGAGGTCTACTCGGATGAGACCGCTCCGCTTATCGACTATTACCGCCGGGCCGGCAAGCTGCTGGAGATAGCCGGTGATGGGGGCGTGGCGGCGGTGGGGAAGAGAATAGTTGCCGCTCTGGGCGGAGAACGTTTATAGTTAAATGAGTATCATTATTAAATCGGAGCGAGAGATTGCTCTGATGCGACAGGCGGGAAAGATTGTGGGCACGGTGCTCGACATCTTGAGCCGAAGGGTGAAACCGGGTATGAAAACAAAAGAACTGGATGTAATCGCCGCCGAGGCGGTGGAGAGACTGGGGGGTACCCCCTCGTTTAAGGGATACCGGGGGTTCCCGGCCAACCTTTGCGTCTCGGTCAATGACGAGATAGTGCACGGCATACCCGGCGAGCGCGTTTTGCGAGAAGGTGATATAGTATCACTGGACTTCGGCGCCATTTATCAGGGTTTTCACGGCGACGCCGCCGTTACCGTGGGGGTAGGGGAGATAGCCCCGAAGACTAAGAGGCTTATGGACACTACCCGGGGGGCGCTGGAGGCGGGTATCGCCGCCGCCCATCCCGGAGCCAGGCTGGGGGATATCTCGGAGGCGATACAGAGCTACGCCGAGGGGAAGGGCTATTCGGTGGTGCGCGAGTATACCGGTCACGGTATCGGGCGCGAGATGCACGAGGAGCCGCAGATACCCAACTTCGGGGTGGCGGGGACGGGGCCGGTGTTAAAGAAGGGCATGACCATTGCCCTGGAGCCGATGGTTAACCTGGGTGACTGGCATACGCGGGTCGGCGACGACCAGTGGACGGTATCGACCGCCGACGGCAGCCTTTCCGCCCACTTCGAACATACGATTGCTATCGCTGGTGCGGGAGCCGAGGTGCTTACCGCCAGAGAAGGAGTTTATGCCTAAGAAAGAGGCCATTGAGGTCGAAGGCACGGTGGTTGAGCCCTTGCCCAACGCCATGTTTCGGGTTGAGCTGCCTGACGGCCACAAGGTTCTGGCCCACATTTCGGGCAAAATAAGATTGCATTACATTAGAATCCTGCCCGGGGATAAGGTCCTGGTGGAGCTTTCCCCCTACGACCTGAACCGGGGGCGGATTACCTATCGTTTTAAGTAGTGCGGGGAAGTAGTTATGAAAGTAAGAGCTTCAGTTAAAGTTATGTGTGAAAAGTGCAAGATAGTGAAGCGGCGTGGGGTGGTCAGGGTTATCTGTTCCAACCCCAAGCATAAGCAGAGGCAGGGCTAAGCCCTGTCTTGAGGAGGATTGTAGATGGCGCGTATAGCCGGAGTTGATATACCGAAGAATAAGCAGGTCTTGTTCTCGCTGCAGTATATCTATGGCATCGGGTCTACCTTGAGCCACAAGATTCTGGCCCAGGCTAAGGTCGACCCCTATACCAAGGTGAGCGAGCTGGCCGAAGAAGAGGTCAATCGTCTGCGCGAGATTATCGATAAGGAGCATAACGTCGAGGGAGAATTAAGGAAAGAGGTCGACCTCAATATAAAGCGCCTCATCGAAATCGGCAGTTACCGGGGCACAAGGCACCGCCACGGTTTGCCGGTGAGGGGGCAGCGAACCCGGACTAATGCCCGCGCCAAGCGCGGTTCCCGCAAGACGGTAGCTGGCAGGGGACAGCATCGAGGCGTGACCAAGAAGTAATTGAGGTTATAATCAAAGGGGAGGTAGCATGGCTCAGAAGAAGCGCAATAAATCGAGAAGGCGGGAAAAGAAGTCCATCCCTGTGGGGAGGGCTTATATCTCGTCCAGCTTTAATAATACTATAGTTACCCTTACCGACCCCCAGGGCAATGTTATCGCCTGGGGAAGCTCGGGCTCGGCCCGATTTAAGGGTTCGCGCAAGGGCACCCCTTATGCGGCGCAGTTAGCCGCCCGCGACGCGGTGCGCAAGGGTATGGAGCACGGCCTGCGCCAGGTGGAGGTCTACGTTAAGGGGCCGGGCAGCGGGCGCGAGGCGGCGATTCGTTCCCTGCAGGCTTCGGGGCTTAACGTTACCAGCATCAGGGATGTAACGCCTATCCCGCATAACGGCTGCCGGCCGCGTAAGAGGAGGCGGGTGTAGATGGCCAGATACGCATCAGCGGTTTGTCGCCTGTGTCGGCGCAGCGGCGAGAAATTAATGCTTAAGGGCAGTCGCTGCTTTACCCCCAAGTGCGCCTTCGAACGGCGCGCCAAGCCACCGGGGCAGCAGCCCATTCGGCGGCGGCGGCTCTCCGACCGGGGGGCACAGCTTAGGGAGAAGCAGAAAGCCCGCTATAGCTACGGCATCCTGGAAAGGCAGTTCCGGCGCCTTTTCGGGCAGGCGGAGCGGCAGATAGGCATCACTGGTGAAAACCTGCTGGTGCTGCTGGAGAGGCGGCTGGATAATGTCGTCTATCGGCTGGGTTTTGCCGATTCGCGCGCCCAAGCCCGCCAGCTGGTCCAGCACGGGCATATTATCATTAACGGACGCAAGAACGATATACCTTCCTCTTTAGTCAAGGAAGGCGACGTCATCGGCTGGAGTAAGAGGAGCACCAAGACCAGTTATTACCAGCAGGTGGCCGACAATATCGAAAGCAAGGTTATCCCCAACTGGTTGAGCCTGGACGGGGAAACTCTGGTGGGTCGGGTTTTATCTACGCCCACCCCTGAGGACGTCGAGGCTAAATTCCAGGGGCAGAGCATAGTTGAGTTTTATTCACGGTAAGTCACCTGATAGGGAGGTAGCACGTTGTCTCGTTTGGCTATCGCCAATATAGAGTGTGTGGACAGCCAGGATAACTTCGGCCGTTTCCACGTCGAGCCGTTGGAAAAGGGCTTTGGCGTTACCTTGGGCAATGCCCTGCGGCGCGTGCTCCTGGGCTACCTTCCCGGAGCGGCGGTGACCAGGGTTAAAATCGATGGGATTCAGCACGAATTCTCCACCATACCCTTTGTCAAGGAGGACGTCACCGAGTTTCTGCTCAACATTAAGGCGCTGAGGTTAAAGTCCCTTTCCGAACAGCCGGGAAAGCTGATGCTGGAGGTGGAGGGTGAGAAGCGGGTTACCGCCGCCGATATTGCCGCCTCCACCGACTTTGAGATTGCCAACCCCGAGCTTTACCTGGCCACCCTTGATTCGTCCGAAGCCAAGCTCTCGGTGGAGCTTGATGTCGAGCTGGGCGAGGGCTACCGCGAGGCGGAGTCGGGCGACAACATGCCCGTGGGGACGATTCCCATCGACGCTGTCTTTACTCCGGTACGCAAGGTCAACTTTAACGTCGAGCCGGTTCACGTCAGTCGGGAGATGCGACGGGAGCGGCTGGACCTGGAGGTCTGGACGGACGGCACCATAACACCGGTGGGCGCCATCAGCCGCGGCGCCGATATTATGGTGGAGCAGCTAATGCCCTTTATCGATTACGCTAAGGTTTCCCGCCTGGAGGAGGAAAAAGAGATGATTCGCGCCTCCATCAGCGAGGAGAAATACGATATGCCGGTGGAGCAGCTCGACCTTTCCGTGCGCACTATGAACTGCTTGCGGCGCGGCGGCATCGCCACCGTGGGCGAGCTGATAAGCCGCGGCGAGAAGGGGCTGCTCGCCCTGCATAATTTCGGGCAGAAGTCCCGGCAGGAGGTAGAGGAGAAGCTGGCGTCGATGGGGCTTTCCCTGGCGCCTGCGGTCAAGGAGGACGAGAGTGAGGAGGCAGACTAAACGATATGAGGCATAATGTAGCTGGTAGGAGACTGGGTCGGTCTTCGGCGCACCGCAAGGCGCTCTACCGCAACCTGGTCACCGACCTCTTAAACTATGAGAAGATTACTACCACCGAGGCTAAGGCTAAGGAAGTACGCGGCCTGGCGGAGCGGATGATTACCCTGGGCAAACAGGGGGGACTGCCCGCCCGCCGACAGGCGCTGGCCTTTATCCTTGATGAGAAGGTGGCGGATAAGGTGTTTACCAACCTGGCCCCGAGGTACGCCGAGCGCCCGGGCGGGTATACCCGCCTCACTAAGGTTGGCCCCCGGTTGGGCGACGGGGCGCTGATGGTGCAACTGGAACTGGTCGAGTAGGGAGGTTTGTGTGGCCGATACCACCAAGATTTTATTAGTTATGGAATATGACGGCACTCATTACCACGGCTTCCAGTGGCAGGACGGCCTGCCCTCTGTTCAGGGGGAGGTCGAAAAAGCCCTGACCAAGCTTACCGGGGAGAGGCGGCGGGTGATGAGCGCCAGCCGCACCGATGCCGGCGTCCATGCTTGTGGCCAGGTGGTCAGCTTCCGGACGGGGTCGGCGCTTTCCACAACTAGCTTTGTCAGCGGGCTGAACCACTATCTGCCCACCGATATCGCCGTCAAGGCGGCTTATAGAAAAAACGATGCGTTCAACGTCCGGCGGGAAGCCATCAGCCGGGAATACAGCTACTATGTCCTGAACCGCCCCACCCGCTCCCCGATTCGGGAGGGCTTTGCCTACCTGGTGGTGGGTGAGTTGGATATCGAAGCCATGAACCAGGCCTGCCTGACGCTGGTCGGCGAGCACGACTTCGCTTCTTTTGCCGGCCGCAACGGGGCTAGCGTTAAGAGCATGGTGAGACGCGTCTTCCGCGCCGAGGTGACCAGGGACGGAGAGCTGGTTGCCTTTAACATATCAGCCAGCTCCTTCCTGCTACACCAGGTGCGCAATACAGTGGGGGCGCTTATCAGGGTGGGCCAGGGCAAGATGACCATTGATGAATTTAATAGTATACTCGAAGCCAGGGAGCCGGCGCTGGCGGGACCGACCGCCCCGGCTTGCGGGCTATTTCTTAACCGGGTGAATTACCCCGCTCCTTTGGAGAATAGTGATGAAAACCTATAGCACCAAAGCTTCTGAGATTGAGCGCCAGTGGCACGTGATTGACGCCTCGGGCAAGATTCTGGGCAAACTGGCCACCGAGGCGGCTAAATTGCTCATGGGCAAGCATAAGCCGACCTTCAGCCGCCACCTGGATACGGGCGATTTCGTCGTCATTATCAACGCCGAAAAGGTCCGTTTTACCGGCAAGAAGGCGGAGCAGAAGCTCTATCACAGTCATTCGGGATACCCCGGGGGGCTTAAAACTATCAATCTGGAGAGGTTGATGGAGATCCATCCCACCCGGGTGATTGAACATGCCGTCAAGGGCATGCTGCCCCACAATCGTCTAGGGGCTAAAATGCTGAAAAAGCTCAAGGTCTATGCCGGCGAGGAGCATCCTCACCTGGCTCAGACCGGGGCTAGCTCAAAGGGGGCTTAGAGAGTGGTTCAGACCGAGAAGAAGCAAAGCTATTTTTACGGAACGGGACGGCGCAAGACGTCTGTTGCCCGGGTGAGGCTGGTGCCGGGCACCGGTGAGATTATCATCAACGGCATCCCTTATGAGCAGCTGTTCGTTCGCGCCGAGCACCGCCGCATAATAACCAAGCCGCTGCTGGTTACCGAGAGCCTGGGCAAGTATAATACCGTGGTCAAGGTGGCGGGGGGTGGCATAACGGGGCAGAGCGGCGCCATCTCTCACGGTATCGCCCGCGCCCTGGTAAAAGCCGACGAGAGCCTGAAGCCGGTACTGCGCCAGAACGGGCTGCTCACCAGAGACCCCCGGGTCAAAGAGAGGCAAAAGCCTGGGCTCAAGCGGGCGCGCAAGGCACCTCAATACACCAAGCGCTAGAGTCCGCTCCCCCAAAATTCCCTTGACGCCTAAAGTTACGGCGGGTATAATCCCTTTGTGTCTTGATGCCGAAGTGGCGGAATGGCAGACGCGCTACGTTCAGGGCGTAGTGTCCGTAAGGGCGTGAGAGTTCAAATCTCTCCTTCGGCACCATTTTCACTGGGGCGCTTGTAGCTCAGATGGATAGAGCGCAGCCCTGCGGAGGCTGAGGCCGTGGGTTCGAGCCCCGCCAAGCGCGCCACTGCGGGCGGTTAGCTCAGTTGGTTAGAGCACCTGCTTTACACGCAGGGGGTCAGAGGTTCAAGTCCTCTACCGCCCACCATAAAGGTAATATTATTACCTTACCTTAGATTGCAATTTTCCCTCTTTGTGACTTAATAGTCGTCTGTTTAAGCTCAATAAGCGGGTAATTGTGTTACCTGAAGCAGTTAGTAACTAAGCACCTATCCTTAAGGCTTATGGTTTATCTGTTGTAGAGGTGCTGAGTCAGAATAACCGGTCATAGAGCAGGACCACTTAGGCCAAGCTTTCATTCCAATTTCTGCTTCTCCGCTCGTCGCCTTTTAGGTCTAATAGCCAGCACAGGAATGCCCGGTTCCCTGATAACCTCGTCAGCGACACTTCCCATGATAGCTCGCTTTAGTCCACTCTTGCCGCTGGTGGTCATAACGACAAGGTCCACGGATTCGTCTTGGCAAAACTTTATAATAGCCTTCGTTGGCTCTCCTGATAAAATATGATAAGAACCTTTCCCGCCGTGTTTGGTAACTTCGCGAAGTTTCCTTCGAAGATAGCGATTTGCACGGGCAATATCTCTTTTCTCTTGCTCCCTTGCTGATTCAACGAACAACTGAGTGGCAGTCGGGCTCGACATAGCAGCACCGCCACCACTCAATGTGACCAACGAAGTTGGGGGGACTGCTTGAAATAGCATCAATTCTCCACCGAAACGTTTCGCAATTTCAATATCATATATGAGTGCTCGCCCACTGAATCGGGAACCATCCAGCGGAACTAGTATCTTTTTAAACATTTTATACTCCTTTTCTCAGGCATCTGGATGCCTGAGATTTTAATAACATATGTAGCATGCCCGATACGTGAGTGAAAGTATCCTCATCCTTTCGGTCATCCAAAACCCGTACCACCGTGAAGCTGGGTTCACCTGCTTTTACTCTTCCAATGCATCTTCCCTTCAGGTATTCTGGCTCAACTCGTGAAAGGAAATCTTGAGCTTGACTTTGGTTTTCGTCGCCTCAAGCACATCTTTGGTCGCAAAGAAGAGGTCTTCATCAGGTGCTTTGCGGCGGACGGCAAATTTGGTAATTTCCCCAGTCCAGGTGTTTCGCATCAGGTGGTCTACTGTGCCTAAGACCTTGCCGTTTCTATCTATTACCTTAGCCCCGAACTCTACTTCCATTTCTTATAACTAAGTCCCTTTCGTCTTCCAGTAGTGACTCCAGCACTTACAAAGACGATACATTCATGGCCAGTACCACCTTACATGGTGCTCATCGTAGTCCGTATGTCTGTGTGTAAATTTGGCCGTGGCTGCTTCTATCGCATCTGCTGCCTTCCAGCTCATTCTACTATCCTCAATACAATTGTCAATCCTCATTCTGAGCCAGCTGTCAGATGAGGACGTCTCCCATGAATTAGCCTTGGGGAAATATATTGCGAACCTTGGCAAATATCCCTTTTCGTATTATCATAGATGGGAACGAAAAGGAGAGAGACTATACCGCGCAAAAGGCCGCCCGTATTCTACCCTGCCCTGCTCGTCATTGACATGCAGAACGGCTTCTGCATGCCCGGGGGGTCCTACGAAGAGTACGGGAAGCATATCGGCGCTGACTTCGAGGCGTACCGCAAAATCATCCCCAATATCGCCCGCTTGATAGCCGCCTGCCGGGAAATGAAGGTGCCCATTTTCTATACCCAACAGGTAAGAGAGGCTTCGGGCATAGACCTTTACACGCGACTGCACCGAATCATACCCAACCGTAGGGCGGAATTCCTCAAGATACCCTCCTGTATCCGGGGAACCTGGGACGCTGAGGTACTTGACGAACTCCGGCCCACCGAGGAGGACCATATAGTCATCAAGCGGCGGGACTCCGCCTTTCAGGATACAGAGCTCGACCTCTGGCTGAAGAGCGCCTACGTCGACACGCTGATAATGACCGGCGTGGACACCGGCATCTGTGTGGACAATACCCTGATGGACGGCTTCAACTTGGGTTACGACATCATATTGGTGGACAACGCCACGGCGTCATCCTGGCCGGAGTTGGCCAAGGCTACCAAAATCAAGGTGAAGGGCTCCTATGGCTGGGTTCTGAAAACGGCCAAGCTTATCGAGATGATGGGCACATACAAAAAGGGAGAGGGCGCCTTTAAGTTCCCGGTACAGCCTGCCCCGGCTATAATAACAACCAGTAAAAACCGGCGGTTTTCCCCTTAGGCATTCTCTCTCAACTCGTGAAGGGAAATTTTAAGGCTGACTTTAGTTTTCGTCACCTCGACTACATCTTTGGTCGAAAAAAAGAGGTCTTCATCAGGTGCTTTGCGGCGGACGGCAAATTTGGTAATTTCCCCAGTCCAGGTGTTTCGCATCAGGTGGTCCACTGTGCCTAAGACCTTGCCGTTTCCATCTATTACCTTGGCCCCGTATTCTATTTCCATTCTTTATAACTAAGTCCCTTTTCGTCTTCCATATAACCAAGTTCATTATGGCCAGTACCATCTTACATGGCGCTCATCGTAGTCTGTATGTCTATGTGCAAGCTTTGCCGTGGCTGCTTCTATCGCGTCTGGTGCCTGCCGTGCCACATTAAGCAAAATAAATACGGCCTGCGACCGAATGCTCGTACTGTTATCGCTACGGTCTCTGAGGAGCTCTATGAGCTTCGGGACGAAGGCACTTACTGCCTGAGGCTCTTCCTCTGAGATTACAGCCAGAATAAAACAAGCCCTAAATCTGACGATTGAGTCGGAATCATCAAGGAACTGCCCCATGCTGGCCCGGATTTCGTCGTGTGCCCACGCCGCTTGTGCCAGACTTACCTTCTCGTCATAGCTGGCACCTTTGAACCCTTTTAACACTTGTAAAAAGTGTTCTTTCGTAGCTGACTGACGATTAGTTCGGCGAGCTAGCATCCTAGCACCTCTCGATTTATATCTGTTTTCTTCGGGACTTCTTGGCTCATTCTCGACACCTCCTCTTTTATTACGTATTAAGTGTCAATAGACTAAACAGTGAGAGTTCGACGAGTTGAGCGTTTCTCCACCGTAAGCTGCATACCGTCATAGGCAAAATGTATCCCCTGGTTCTCCACCTCCAGGGCACAGTAATCGTCGTAGCTTCGGTTCCAGTGTTCCTCCAGGTGCATAAAGATGACCTCTTTAGCCTGAAGGCGAGCTGCCAGGCTCATCGTCTGCTCAAAGGTATAGAGGTTTTTCCGGGTGAGGTGCTCCGCGGGATAGCGAAAGCCGTGCTTAAGCCCCGTTTCGAATATACCGGGCTGAGTAATGAGAAGATCGGGGCGCTGGACTTCATCCCGGTTCTCGGGGAAGGGCTTGATGTCACAGGGAGCGTAGACCACCCTACCCCCCGACTTCTCGAAGACGTAAACGAAAACCGGCTGGGAATTCCGCTCTACGGGGATGGCCGTGAGCCGGACGTCGCCGAGTTGCACCCTATCCTCAAAGGTCTTTAGCTCGACAAAACCCCTCTCTCGGTAGAAATCGATAAACGGCCCGTACTGGGAGCTGAGCTTTTTGATATTTTCGTTTAACGCTTCCGGCAGCAAAAGGCAAATCTGCTTTTCCGGATAGGCGCGCCAGGTGCGGAAATCCAGCGCTATCTGCTCCACCACGCGGAAGCCTTCTACATGGTCGGGATCTAGATGGGTAAAGGTGAGGTAGTCTACATGGTCTATTGCCGAGCGGTTTAGCTGGAGGACAATCTCCGCTGGTGTATCGATTAACAGGTTTATATCGTGCAGAAAGGCCGAGGGACCGCTTCGGGCGTAGGGAATCCCCTTCTCCCTGGCTTCTTGGCAAATAGGACGCTGGCAAAGTGGCTTAGGGATGACAGCACAGCCTCCCGAGCCCAGGATGGTCCATTTCATTTTTTACCTCGCCTCGGTGGATGTCTCCTCGCGGGTATGTTTCAGATCGCCGTCCATAGTACCCCTGACCCGCTCTCTTTCCTCCTCGAAATCGAAGCCCGTCCAGATACCGATAGAGCCGAGTACCGAGTCCTGGGGGTGGTAATGACGGAAGATTTTATAGTAGTAGGCGGCCTCGCGGCTGTTGATAGTGGCTTTGGGGTTTTCCGCCTTGATGCGCTCGAATTCGTCCTGGCTGACCTCGCTTTCGGCCAGTCTTTCGCCAAGGCTCTCGCAGCCAGCGCCCTGGGTATACTGCACCTTGTAGCGCCATAGTATATCATCGGGCAGGTAGCCCGTATCCTCGAACGCTTTGCGCAGGATCCATTTCTCTATCTTGTCGCCGACCTTCTCCGACTCGTGAATCTTGAGCTCGGGTGGAATCTTCATGGCCAGGTCGACCATAGCCACATCCAAGAAGGGCACCCTCAACTCCAGGTTGAAGTACATCCCCATGCGGTCGGCCCGCTGCAGGTTGATATTATGCAGGTTGCCGATGCAGCGTAAAGCTTCTTTATTGAGCACCTCCATTGGGTAGTGCTTCATGTAGTGATAGCCCGTGAAGAGCTCGTCGGCGCCCTCTCCGGTGAGCACTACCGTCACGTAGTCAGCCGCCAGCTTGCAGGTAAAGTAGCAGGGGACGGCGCAGCGCACCAGGGAGGGATCGTAGCTCTCCAGCTTCTTGATAACGATGGGCAGGGCCTCGTAGTATTCGTCCTCGGTAAATATTAGCTCATGGTGGCTTGAGCCGATATGAGCGGCGGCGATGCGTGACGCTTTCAGGTCGTCGCTTTCGTCACCATTGGCATCCTTCATACCCACGACGAAGGTATGGAGGTTCGGGATTTCCTCGGCGGCGATGGCGGCTACCAGGCTGCTGTCGATACCGCCGCTGCAGAAGGATCCCACGTGGATTTCCTTGTCGGAAAGCAGCCTTTTCTTAACGGCGTCGATAAAGGTCTCTCTGATGAGCTTGCACGTTTCTTCAACATCGGTAAGCAGATGGTCTTCGATTTCAGGAAGCTGGTAGTACTGCACGAACCCTTCTCTGGGGGTATAATAATGACCAGCCGGGAATTCGTGCACCTCATCTACACCCGCCAGTGTCATCGCTCCCAGCTCGGAGGTGAAGTAGAGTTTACCGTTGACATATCCGTAATATAATGGCTTGATACCAATGGGGTCACGGGCCAGCATGAAATCATCACCATCGAATATGGCGAAGGCGAACATCCCGTCCAGTTCCTTGACGCATTCGGAACCCTTTTCCTGATAGAGGTGCAGGATAACCTCGCTATCGGATGCGGTTGCAAACTGGTATTTTTTCACCAGCTTTTCTCTGAGCTTACGGAAGTTATAGATTTCTCCGTTACAGATAATGCCTGTCCGGCCCCCGTTGGCCAGAATCGGCTGGTGCCCCTTCATCACATCGACAATGGAGAGCCGGGTATGACCAAAAACCACGTCGTTGAAGGTATGGATGCCGCGGTCATCCGGCCCCCGGTGGGGCAGTGCGTCCAGCATTTTATTTATTGTCTCTCTATCTTTTACTCCAAAACACCCAGCTATACCACACATTAATCAGTCACCTACCTTAAATACAATCTATAGTGAATTCACCTTGGCGCCTTCGAACTCATCCAGCACCTTGACGGCTTGAAAACTATCAACACAATAGGCATCGGCGCCTATTTTTTGGGCATAGTCATCAGATACCGCCGCTCCTCCGATGAGGACCTTGACCCCATCTCTTAAGCCTTTGTCCTTGAGGGCTTCGATAACCACCCCCATCTCGGGCATGGTCGTGGTCAGCAGCGCCGATAGACCCAGGTAATCGGGGCTCTCTTTTTCGACAAAGTCAACTATCTTCTCCGCCGGTGCGTCTGCGCCCAGGTCATGCACCTCATAGCCCGCTCCTCTGAGCAAAATGGCCACGATGTTCTTGCCAATGTCGTGGATATCTCCCTTCACAGTAGCGATGGCGAATTTCCCCTTGGTCTCAACATTAGATGCCTCAAGCAGCGGTTTGAGAATCTCCATAGCCTCGCCCACCGCATCCGCCGAAGCCAGCATATCGGGGATAAAGTATTCCTTGGTGGAGAATTTCTCCCCCACCACCCGCATCCCCGCGGTCAGAGCCTGGCTGATTATATCCGCCGGCGAGATGTTTTTCTCCAGCGCTAGCCGGGTCAACTCCACCACCCCCGGTGTACCCGATAGCTCCTCGCCTATACCCGCATCTTGCTGGGTCTTCCTCCCCTGGATAACGTTCTCTTTAAGCCTAGCAATAATCTCGTTTTCAGTCATTTCTACTTCCTTTCCTGGTAAAAGTTTAATCGGGGCAAAAGCCCGGGAATCTCCTTAAATATCTTGGCCGTGGTATCCTTGTCTATATGCTCCACCGGTTTGTCCAGCAGCTCGTTCATCCTCTGGTAGGCCAGAGCGAAAACATGATCGCTTTCGCCATCCCCTTCAAAGGGATAGGGCGGCGAGATTTCTCCGCTGCGCAGCATCGGCCGAATGTAGCTAATGTATAGCTTCCGCGGTGTCGCTACCGTCTCTCTTATCTGCTTCAGAACCCCGTCCAACTCTTGAGTATCAATCCGCGGGGTCTTGAGGAAAAACTTGAGCATTTGGAAGTGGGCATCATCCAGAACCGCCTGGAGCAGGCAGAAAACGGCGTTGCAGTCGAGGAGACCATAGGCGCAGTGCAGGAACTGGGGTCCGCTTAGGGTCACCACGATGTCCGAGAACAACCTCTCTATCGATGCCTGCTGGCCAGGTATCTTGGTATCGCAGACGCCCGATGTGGAATAGTTGGGTATCTTGTAGAAACGCGCCATCTGAACACAGTCAATGTTGTACTGGCTGGTCTCCACCGAGCCGTAGGAATCGCCCAGGGTATCCATCCGCGCCCTCACCGGCACGCTTCCGTAGAGCATCGGCGTCCCTTTGTTCACCAGCTGGCCCAGCGTTATGCCAGCCAGAACCTCGGCGTTTATCTGGGCCATAATGCCCGCCTCTTTGATGGGAGCCGTCGTTCCCGCCTGGGGGGATGAGGAGACGGCTACGGGCAGCCCCCGGCGGCAGATCTCAATAAAGCTATCGGTGGTATCGGCAACAAACTGCAGTGGGCTCTTGACCAGACAGGTGATAAAGGAGATGATGGGGTTTTCTTTGAGCGCTTCCTTGCCTCCGGCTATGAGCTCAGCCATTCTAACCACGTTGTCCAGCTGTTCCAGCTTGGTCAGCCCCGACATAAAGTGCTTGGTGGTGTTATTCAGCGAGGCGAAGAACTTGTTTATGTCCTTATTGTCCTCGGTGATGTCTTCGTCCTGGATGTTCACGGTGCGGATGTAGCCGTCCAGCGTCTCCAGGTGCTCGCAGACATGCGCCGACTGGCAGAGGTCAGCCACGGTGCCGCGCCGGGGATGAAACTCCGGCACCTTAATCTCAACACTACTATCGGACTTCTTGACATAGCTGGGGAAATCGACATCCAGCCAGATATTGGTCTCCGAGCCGGAGATAAAATAGACCCTCGGCTCGTCGCCCTTCATTATCAGGGCGTTATCTGGGTTTCTGGCGCCCAGCTTGACCGTCTTGGGGGCGCTATCAAGGGCCTCTTTAACCAGTTTTGGTGGTATCTTTATCTGCCAGCAGGGACGGCCACCGGAAGAATCAGTGGTAACCTCAGCCCCGTAGTCGTTGAAAATTTCGGCCGCCTGCTTACTAAAGCAAATCAGGCCAGGGTCAATCAGTATCTGCAAGGAAGCCAGGTGAATCTGTTTCAACTGCTCCTCGGTAATTCTCTCATATGGATTAGTGACCAGTATTCCTTCTCTGGGCAATTTATTTCTCCTCTAATATCTCAATCAATAATGCCTTCTATTTCCGAAACTATCTGCTGCCTTGTTTCAGCGGGCAGGTGGTATTGGGGCTCAGCCATAAGCCGCCGTACTCTTTTAGCTGCCTTCTGCCAGATAGCTTTTCCTCCCTTGGCCTCCCACTCCTCACGACTGTTCTGGTCGCTTAGAGTAGGTCGGTAGTGCTCGCGGCGCATAAAGTTCCGGGTATGCCTGGCGGCGACGAAGTTGCCCCCCGGCCCCACCTCCTTGATAAGGTCAAAGGCCAGGGTGCTATCGTTGACCTTGATGCCGGAAACTGCCCTCATCACCATGCCCAGTATCTCGTTATCGATGACGAACTTCTCGTAACAGGCTGTTAACGCGAATTCCATCATCCCGGCGGCATCGTGGATGAAATTGGCGCCAGACAGGGCACAGAGCAGGCTGGTTAGAGCTGACTCGTAGCCGCTCTGGGCGTCCAGCACCTTAGAATCGGTCATACCGCCGGTAGCGTAGAAGGGAAGATGGTAAAACTGCGCCATCTGGGCACCGGCGGCATTTAACAGCCCCATTTCCACCGAGCCGGCCAGGTACTTGAAGTCCATGAGGTAGGTGTTGGTCGCCACCGAGCCGAAGATGACCGGCGTCCCCGGATTGACAATCTGGGTAAGCATTACCCCCATCAGTGAGTCCGCCGTCTGGATCACCAGGTTACCGGCCAGCGTTACCGGCGAGGTCGCCCCGCACAGCGGCTCAGCCGGGCAGACCACAGGGATACCTCTTTGGGCAATCTCAATTACAAGATCGCCGTACTGGGCGTCCATTTTTAAGGGGCTTATGCTGCAAGCTACCATGGATATGAGAGGGCGCTGGCGCAGTTTCTCAGCGGAACCAGCTGCTATCTCAGCCATTCGTAGCACCTGCTTAATCCCGTCCAGGGTATAAACCCCACCCATGATATGTTTGGTGGTATTGTCCAGACCGGCAAAGAAGCGATTTACATCAACCTGCTCCATAGGGAGTTCATTAGGATAAGTGGGCAGCATAAAGAGATGGATATTATCCAGGCGGTTGACCAGCCTGGTGATACGCTTCAGGTCTTCCAGGGTAGCCGACCGCTTCTGCTTGGTCGCCGGCTCATAGATATAAAGGGCGGTGCCCCCCGTCCCGGTGTAAACCCGGTTGTCGCCGAGGTAGATGTCATGCTTTTCTTCCTGGCCACAGAGCTTGACCTCGGGCGGCGCCATCCCTATCAGCTTCCGGGCTTTCGCCTGCGAAAGGCGCACCCGCTGTTCTTTCTTGTCCACCCAGGCTCCGGCCTGCTCAAAGAGCTGAAGAGCTGCCTCCGAGTTTACCTCAAAACCCACTTCCTCAATAACCCGCATCACCGTCTGGTGTATCTTTAATATGGAATCTTCAGTTAGAGGACGGTAACTACCGCTGACTAATCCTTTTCTAATCATAACTAAACTATATCTTCTACCTCTACTTCATTAAGCTTGGGGCAAATAACTAAAAGAAAACCAGTAAATAGGCATCAACCAATGAGAAATCAGGCGTAAAAAGTAAGGCTCAGGGGTACAGGGTTAAAATCGGGGGGATACTGGCGCGCCCGGATTGAATATGATCCGGTTCTTCACTCAGATGTCTGCTGGAGAATGGGAAGGGAGTATAAAGCCCGCAACCGGTAAATCACTCGGTTTCCTTGGTAAATTTTTTTCACGACCACACCTCCCCGTTTAATCGGACTTTACGTTACAGTTCATAATAACACTGCAGCCTCTCTTTGTCCAATGATGGTGTTTAGCAGGGGAGACGCCGACGGATGTCGAGAGGGTTCCAGATTCGTTATACAATAAGCCAGATTTTTACAGCTAATTTACATAAGTAGACTGTTATGATACACTGTAAACCTGACCCGCATAAGCCATGATTCCCGATGAGATTATGCAACATGAAAGTAAAGGTTGTTACCGACAGTACTGCTGACCTGCCACCCCAGTTAGCTAAAGAACTGGGTATTACCATTGTGCCAGTCTATCTGCGTTTTGGGGATGAGGTCTATCGCGACCGGGTGGACATCAGCGAGGACGAATTTTACCAGAGGTTGTTAGATGGCCCTATACACCCCAGCACCACACAGCCATCTCCACAGGATTTTGTCGATGTCTATAAGAACTTGTCTCGAGGGGCTGATGGGATTATTTCTATTCATGTCAGTAGCAAACTGAGTGGCACTTATAACTCAGCGTTACGTGGTAAGGAAGTAGTAGAAAAAGAGTGCCCTATTGAGGTGATTGACTCACAGGTAGTTACCATGGGTCTAGGGCAATTAGCTATAGTCGCTAATACCATTGCCGAGTCTGGAAAGAGCTTGCAGCATGTGGTAGAAGAGGTAAAACAAATGATTCCTAGCATCCATGTGCTTGGGCTCCTTGATACCCTAAAATACCTGGCTTTGGGTGGGCGTATTGGTAAGGTGCAAGCACTATTAGGCTCGGTATTGAGTGTGAAGCCAATGCTGACCATAAAAAATGGAGAACTGGTGCCGGCTGGCCGAGTTCGCAGCCGTGCTAAGGGCATAGACATATTATTTGACTTTGTGGAAAATGCTGTAGATATTCAGGATTTAGCCATTGTGTATAACACTGCACCTGATGAAGCGCAAGCCCTTATTGAGCGCATTGGCTCTATATTTCCTAAAGAGAGGATCAGGTTGGCAAGGCTGGGACCTGCGTTGGGAGTCCACACCGGGCCAGGCATATTATTTGTAGCTCTTAGGGGAAGAGACTGATCTTAGTTTCAGAGGCTACTGCTCAGTTTTCAGTTTTAATAATATACTCTGACTTATGCCGGTCAGAATAGCCGCCTTGTTTGCTCGGCAACACATTTCATCTTTTATTGACGAAATGTTTCAGGTGAACTAAAGTTAGGTAGTGGGTCTTCGATAGGATACAAGCAGCTGTTGTAGAGTTGGAACCAGTTGCTTTTTCTCGAAGAAAAGTTCGGGAACTGTCAACCAAGGCCCACCACAGCCTTAATTTTAGCCACAGAACTTAACAACAACCCCGAAAAGGGCACCTGCTTTCACCAAAATGCTTCCCAGAATGCACGCAATGTAGCACAAAGTTGTAGTGCTTTTTCTGGGCATGGTCTAAGCTATCAGTGTAAGGAGTTTGAAGTGATGACACTTCAGGAGGCACTGGTAGCTTATCAGACCTACGCCCGGGCGGAAGGCAAGAGCCCGAAGACCGTCGCCTGGGTTGTCTCCAGCGCGGGTTACTTTGCCGGAATTCCCCTGGCTGTCTCGGGAAGCACCAACCTGGTCAAAATACACAGTATCTAATTTACATTTGATTTTAGCCTCTGCAAAAAATTAACTATCCAGTACGCTTGCGAGTTTTCGTGTCTTAGGTATATTGGCTAGGCGCTCCTTTTGTCCCGTAGCATAAGAGACAGCTGTCGAGTTCGTGAAGTTAGATACACTCCACTGCACAATCTGGCTGAACGTTGGGTC
>Ga0307435_1000369_pt1 | contig 20146 bp, 13 predicted proteins | sample SalMarWE160470MG_FD_202164 | JGI IMG/M metagenome (GOLD analysis project Ga0307435, IMG submission 202164) | Salt marsh sediment microbial communities from the Plum Island Ecosystem LTER, Massachusetts, United States - WE1604-70 | ecosystem: Environmental > Aquatic > Marine > Intertidal zone >... | reverse complement strand
GTCACTGGCGTCATATTGGCAGGCGGACTGAGCACACGATATGGGGAAAATAAGGCCTTCCTCCAGATTGGCGGCGTTCGACTCATCGAACGCATCGCTGATGAGATGAAGGGGATCTTCCATCAGGTGATCTTGGTAACCAACCAAAAGAGGGATTTCGAGTACCTCAAATTACCAATGGTAGAAGACCTCATCAAGGGTTTGGGGCCCCTCGGGGGCATATACACCGGGCTGAGCGCCATCTCGGGGCAGGCGGGTTTCTTTGTAGCATGCGATATGCCGCTTCTCCACAAGGGCCTAATTCGGTATATGGTCGAGATTATCGATGCTTACGAGGCAGTAATTCCTTCAGTAGGTAAATGGGTGGAGCCTCTCCATGCAGTATACGCCCGGTCCTGTTTAACCAAGATCAAGGCCCTCATTGATGACAAGCGCTACCAGGTGAGGCTCTTTTACGATCGGTTGCGAGTCAGGTACGTGAGAGAGGATGAGATCAGACGATTCTGCTGCCCGCAGGAGGCCTTCTTGAATATCAACACGCCTGAGGAGTTTGACAGGATACAATCCATCATGAAGGCCCACGGCGGGGGAAGACAGAGATGATCATATCTGCTAACCAGCCGTTTTTCGCGCCTTTTACCGGTTTCTTCTCAAAGACCTGTCTCTCCGATACCATGGTCATCCTGGACGAGGTTCAATTCCCCCGGGGAAGCACGTGGATAACGAGGAATCGTTTTAAGAACGACAGGGGAACGCTATGGATGGCTATCCCCGTGTGGAGGAAGGGGTTGGGCCTCCAGAAGATCAATGAGGTAATGGTTTGCCCTGAGGGAAACTGGAGGAAAAAGCACCTGGAAAGCCTCAAGATCTCCTATGCGCATGCGCCCTATTTCAAGGAGCATGTGGATTTTTTGACAGAAGCCCTCTCAGGGAAATTCGAGAGACTCATCGACGTCAATATGAGTATTATCCGATACTTACAGACACATCTCATGGTTGATACACCTCTCATTATGCTCTCCGATTTAGGCATCAACAGCAAGGGGACCGTGCTTCTTGTTGATATATGCCGCACCCTGGGCGCATCCGGCTATCTCGCCCAAAGAAGCGCACAGAAGTATCTCGACAAGGGATTATTCGCCAATGCCGGCATACCACTCCATTTCTTTGACCCACCAGCGCCTGTGTATCCCCAGCTTTGGGGGGACTTTATCCGAAACCTCTCCGCCTTTGATCTGCTGTTCAACTGTGGCCCCAAAAGCAACGAGATCCTTTTCTCATAATCAAGCTTGTGGGTACAATACTCCTTCGCAACTCAATACAATGGAACAGGGAGATGTCTTTTTTTTGTCGTATGCCCTTTAAATAAAAGAGTCTGTAAGGTCCCGAAAAACGGGATGAATTGCAACCAATCTATGAATATATTATGCGGATTTGATTCATCCCGTCTTTCGGGACAATTGTCAAAGCATAATAAGGGCATAGCAAAAAAAGACATCTCCCTGTTCCTCGCATTCCTCGATTCTTTTAGGTACCTCATCCACTGGGTGAGGTACTAAGAGCCATAATACGGACCCAAAAAGGGCCGGGCCAGGGGATAGCACGCAAAAAACCTTGTATCATTATGTTTTATTGCTCGATCTCAGCATTGAAAGGAAACCTATCACATGCCTCGCAAACCTCCACCGATAACTTACGTATTTGATGTCCCCTGCCATCATATCGGAAACAATCCCCCGCATGGTCTTGCTCTTCTCCACAAGGGCAACCATAGTACCGATAAACTCATCCCGGTACAGGTATTGATAACTTCGAGATGCCTCGAGCAAGATACCGCCGATACGCTCCCTGCATATGTGCTGATAATGGGGTAAGCTGTTCTCTGTGATGCATGAAGCCAGGATATCGGCTGAACACAAGGCGTAGTAGATGCCTTCGCCGCTAATCGGATCTACGAATGAGGCTGCATCCCCGATCAATGCCCAATTCTCGGAACATATCCTTTGGCTACGGAATTTGTATGCGGAGAACACGGGAATGACGCCGCCCCGAAATGAAATTCCCTTGAGGTGACCGGGGAAATGGATCTGGATGTAGTGACGGAGCATGTCCTTCAAGATGTCGATCCCTTTGCCTGTTTCATGCCGGCACATGATGCCTACGCCAGTTCTGTCAACCCTCGGGAATGCCCAAAGGTAGCCCTTGAGATCAGGGAAAAACGTGAAGGTAGCAGAATCACCGGTGAGGTCAAGAAAGCACTCAAGGGCCAAAAAGCAATCAGGTTTCCCGGTTGGAATCCCCAGTATCTTTCGCGTCCTGCTCATTGCTCCATCCGCACCAACAAGGATCTCCGCCTCATACTCGTCGTGGTCCGTGGAAATCCTCCAGCGATTCCCCTCTCTAAAAAATTCCCATACCCTTTCTCCCCTGAAATGGGCGCCGAGCTCCCGGGCCGTCGTGAGCAGTGAGTAATCCAAGTCCATCCTGTTAAATATGGTCAACGGCTTCTCAAGCTCTACGGTAGCCATCCTGCCGCTCGGGGAATAAATCCCTATACTCCTTACCTCATTTCGAGGGCATGGCAGATCTTGAAGGAGGGGAAAATCTGCCATTGCTTTAGGGGTTACCCCGCCTCCGCATAACTTCTCGTGAGGTGCCCGAGGATCGAATATAATCGTATCTATGCCCCTCTTGCTCAAAAGATATGCGAGATAGGAACCACCGACCCCAGCACCTACTATGCCAACCTTGTACATAGCACCTGTGATCTCCCTTTAAGCCCTCATCCCCCAACAAACGGCGAGAAAGGATATCTCAGGTCAATCCTTAAGAAAATGATACCTTTTAGCATTCGCCGCTATATAGTACAATATATTACTGGTATTTCGGCCCGTAGTGCCAGCGGGTAACTCACGGGAGAGGCCTCATCCACCCAGGGCTTGCAGTATGGTCTCCGTGATCAGAGCCTTGGAAATGTCCAGCCCACCCAGGTTAAACGGGGTTTTAATGATGAACAGCAAAGAAATCAGCATTGATGGAAGATATGGCGAGGGTGGTGGGCAGACCCTCAGAACTGCCCTCACGCTCTCGGCGCTCTTGAACGTACCGGTCAGGATCGATCACATCAGGGGCAACCGCACAAAGCCCGGCCTGAGACCTCAGCACCTCGCGGCGGTCAATGCCCTGACGGCTGTCACCGGTGCCAGGGTTGATGGCGCTAGGGTTGACTCAACCAAACTCCTCTTTGAGCCCCATAAGGTAAGAGGAGGAAACTACAGCTTCCACATCGGCACCGCAGGATCCACCGCATTAGTGCTTCAAACGCTGATCCCTGTGCTGCTGTTCGGAAACACGCGCTCCCATGTTCACATCTCGGGAGGCACCCATGTGCCGTGGAGCCCCCCGTTCCATTACCTCCAGTCCGTGTTCTCGCCCGCCCTCAAGGCGATGGGAGGGAAGCTAGATCTGGAGATTCTCAAATGGGGCTGGTATCCTAAGGGGGGCGGGGTACTAAGGGCATCTGTTTACCCTACGCGCGGCCTTAAGGCAATCCAGTACCTTCACAGGGGCAACCTCACGGACATCCACGTGCTTTCCGCTTCCTCCGAACTCCCGCTCCATATAGCAGAAAGGCAAAAGGATCAGGCATTGAGAAGGCTCGAATACCTTGGAATTACGCCGCGTACCCGGATCGAGGATGCCCCCTCTCCTGGTCAGGGAACCGCCCTCTTTCTCGCCGTTCAATTCGAGGGAAGTAACGCGGGATTCACCTCTCTGGGAAAGAGGGGCAAAAGGGCCGAGGCGGTAGCCGATGATGCCTGTGATCTGTTGATCGGATTTCTGGATGGGGGCGGGGTCATCGACAGACACCTTGCCGACCAGCTCGTCCTCTATATGGCCCTTGCCGATGGTTACTCAACATTTCTTACCGAGAACGTAACGGAACATCTGCTCACGAACATTTGGGTGGTCGAACAGTTCCTTCAGGTCACCTTTGCGGTAGAAGAGGGAGCCGGGAAGATAGGGGTCCAAGGTTCAGGATTTGCCCCCAGTTAGCAAATGACCCCGGCGCTTCCTTTAGGGTGATATATGAAAGAAACGTATCGCTGAGCATGGCGGTGTCTTTTTTTTGCCATAGGCCCTTTAAATAAAAGGCATTGCATGTTCCCGAAAACGGGATGAATTGCCTCTCGGCCCTGAGCTCGAGGCCGAAGGGCAACCAACCTTTGAAGGTAGTATGCGGATTGGATTCATCCGGTTTTTCGGGACAAATGTCAAGGCATCATAAGGGCATAGCAAAAAAAGACACCGCCATGCCATTTTTCATTCAGTTTCTTCTGAGCAGGTATCAGAGAAAGGGAAGTTTTTCCTTCTTTCGGTATGCCAGGGCCTGACATGAGGCGATCAATATGCCGTCCCCCTCAGTGACCTTTATATCATAGGTTGCCGTCTTCGTAGATCGGTATATCTCCTTTGACTCAGCCCTCAACACGCCGCCTCTCGACGGGGGCCTGTGATAGGTTACCGTCATACTCAGGGCAACGGCCACCGTTCCATGTGTATTACAGGATATCTCAAAGGCCTCATCGATCAGGGAAAAGATGGCACCTCCGTGGACCATATGGAAGATGTTTTCCATATCATAATTAACCGGCATCTCGACAAGGGCGTATCCGGGCTCCGCTTTTCGCAACACAAGATTGAGCTTTCTGGCGTATGGCTCCTCGGCTACCCTCCTCCTGATCACATCTATGACCGTTGCATCCATGCTCTTCTCTCCCTAGACCCACGGAACGCCCAAAACTCCAGCACCCATGATAAGCCTGCGCATCTGCTTCACGCGTACATACAATACATGTATTCGACGGGGTTTCCCAAGTCAAGGATAATAGGGCTCAGGGAAGAAAGTGCCTCCCTTTCATGCATCAACGGCTCGTCCCTCGAACAACGAGCTCTCGTCTTGCCCAAGGAACGGTGCACGAGCTCACAACATCACGGTCATCTCCCTGAATGATAGGGTCTCATTGCAACTCCCCTTGAATATCTTGACGACCACGGAATTCTGTGCTCATATAGATGCTTCTGTATAGCAATGCTTCCTCATGGGAGGGGAAGCCGGTTGATCAAGAAAACAAAACAGGGGAGCCTGGTAATGGCAGAGACTGGAAAAAGGGCCACCATCCTCGTGGTTGATGATGAAAAGGGGGTTCGCCAGTCCTTCCATATGGTGTTACAGGACGAATTCGAGGTCCTACTCGCTGAAACAGGCAATGAGGCTATCGATATCTTCTCGAAGAACCCCGTTGATGTAATCCTGCTCGATATCCTCCTGCCGGATGTCAACGGTATAGAATTGCTCGTGAGGCTCAAGGATGTGGATCCCAATACTGAAATTATCATGATAACCGCGGTTAAAGAGATCCGGACAGCGGTAAAAGCGATCAAACAGGGTGCCTACGAGTACATCGTTAAGCCGTTCAATGTGGATGAGGTAATCACGGTTATCCGCCGCGCCTTGGAGAAACACGCGCTTGTCAAAGAGGTCGCCTATCTCAAGGGAGAGCTCGAGAGGGTCCAGTCCTTTGAGGAGATGGTCGGAAATGACAAGATGATGGTGAAGATCTTCGATCTTATATCGACTATCTCTCAAAGCGATGGGACAGTGCTTATCCAGGGAGAGAGCGGAACGGGAAAGGAGCTCGTTGCCAGGGCCATCCATCGCCGTAGCCCCAGGAAGGATCAACCTTTTGTGGTCATCAACTGTGCCGCTATACCGGCAACACTCATGGAGAGCGAGCTCTTCGGCCATACAAAGGGCGCATTTACAGGTGCTGTGCATACCACCATGGGCAAGCTCGAAATAGCTCATAGGGGAACTATCCTGCTTGACGATATTGACTCCCTTGACATCAATATGCAGGGAAATCTCCTCAGGGTTATTCAGGAAAGGGAATTTGAAAGACTGGGGAGCACAAAGGTGATAAGGGTCGATGTACGCTTTATCGCGGCCTCCAATAAGGACCTAGAAGAGCTCATCGCCAAGGGAGAATTCCGGGAAGACCTCTTTTATCGACTGAACGTCTTTCCTACCGTGTTGCCTCCTCTCAGAGAGAGAAGGGGGGACATCCCATCCCTGTTAAACCATTTCCTGGGTCATTTCTCCAAAGGGGATAATCCTCCCCAGAGGTTTTCGCCGGAGGCTGTGAAGGTATTGACGCAATACGATTGGCCCGGCAATGTAAGAGAGCTTGAAAACCTCGTCCAAAGGCTAGCTACTCTATGCAAAGGGCCCGTTATCCATCTCAGGGACATCCCCATGTTTACCGTGACCAGAACCGAGATAAAGGACATGCCCCTTCGACAGGCGGTCAAGGCCTTCGAAAGACACTATATTGCCTCCATACTCGAGAGCGTGAATTACAACAAAAACCAGGCCGCTGAGATCCTAGGCGTTCATCGCAATACCCTCTCGACCAAACTAGGTGATCTCGGCATAAAGCCCTAGCCTCACACAATTCATCGCACCCATGAAGAATAAAACCAATCCCGTTACCTGCTACACGGTATTGTCTTCAGCTGATCCCTCACCGCAACCTCTCTAGCGCTTCCTCAACGAGTGTCCTAATCTCAGCAAGCCTGCCCTTGGATCGGGCTTCAAACCTCAGAACCAGAGCGGGCTGTGTATTGGAGGCCCTTACCAACCCCCACCCATCTTCGAATACAATCCTCACGCCATCCACATCGATTATCGAATACCGGGCGCTGAACTCCTCTCTGAGCCGATCTACGAGTCCGAATTTCTCAGCATCAGGACACTCGACCCTGATCTCGGGCGTGGTGTGCGATTGAGGCACATCGGCTAAGAGCTCTGAAAGCGATTTGCCCGTCTTGGACAGTATCTCCAGGAGCCTGCATGATGCGTAAATGGCATCATCATACCCATAATAGCGATCGGCAAAGAACATATGCCCGCTCATCTCTCCTGCGAGAACGGCCTTGGTCTCCTTCATCTTGTTCTTTATCAGGGAATGCCCCGTCTTCCACATGATGGCCTTCCCCCCGTGGGCCTCGATGTCCTTATACAGCCTGTCAGAGGATTTTACCTCGGAGATAACACTCGCCCCAGGATGATCCGCTAAGACATCCCGGGCAAACAGGAGCAAGAGCATATCCCCGAATACAATGTCGCCGGAACTGTCCACCGCCCCGATCCTGTCAGCATCTCCATCAACCCCGATACCGAGCATGAGGCTATGGCTCGTTACCTCCTCGATGAGATCTTTCATGTTTTCCAGCACTGTGGGGTCCGGCTCATGGTTGGGAAAGGTACCGTCCATTTCACAGTAGAGGGGGTGAAGATCGCAGCCGAGGGATTTCAGGATCCTTACCCCTATGGGGCCTCCGGTCCCATTCCCGGCGTCAAACGCCACTTTGATGCCGCGTGTTACCGTGATATCCCTCACAATCCTCTCGACATAGGGCTCAATGATCTCCACCGGCACCGAGGTTCCCGTTCCCTTATAAAAGTCCGTACCCTCGATGATCTTCCGTACCCTTTGGATCTCCTCGCCGTAGATGGTGTCATAACCCCGGCATATCTTAAAGCCATTGTACTGCGGAGGATTATGGCTGGCCGTAATCATCAATCCCCCCTCTACCTCCAGGCGCCGCACACCGAAGTAGAACGTGGGGGTAGGGCAAATACCGCCGTCCATGACATCACAGCCGGTGGAAATGAGGCCCTCCGTGACCTCCTCGCTGATTACGGGCGAAGTCAGCCTGCAGTCCCTTGCAAGGAGGATCCTTCTTTTTCCCAAACCTCTGAAGTAGCTGCCAAAGCCCCTGCCCATAGTAATGAACTCATCCTCCGTGATGTCCTCACCGATCACACCTCGTATATCGTACTCCCTGTAAATCTCAGGGTTCATATCGACTCCTTACTTGATTATGTGTCCTGTTTTTACGCTCGTACATCTCAAAGGAAAAAGAGCACCCACATCCCTTGAAGCCTAAAGAAGGTCGTCATAGCCACGGGCCCGTAGAATCTCCACAAGCCTCCTCACGTCCTGAGACCGTTCCTTCTTACACACCAGCAGGACATCGTCCTCCTCCACAATGATCAAATCCTCCACCCCAAGCAGGGCTACGGGCTTCTTTGGGCTGTGCACGATACATCCAGAGGAGTCCAGATTGACTACCTCGCCGATACAGGCGTTTTTTTCTCCATCGTGGGGCCAGCACTGAGCTGCCGAGGGCCAGCAGCCCACGTCATCCCAGCCGAAGTTCCCCTCAACCATGAGCACATTCCTCGATTTCTCTATCACGCCGTAATCGATCGATACGGCCTCCATCTTCCCATAGGCCTCTCCGATTATCCTTTGCTCGTCACCCCTGCCCAAAGATGCCCGGATTTCCATGAGAAGCTCATAGGTGCGAGGAAGGTGCTCTCCTATCTCCTTCAGCATCACAGAGGCCTTGGCCATAAACATACCGCTATTCCAGAAAAAACAACCTCTTTCTAGGAAATCCTTGGCCCTCTGAAGGTCTGGCTTCTCATGAAAGGATGTTACGGTGCGGATCGCGGGTTCTGTATCGATCAGCTTGCCCGCCTCGATGTACCCATACCCGGTCTCAGGCGCCCGAGGGGAGATTCCAACGGTCACGATAGAATCACCCTGCAAGGCCCTGCTCACAGCTGCCCGTATCGTCTGTCGAAAAAGCTCTTGATCCTCGATGTCGTGATCCGCAGGGAGCACCACCATCACTGAACCAGGACGATCCTGCTCAACATAAAGGGCGGATATCCCGATTGCAGGGGCTGTATTTCGCCCAAAAGGTTCGGCTATGATATCCCGCTGTGCTATCTCGGGCAGGATCCGCATGACGGCTTCCGCCTGAGCTCGGGTAGTCACGATCTTTATCCGCTCGGGGGGTGTAATGGGCTTGATGAGCTCTACTGCCTTTTTCAGGAGTATCTCATCCCCTGTGATATTCAGCAGCTGTTTGGGTCGGTCCCTTCTGCTCCGCGGCCAGAACCTCGTCCCGCTCCCGCCAGCCATAATGACCGCATAGCAACCTTCTGTTCGTGATCTTTCCATCTAGAGCGCCCTCAGCCACTCCGGCCTGAGGCCAACCTTCCCCTCAAGGGCCATATCGATGAGATGAAGCGCCTGCTCTTTTCCCTGCGGATACCTGACCTTGACGGGGAGGTAGTTGGATGCGTGGTTTGAAAAGAAAAGCCCTCTGCTCAGGCCTGTAGATGCTATCATTTCCCGCAACTCACGGAGCATTCCTTCATTATCGGGCAGCTGAAATCTGCCTGCTGCCAGATCATCCTCCAGTGGCGTTCCGGGTATGATCATCAAGGTGAGGGCGCCCACATAGTCCGGGTCCATGGCACTGAGCAGCTCGCCTGTCGCCTTTGCGTGGATGAGCGAACGCTCCGCGCCTGCTATGCCCAAAAGCACCGTCACCGAGAGCTGTATCCCTGCCCTCTTGACCTTCAGGCCCATGTCGAGGAGCCTCTGGGCATTCGCTCCCTTCCGAATGGCCTCCAAGGTCTGATCGTCGCCCGTTTCTACGCCAAAGTAGACGATCCCCAGGCCAAGATCCCTCAATTCCCGCAATTCCTCCTCGCTCTTCAGCCTGATGCCCTTGCTGTTCGCGTACACGCCGACCCTCCTGACCCGTGGCAGGTGCTCCCGTACCATCTCCAGGATCCACTTCAATCGGGGATAGGGAATGATCAGCGCATCGCCATCCATGATAAAGAGCCTGTCCAGGTGCTTCATATACCGGGAGGCATAGAGGATATCGCTCAGAATAACATCGTTATCCTTGATGCGAAACCTCTTTTCCTTATAGGTGCCGCAGAAGGTGCATTTGTTATGGGAACATCCCACGGTGGCCTGGAGCAGAATGCTGTTCGCCTCACTCGGGGGCCTGATGCATGTCCCCTCGTAGTGCATCCCCTCATGGTGATTCGAAAATGCCATATATGACTCCCTCTTGGTGTACTCTTAAGACATCTGATTATATTATGGTCATTCCATGGCGAAAAGCAAGCCCCAGTCACAACAGAGCAGGCAGGCTCCAGCCTCTTGAGGGTGTCACTATATTCATTATGGGTTTGGCTAAATCGTGGATGGCTCGTTAAAGCCGAGAGAGATTTTTGAAGGCTCCTATACCGATCGAGGTGCACAGATCAGGAAAGGTTTCAGGGAAATTTCGATACAAGCGTTTTCCTTAAACCCGGCGCCTTTCCCCGTGTGCCAAGAGCCTTATTGTTACTCAATCTTCACATCACATCTCAGGCACCGTGCACACTCGCGTTTCACGGTCTCGATATCAAAGCCCTGCTCCACCTCCCTGAAATCCCTTATCCTGTCTTGAGGCGCGATTTTCGGTGCCTGTTCCATCTCTTTTTCTATGATCTCCTTGGGAACCCTCATGGTAATAGCTATTCTTTCATAGTCTTCTAGAAAGGGGCTCTCCCTCCTTATCTCCGAGAGCTCCCTGTCGATCGAAAATGCAGCCCGCTTCCCCGCTGCCAGCGCCTCCACTGCCATGGCGGGTCCGGTCACCGCATCCCCGCCTGCGTAAATGCCCTTGAGGTTTGTGGCGAGCGTACGCCTATCAACGGAGATCCATCCCCGCTGTAGTTCAAGCCCTTTCGCAAAACTGGCATCAGATCCTTGGCCTATGGCGGCGAATATCGTATCGTACTGTTCCTCTGTCACAGCTCCGGAAACCGGAACCGGCCTCCTTCTCCCGTCCTTATCGAACTCCCCCGGCTCACATCTCTGTGTGGAGAAGGCCAGCCTTCCATTGGCCTTAGAGATAGAATTCGGCATAATTAAGGTCCTGAGCGCAATACCCTCGGCAAGGGCATCCTCCACTTCCTCTCTCGCCGCAGGCATGTCCTTCTGTTCCCTCCTATAAAGTATCGTAACGGTCGCTCCCATTCTCCTGCACGTTCTGGCCACATCGATAGCCACGTTACCGCCGCCGATCACCGCAACGGCTTTCCCAACGGGTGGGGCATCGCCCAGCTCTACCCGGCGCAGGAACTCCGCTCCCCCGTATACCCCATCCAATTCCTCCCCTGGGATACCTATGGCCTGGCTTCTTTGTGCGCCAATCCCCATGAAGACCGCATCGAAGTCTTGCCTTAGGTCCTCCATCGAGACATCCTTCCCCACCCTCACGCCGGTCCTTACCTCCACGCCGGTTGAGATGATGGCGTCGATCTCGCCGTCGAGGATCTCACGGGGAAGCCGATAGGCGGGGATCCCGTACCTGAGCATCCCGCCGAGTTTTGGCAATTCCTCGAATATGGTGGGCCTGTATCCCATGAGCCTGAGATAGTAGGCCGCAGCTAGGCCACTGGGGCCGCCCCCCACAACGGCAATCCTCTCCTCCTTGTCCCTGCCCCCCTGAAAGGCTACCGAAATACCCTTAGCTCGAGCCATATCAGCGGCGAACCGCTTTATCTTCGGGATATTGATTGGCTCATCCGTCTGAGCCCTCACGCACACATCCATGCAGGGATGGTGGCACACCCTGCCAAGTACGCCGGGCATGGGATTTGTCTGTCGTATCAACCGGATGGCCTCCTCGAATCGCTCCTCTGCCACTAAGGATATATAGCCCGGCACCTCCTGGCCCAGGGGACATGCATTGATGCACTGTGTCTTCACCAGCGCAGGGCATACGCCTGCCCTGCAGCGGTGCTCCAGGATATGATCCTCGTACTCCTCTCGAAAGTACCGCAGCGTCGAGAGAACCGGGTTCGGAGCGGTCTGCCCCAACCCGCACAGTGCTGAGTCCTTCACCATCACGGCAAGCTCCTCCAGGGTGGCGATATCCTCAAGCTCACCCCGCCCTTCGGTAATCTTGGTGAGTAGCTCCAGCATCCTCTTGGTCCCCTCCCTGCATGGGGTGCACTTCCCGCAGGACTCCTCCTGGCAGAATTCCATGAAAAACCGGGCGATATCCACCATGCAGTTGTCCTCGTCCATGACCACCATGCCGCCGGAACCCATAATGGCCCCTGTACTGGTAATGGCCTCGTAATCGGTAACGGTGTCCAGTATTTCCGTTGGGATGCATCCCCCTGATGGACCGCCCAGTTGCACCGCCTTGAACCGTTTATCCCCCGGGGTCCCACCTCCGATGCCGTAAATGATATCCTTGAGAGGCATGCCCATGGGCACCTCCACCAGCCCGGTGTTGTTGACCTTTCCTGAAAGCGCAAATACCTTGGTCCCCTTGCTTCCCTCCGTGCCGATGGCGGCGTACCAGGCCCCGCCGCGCAGGATAATCTGTGCCACGTTTGCCAGGGTTTCCACGTTGTTCAGGATCGTCGGCTTCCCCCATAGCCCTGACTGGGCCGGAAAGGGCGGCCTTGGTCTCGGCATGCCCCGCTTGCCCTCGATCGAGGCCATGAGTGCTGTTTCCTCCCCACACACGAAGGCTCCAGCCCCCTGGTAGATCTCGAGGTCAAAGGCAAAGCCGCTTCCCAGGATATCAGTGCCCAGCAACCCGTAGTTCCTGGCCTGCTTGAGCGCCGTGTCAACCCTTTGTATCGCGAGCGGGTACTCAGCCCTGCAGTAAATATAGCCCTTGTGGGCATTGATCGCCCTCGCCGCGATGATCATGCCCTCTATCACGGCATGGGGATCGGCCTCGAGCACGCTTCTGTCCATGAATGCACCGGGATCACCCTCATCGGCGTTGCAGAGAACATACTTCACGTCGCTCACGCTCCTGGCGGCGAACTCCCACTTCAGTCCCGTCGGGAATCCAGCTCCCCCCCTGCCCCTCAAGCCCGAGGCCTTGATCTCGTTGATCGCCTCCTCGGACGACAGGTCGATCAGTGCTTTTGCGGCCCCTTGATAGGCATCCCTGGCAATGGCCTCATCGATTCGCTCAGGGTCAATAAGGGTCAGGTTCCTCAGGGTTACCATTTTCTGTTGGGCAAAATACGGGATATCCATCATTCGGGGTATCGGCCTTCCAGTGGCAAGGTCCCGGTAAAAAAGCCGCTCAACCGGCTTGTCCTCCATGAGGTGCTCCGATACGATCTCTCCCGCGTCATCGGGACTGAGATTCACGTAGTAAATCCCCTCCGGGTAGATCACCATTACCGGTGCCAGGGTGGCAAAGGCATCATTTCCCGTCTCAACCAAAGTGCACCGCTCGGAAAGACCGCGCCGTTCTATCTCCGTTCGAAGCGCATCCCGTACCAGCTCGCTCCTGCTCGCTCGGCAGGCGGTGCCTCCGCAAATCATGAGATGCTTTTCACCATCACGCGCGGCAGCCACCTTTCCTGAACGAATAGCAACGCGAGCCTGCCCATTGGCTCGCATCTCGTTTAACTGGTCCCTGGTGATTGACCCCATCCCGCTCTCCTCTACTGATATCTCTCGAGTATCTTCATGATGTTTCCCTTGCTCACCTGAGCGTAGGTATCGCCATCCACAACCATTGCAGGCGCCATGCCGCAGGCGCCCAGGCAGCGCACCGATTCAAGGGAAAACCGTACATCACTGGTCGTACCTCCCACCTCTACGTCTAACTCGTCACGCACATGGTCCAGGTTCGCCTTACCCCCCCTCACATAACACGCGGTTCCAAGGCACACCTTTATGGTGTGCCTGCCCTTTGGCGTCATGGTAAAGAAGGAGTAGAAGGTGACCACCCCATACACGGTGCTGCCGGGGAGCCTAAGTCCCTTGGAGATCCTCTCCTGTACCTCTGTCGGAAGGTAGCCACACACATTCTGGCACTCCTCGAGCACGGGTATGAGCGAACCAGGCTCTCCTCTGTGCTGCTCGATAATCGCATCGACTCTCTGCCACATCTCCTTCGTGATCTCAGACATACAACCGCTCCCTACGTATCTATTTGGTCTTTACTTATTTCACTATCCCTTCTATAGGTTAAGAATGTCTGTGAATTTCCTTGCGTGCGCACATATGAGACAATGACGAATACGAATTCTCAGCGTCTGGCACTGAATACTACTTCTCCTTCTCGATCTTCACCGCGCAGACCTTGAACTCAGGTATCTTGGCAACGGGATCAAGCGCCGCATTGGTCAATTTATTCGCGGCGGCCTTGGCAAAGTGAAAGGGGATAAACACGGTCCCCTCCACCGCTTTATCAGAAATCTGTGCCCTGGCCGCGATCTCTCCCCTTCGTGAGCTCACCCGCAGCACATCCCCCTGATTCAGCGTATAACGTCTCGCATCACCCGGGGCGATCTCAACGAAGCACTCCGGGGCCATATCGTTGAGGCCGTTCGACTTCATGGTCATGGTGCCGGTATGGAACTGATAGAGCACCCTACCCGTGGTGAGGAAGAGGGGATATTGCTCATCAGGCATCTCCGCGGGCGGAATGTAGTCTATCGGGTGAAACAGACCCATGCCCCTGGTGAATTTGTCCACATGGAGCCGAGGGGTTCCCCGGTGTTCCGCGCTCGTGCAGGGCCAGTAGATATCCTCCTCATCCAGTCGTCTGTAGGAAATTCCACCATACGAGGGGGTTACCGTTGCCATCTCCCTCATGATGGCCTCGCTGTCCTTGTAGTCCATGGGATACCCCATGCGAGATGATAGATTGCATATGATCTCCCAATCCCCACGTGCCCTGCCAGGGGGATTAACCGCCTTTCGAACCCTCTGCACCTTTCTCTCGGTATTGGTAAAGGTGCCGTCCTTCTCAGCAAATGAAACAGAGGGGAGCACCACGCTGGCGAGCTTGGCCGTATCGGAGAGAAAGATATCCTGGACGACCAGGAACTCCAATCCTTGAAAGGCCTTCTCTACGTGATTCAGGTCGGGATCGGACACGAGCGGGTTTTCCCCGATGATATAAAGCGCCTTGATCTCTCCTTTTCCCGCCCCCTCAACCATCTCTGTAATGGTGAGCCCGGGGGAGTCCGGAAGGCCCTTTACCTCCCAAGCCTTCGCCATCCTCTCCCTCATAATAGGATCGCCCACCGGCTGGTAGCCGCTGAACACGTTGGGAAGGGCCCCGAGATCACATGCCCCCTGCACGTTATTCTGGCCACGCAAGGGGTTTATCCCTCCCCCGGGTATGCCAACATTGCCGCAGAGCATAGCCAGGTTCGCAAGGGATTTCACGTTATCGGTCCCTGTCCTGTGTTGGGTGATCCCCATCGCGAAAAAAATCGAGGCGGAGGCAGCCTGGGCATACATCCTCGCGGCCCTTATGAGGTCATCTGCCGGAATTCCGGTGATCTCATGGACATATTCCGGGGTATATCGCTCAAGGACCTTCTCGAGCTCCTCAAAGCCCTGAGTCCTGGACTCAATATAGTTCCTGTCGTGGAGCCCTTCCCTGATGATCACATGCATCATGCCATTGACCCACGCCACATCGGTGCCCAGGTTCTGCCTGAGCCAAAGGGTCGAAAACCCTGTTAAGGGGATCTTCCGTGGGTCAACAACGATGAGTTTTGACCTGCCTGACTCTACAGCCCTCTTGATACTCGAGGAGATAACGGGATGTGCCTCGGTGGTGTTCGATCCGGTTACCAGGATGACCTCGGATTCCCCTATATCGCTTATTGGGTTGGTCATGGCGCCGCTTCCAAAGGAGGCGGCCAGCCCGGCTACCGTGGAGGCGTGGCAGAGACGTGCGCAGTGATCGATGTTGTTCGTACCTATCACGGCCCGTGCAAACTTCTGGGCCAGGTAGTTCTCCTCGTTGGTGGTCTTGGCCGAACTGAACACCCCGATGGAGTCCGGACCATGCTTCTGTTTTATCTCCGACAGCTTTCCGGCAACGAGGGATAGTGCCTCATCCCATGATGCCTCTCTGAAGCCGCCGTTTTCCCTTATAAGTGGCGTGGTAAGCCTTTTTGAGTCGTTGATAAAATCATAGCCGAATCTTCCCTTGACGCACAGGCTGCCGAAATTGGGGTTAGCTGCCTCCACACCCGTTACCCTGACAATCTTGTTGTCCTTTACCTGCAAATAGATCTGGCAGCCAACGCCACAGTAAGGGCACGTGGTCTGGACCCTCTCGGCCTCCCATTGGCGTGCCCTGAACCTGCTCTGCTTCTCTATCAGGGCGCCTACCGGACAGGCCTGAACGCATTCCCCGCAAAACACACAGTCCGATTGATGATAGGGAAGGTCGCCTTTCGCCACGATCTTAGAAGCTGATCCCCGATATCCGAAGGAGATGGCGTTATTGACCTGAACCTCGTTACACGCCTGAACACATCGGCCACAGAGGATACAGCGAGAGAAATCCCTTATGATGAAGGAGTTTTCCATCTCGGTGGGGTACCTCGCAGGGCTCACCGAGAAACGGAGTGGGTCAACCTGATATCGGTAGGCAAGCTCCTGGAGACGGCAGTTCCCGTTGGCCTCACAGGTCAGGCAGTTGTGATTGCCGGAGGCCAACAGCAGCTCTATGTTGATCCTTCTCGATCGTACCACCCGCTCTGACTCTGTGTGCACTACCATATCGGGAGCGGCCGGCGTGGCACAGGATGGGAGGAGATTCCGTGCGCCCTTTACCTCAACCACGCAGATCCTGCAGGCGCCGGTAGGCGTACATCCTTCCAGATGGCAGATGGTAGGGATGTCAATGCCGTTTCTCTCGGCAACCTGAAGGATGGTCTCCCCTGGCGAAAAGACGTATTTCATTCCATTGATTACTATGGTATCTTCTTTGGCCACTGCTGTCCTCTTTTCTGCGTTTCTTACCATTTCTCCGCGACGGGAACTTTTATAGGGTAAGTTATGGACCATGTCAACACTCTTCTCGATTCTTCGAGCGATCGCCGCATCAGAGCAGGATGGCAGATTTTTCATCGACCTGCAATTCAGACACTGAGACATTGCTCAATAGCTGGGATTCCTATGGGAATAGCCTTGAGAAAGAAAGCTGCTTAATCTTTATGCCAACGGTTTGAATTACACCCTCATCGACAGTTGAAATTGAATTTCAACAATGCATAATGTATGATATATAGATAGATTTATAAGAGTTGCCAAAAATGAAAGCTATCAAGGGAGAAGGCTATGGCGCAAATCGACGCGTTTTTTAAGCTCATGAATGATCAGGGCGCATCTGATCTCCACCTGTCTGCGGGCAATCAACCAATCTTGAGGATACGGGGAGAACTCGAGCGGGTAAAGTACAAGATTCTGGACAGCGATAACCTCAAAGCAATGATCTACGAGATCGCCCCTGAGCACAAGGTCAAGGTATTCGAGGAGACAGGCGATGTGGACTTCGCTTACGAGATACCCGGGCTTGCCCGGTACAGGGCCAATTTCTTCAGGCAAAAAAACGGCGTTGCAGCAGCGTTCAGGGCAATACCCGATAAAATCAGCACTTGCGCGGATCTCGGGCTCCCCCCGGTCATACGACAGCTCGCAACCCTGCCGAGAGGGCTCGTCTTGGTCACAGGTCCTACGGGAAGCGGGAAGTCGACCACCCTCGCAGCCATCATAGATGAGGCCAACAAGACCAGGAAGGATCATATTATCACGGTGGAGGATCCCATAGAGTTCGTCCACCAGGGCCAGAAGGCCTTCATCAATCACCGGGAAGTGGGAATTCACACGCGATCCTTTGCTGCCGCACTCCGTGGTGCGCTTCGCGAGGACCCGGATATCATACTGGTCGGCGAGATGAGGGATCTGGAAACCATCGATCTCGCCATTGAGGCCTCATCCACGGGCCATCTGGTGTTCAGCACCCTGCATACCTCCTCCGCCGCCAAAACGGTTGACCGGGTCATAGACGTCTTCCCCACCGAGCAACAGGAGCAGGTCAGAAGCACCCTATCCGACGGGCTCAGGGCAGTAATATCCCAGACGCTTTTTAAGAGGTCGGATCTGACAGGCCGAATCGCAGCGCTCGAGATCATGATCGCTACCCCCGCAGTAAGAAACCTCATCAGGGAAAGAAAGACCTTTCAGATCCCATCCTCTATCCAGACCGGAAAGAAATACGGGATGCAATCTATGGATGACGCCATTATGGATCTGCTCCAGAAAAAAAAGATATTTGCAGAGGAGGCATACGCAAAGTGCTATGACAAGGCTAAATTTATGCCGTTTCTCAAAAAGCCTCCCGAAGACTTTACCGAGGCTTAGGCCCTGGGTTTGTTGTGTTTATCGGGTTTGTAGAGTTCATAGGGTTTTGACACAATAAACCCAAGAAACACAAAAACATCTATTAGGGGATTTTGATATGAGAAAACACCAGATAGACCATATCCTGGGAGCCATGCTGGAATCGTATGACAACGTCTCCGACCTGAACATCACCGTAGATAAACCCTTTCAGGTGGAGTCCTCTGGGCAGCTGAAACCCGTTGAAATGAATCCCCCTATCAACCGATTAACCCCATTCCAGACGGAGATTTTCGCCCTTAACCTGATCGAGGGCGACAGGAGGCTTACCAAGACGCTGCTCGCCGAGGGCTCTTGCGACCTCTCCTATCAGCTGGCAGGCAAGGCACGATTCAGGGTCAACGTATTCTCACAGAAGGGATGCTATTCCGTGGTGATGAGGCAGTTGGCCACGCGGGTGCCCACCATCGAAGAGCTGAAACTCCCGCGGGCATTCTACAACATGACGGAAGAGATGAACGGCATAATCTTGGTGACCGGCGCCACGGGAAGCGGGAAGAGCACCTCCCTGGCGGCATTCCTCAACGAGATCAACGAAAAAAGGGAGGTCCACGTGGTGACCCTCGAGGATCCGGTCGAGTATGTCCACTCACAGAAAAAGGGTACCTTCAACCAGCGGGAGATGGGCACTGATTTTGATTTCTTTGCCTCAGGACTTCGAGCCGCCCTACGACAGGCCCCAAGGGTAATTCTCGTGGGCGAGATGAGGGACAGGGAAACCGTTGAAATAGGCCTCACCGCAGCAGAAACCGGTCACCTTGTGCTGAGCACCCTTCACACCGTGAATGCGGGCCATACTATCAATCGCATCTTGGGGATGTTTGACCAGGAAGATGAACAGCTGGTGAGGATTCGGGTGGCAGACACGCTGAGGTGGATCGTGTGCCAGAGGCTCATGCCGAAGGTCGGAGGTGGTCGGATAGCCGCCTTTGAGATATTGGGCTCAAACCTGCTGGTCCAGGATATGATACTCCACGGCGAGACCGAGGAGAAGACCTTCTATGATGTGATGGAGAGAGGCAAGGCCTTTCACATGATGACCTTTGATCAATGCATCGCTGAACATTTCAAGAACGGCCTTATCACCGAGGGTACAGCTATGGCCTATGCCTCACGCAGGTCAACGATGGGAAGGATTGTGGGTGCGATCAAGTCGGAGAGAGGAGAGAAGACCACTGCCATAGAGGGCCTTGAGATTGATAAGGCATATGGGGCGGATGAATCAAGACGGTAACAGCTCCTGCAACGCCTCTGACCTTCCCTACAAAAAGCAAGCGAAGCTCGCCTCAAACCGATGAAAATCGAACGGAACGTAGTTCACCGCAGAGACGCAGAGAACATAGAGATGAGGTATCTTTCCCTTTTCTGTCCCCTGCCCGCCATCGCGAGCTCAGGCGAGGCAGGCGGGTCTCAGCAGAAAAGGGAAAAATGTTTTCCTCTGCGATCTCTGCGCCTCTAGCGAAGCGGGTGGTGATAAAGATAGAGCTCTATTCACGTAACAGCAAAACCTGACATAAATGGTAAGATCTTGAGCTATGAAGACGCCTCGTTACGCCACGTTTTTGGTATCGATTTAGGACGATATTCGAACAGGCCCAGGGCATAGGGCATAAGGCCGTGCGCCCTAAGCCACATGATTCAAGAGATTTGGGTCATGTTGTAATCCACGCATTACTTATTGGCTTGAGGTGAAGTTTTGTTACTACAAGGGGGAATAACGTATGGATATTACCTGTAGCTTATGCGCTACCACGTTACATATACCCGATGAGAAGCTGCCGACAAATCAGGTGGTGAACATTACCTGCCCCAAATGTAAGGGCAGGATAAGGGTGGATACGAGGGATCTGGATCTAAAGCCGGCTGAGCCAACAAAAGAGGATGAGGCCAAGCAGGAATTTTTTTCTGAGTACGAGGACGACGCCAGCCCCCTGGAGCTCTTCGAGGAAGGGGTGAAG